>OLOG01001384.1_pt1 | contig 14785 bp, 9 predicted proteins | sample 1672351 | NCBI WGS metagenome assembly OLOG01 (sample SAMEA3136674, study PRJEB25190) | human gut metagenome | biome: human gut; feature: human-associated habitat; material: faeces | place: Austria | collected 2013 | reverse complement strand
GCTGGTGTGGCTGACACCTAAAATCCGATCTGATGCAAGACGTAAGGGCTTGAGGCTGGCGGGCAGCGATAAAACCCGAAAGCGATGCAGGGCATAGGAGCCTGAGGTTGGCGGACAACAATAAAATCAGTCGCAAGGGACATTGGACAGCACCACGGTGTAGTAGGTGTCCCTTTTATATTGCTGCTATCCAGTTCGCCGCCGAATAGCAAAAAATATCCGCCCACCTATGGAGCTAAGGCCCCCTGGTGAGCGGACATTTTGCGTTTTCATTCGATTCAGGTAAATCTATTCGGCTTGTGGTTTTCGCTAAACCCACGGTTTGGCTCTACAACAGGCTGATGCCGAACCAGTCTATTGCTTCAATGCCACCGATAGCTGGTCAACGCCGCTATCCTCTAAAAGTATTATACACCGTTGATGTGGCATTGCAAGGAAAAAACGCGATACACGATAATATGCTCAATCGAAAGTCGATACTTTTGGGGAACGCAATATATCGAAAGCGATACTTTCTTCGTCAATGTCGATACTTTTTACAAAAATATAGCGAGTTCCCGCACTCCACGGGATATGCTTGCTCGCTAAACATAGTACGCAGGACATATCCAAACAATATAATCCTAATTATGATAATTCAAATTATATTGTTCTCATAAACAGTGTCTTCCTGAATCAAAATCAAGTTCGGATTCTCTGCAGCCATCTCCACCAGTCGATCGGTAAAGCCGCTCTTAGAGAACAGTCCGTACACAATTTCATAGCCCTTAAAGGCCGCTGTAAGTTCTTTGGACTGCCCCTTTTCTTGCAAGGCAGAGTAGACCGCCACATCCACAGGTTTCGCATGGTACTTGCACTCGCCAAGGAACAGCCGTTTGTGCTGATTGTCCACCGCAGCAACGTCGATTTCTGTGTCTCCCTCGTTGTCGTTGCGCCAGTAAGAGCCAATGCGTGAGGGTGCAAAGTCGATTTGTCCCTTGCGGCACAGCTCCGCAAAGATATTCCGGCAGATGCTCTCATAAGCGAAAGCCACAAATTTTTGCTTAAAGTCTTTGCCCATCTCATCCAGCACGATCTGCTGATTATCCAGTTCTAGCTCTCCCTTGAACGGGTACACATAGCGAAACCAGAAGCGAATAAAGTTGTCCGAAACATAGTACAGCCCCTTTCGGGAACGTTCCGGGTTCTTTTCTGTGATGGGAACATTCTTGGTGACAAAGCCAAGGTCAATCAGTGTTTTCAGGTACGGCGTAATGGCCGAAGTGTCCTGCGCCATCGTCATGCCGATTTTGCTCAGCTTGTGGTTGCCGTCCGAAATCGCTTTTAGCACGGAGAAATAGTTGATAGGCGTCTGCACTTCCTCGTTGAGCAAGAAATCCGGTTCTTCATACAAAAAGCCATTTTTCGACAGTACCACACGCCGAATCTGCTCCACCAGCGGCTCGTCCGTCTGGAAAAACTCCATATATTTCGGTACGCCGCCCGTGATGGCATACTGCTCCACCGCCTGCTCAAACGACAGGTTCTGCGCCGCATACACGTCCGTGAATTGCAGCGGCATCAGCCGAATCTGCGCCGTTCTGCGGCCATAGAGCGGGCTGTCGTAGGCTAGAGCGTGCTTTTTCATCATGCTGATCAGGGAACCGCAGAGGATCAGCATTACATTGTGGTCTTTCAGCACTTCATCCCATGCGTTTTGCAGGATGGACGGAAAATCCGGGTTCGTTTTGACCAGATACGGAAATTCGTCAATGACAAGCACCTTTTTTTCATCCGGGTGGTCGTCTGCTACCACCTGAAATAAATCAAGCCAGTCAGTAAATGTGACCTTGCTGAGCATGGGGTTCTTTGTGGTACGGGAAAGCACTCCGGCAAACCGCTTCATGCTCTGGGCTTCGCTTTCTGTTGTTGCCAGAAAATAAAAGGCTCGTTTATCCTTGATAAACTCTTTAATCAACGTCGTTTTTCCAACGCGCCGTCTGCCATAGATCACCACAAAACCGCTGCCACGCTCTAATTCTGCATTCAGCGTCGCCAGTTCGGATGTTCTGCCGATGAAGTCCATACCGTTCACCTCTTGCTTAATATAATTTGAATTATGATAATTTCAATTATATTATAGCTGTTCTGCACAAAACCGTCAATAGGACGAAACATCGAATTTTCAACATCAAATTCATACAATGTAGAAAACTCCGGGCTTCCCCCTTTTGCAGATTGAACCGATCCCGAAGAAACGGTATAATAACAGTATAACAAATTATTGTTTGTCGGGCTTATTTTCTCGACACGCAGGAGGAACATACATGGTAACCGGAGAACTGAAAAGCAAAATTGACAGCCTGTGGGAAATTTTCTGGACGGGCGGCCTGACGAATCCCTTGGATGTGATCGAGCAGATGACCTATCTGATGTTCATTCACGACCTCGATGAAAGCGACAACACCCACGCCAAAGAAGCCGCTATGCTGGGTCTGCCCTACAAGAGCATCTTTGCGGGCGAGGTGCAGGTCGGAGAGCGCACTGTGGATGGAGCACAGCTCAAGTGGAGCGTTTTCCACGATTTCCCGGCAGGCAAAATGTACTCCACCATGCAGGAGATGGTGTTCCCCTTCATCAAGAATCTGCACGGCGACAAGGACAGTGCCTACGCCAAGTACATGGGTGATGCCATTTTCAAAGTGCCCACGCCGCTGATGCTGGATAAAATCGTGACCGCCATGGACGGAATGTATGAGCAGGCGGCACAGCTCTCCAACACTGACATTCGCGGCGATATCTACGAATACCTGCTTTCTAAGCTGGCAACGGCGGGTGTCAACGGTCAGTTCCGCACCCCACGCCACATCATCCGCATGATGGTTGACCTGATGCAGCCCCGCGCTGACGATGTGATTTGCGACCCGGCCTGCGGCACGGCGGGCTTCCTTGTAGCCGCTGGCGAATATCTGCGCGAAAACCGCAAGCAGGAAGTGTTCTTTGACCGCAAAAACAAAGACCACTACATGAACCACATGTTCCACGGCTTCGACATGGACCGCACCATGCTGCGCATCGGTGCTATGAACATGATGACCCACGGCGTGGACAACCCGTTCATCGAGTACCGCGACAGCCTGAGCGACCAGAACCCCGACAAGGATAAATACAGTCTGATTCTGGCAAATCCCCCATTCAAGGGCAGTCTGGACTACGACATTGTTTCCACCGACCTGCTCAAGCTCTGCAAGACCAAAAAGACCGAGCTGCTGTTTCTCGCTCTGTTCCTGCGGATGCTGAAAGTCGGCGGACGCTGCGCCTGCATCGTCCCGGACGGCGTTCTGTTCGGTTCTTCCACTGCACACAAGGCGATTCGCAAGGAGATCATCGAGAACAACCGTCTGGAAGCCGTAATTTCCATGCCCTCCGGCGTGTTCAAGCCCTATGCGGGCGTTTCTACTGCCATCCTGATTTTCACCAAAACCGGCCACGGCGGTACGGATAACGTTTGGTTCTATGATATGAAGGCCGACGGCTTCTCGCTGGACGATAAGCGCAGCCCGACCACGGAAAACGACATCCCCGATATTATCGCTCGCTTCCACAACCGGGAGGCTGAAGCCACCCGTGAGCGCACCGAACAGAGCTTCTTTGTGCCGAAAGACGAGATCGCGGGCAACGACTATGATTTGTCCATCAACAAGTATAAAAAGACCGAGTATGTGCCGGTGGAGTATCCTTCCACACAGGAAATTATGGCACAGCTGCGTGATTTGCAAAAGAAGATCGACGCAGAGATGGACGCTTTGGAAGAACTTTTGAAATGAAACAATTCTAATTTGTGGGAGAGAGTTTATGGAATACGCCCTGTCGGAACTTTTTACTCTCCAGATGGGCAAAACCCCATCCAGAGATAACTCAAGCTATTGGAAAAAATCAGAAAACAACTGGATTTCTATTGCGGATCTGACTAACTCAGGAAAATATATATCAAATACAAAAGAGACGCTTTCGGATTCAGCTGTTGCAGAAAGTGGCATCAAAAAGATTCCCGCCAATACGGTCATAATGAGCTTTAAGCTGTCTTTGGGCAAGGTGGCAATAACAGAAAAAGAGATGTACTCCAACGAAGCTATTATGGCCTTTATTGATAAAGGAGTAGAAAAGATTTCGCCGGAATACTTATACTACTTGCTTCGCGCAAAGGATTGGAGTAAAGGAACCAATAACGCAGTTATGGGTGCTACGCTGAACAAAGCCACTCTATCTACTATAAAAATTCAGCTTCACGAATACGATAATCAGCTTGAAATTGTAAATATGCTTAATCGGGTATCGTCTAGCATTGATTTCAGAAAGCAGCAACTCACCAAGCTGGATGAACTTATCAAAGCTCGATTTGTGGAGATGTTTGGTAACGCTGAAACGACTTCTCAAGCTCAAACCAAGCGATTGGAAGAATGTTGTATTTCGATTTCTGGAGGAAACACTCCCTCAATGCAACATCCCGAATATTATGGCGGAAAAATTCCTTTTATAAAATCTGGTGATGTAAAAAGTGACCATATATCCGTAAGTTCTTTAACCTTAACTCAGATAGCGCTAAACGAAACCACTGTGAAAATGCTACCTAAGGGAACTTTAATTGTTGTAATCCGAAGTGCTGCTCTCTTAAAAGAATTTCGCATTGGAATATTAGATGTTGATGCAGTTATAAATCAGGACTTAAAAGCACTACAAACATCCGATGATGTTCTACCAGTGTATTTAATGTGGGCTATAAAAATGAAAAGTCAGGTATTATTAAGCCGTGTGCAAACAATGTTGACAAGCCATATTCGCATGGAAGATTTACTTGATTTGAAAGTTCAAATCCCCCATCTTTCCCTCCAAAACCAGTTTGCCAACTTTGTGGCTGAGATCAACAAATCAAAAGTTGAAGTGCAGAAAGCCCTTGACCAGACACAATTACTCTTTGACAGCTTGATGCAACAGTATTTTGGCTGATAATAAGCAACAACAGGCACTTTGCCGGAGCAGGATGTTGGTACACCAGAAAAGGAGTGCGCCAATATGGAAGACAAAATCGTGAAGATCATCAACGAGATGGCAGAGTACCTGAATGTTGCGCAGATGAAAAAGCTGCAAGAGGTGCTGTTGCAGACGTTTTCCGAATCCGAAGCGCAGAAAGAGCAGATCTCCAACGAGGAATATCTGAAGCTGTTCCTTGATGCCAAGAAAATCGAGGGCTGCTCTGAGCGCACCATCCAGTATTACCGCGTTACCGTGGAGCGGCTGCTGCAAACCGTGGACACGCCCCTGCGCAAGATGACCACCGAAGAGATCCGGCGGTATCTGGTGGAATATCAGAAAATCAACAACTGCGGCAAAGTGACCATCGACAATGTGCGTCGGAATATTTCCAGCTTTTTCTCGTGGCTGGAAGAAGAGGACTACATCCTCAAAAGCCCCATGCGCCGCATCCATAAAATCAAGACCAAACAGCCCGTGAAGGAAACCATCTCGGACGAAGCTATTGAACGCCTGCGGGATAACTGCAAGTGTGCGCGCGACCTTGCCATGATTGATTTGTTGTATTCCACTGGCATTCGTGTGGGAGAGCTGGTGAATCTGAACATTTCAGAAATCGACTTTGAAGCCCGCGAGTGTGTAGTGTTCGGCAAAGGCGACAAGGAGCGCCGGGTTTATTTTGATGCCAAGGCAAAGCTGCATTTACAGGACTATCTGCGCTCCCGCACCGATGCAAACCCGGCGCTGTTTGTAACGCTGGATGCCCCGTTTGACCGCTTGAAGATCAGCGGCGTGGAGATCCGTCTGCGAGAGTTGGGCCGCGAGCTGAATCTGGACAAGATCCACCCGCATAAGTTCCGCCGCACCATGGCTACCCGTGCCATCGACAAGGGAATGCCCATTGAGCAGGTGCAGAAAATCCTCGGTCATTCGCAGATCGGCACCACCATGCAGTATGCGATCGTAAATCAGAACAACGTCAAGACCTCCCACCAGAAGTTTATTGCCTGAAAAGGCAACTTCTAATTTGGTGAGGAAACGATGACCACAGTAAAAATGGTGAAACTCGGCACTTTGATAAAACCTGCTAAGCTCCAAAAGTGCGGAAATGACGATTATCCAGTGCTTTCGATGACCATGCACAATGGCTTGGTTTTCCAGAGTGACAAGTTCAAGAAATCAGTTGCATCGCAGGATAAATCCACTTATAAAGTTGTGCATCGCAATCAGCTTGTTATCGGCTTTCCGATTGACGAGGGTGTTCTCGCAACGCAGCGGATCACAGATGTCGGAATTGTAAGCCCTGCCTATGGCATCTGGGATGTTGACCAGACAAAAATCATCCCTGAATTTTTGGAATATGCGTTACGCTGCAATCGTGCGATTGACTATTATAAGGCAAAATTGCGTGGTTCAACTGCGCGCAGAAGAAGTTTGCCAACCCCGACACTGTTGGAGTTAGACGTCCCACTTCCTGATATTGAGCAGCAAAGGTTGGCATTGGCAACGATTCACCATGCAAAAAATGCTTTGGATAGCCGTCAAGCGCAGCTTACCAAGCTGGATGAACTTGTCAAAGCTCGATTTGTGGAGATGTTTGGGGACTGTCGATTAAACCCAAAGGGGTGGGTCACAAAGAATCTCGACCAAGTGGCAGATGTTGGCTCCAGCAAACGTGTTTTTGTAGAAGAACTTCAATCTGAGGGGATACCATTCTACCGAGGAACGGAAGTCGGTGCATTGGCTGAGGGAAAATCGATACGGCCAGAGCTCTTTATTACAGAGGGACATTATAAACAACTGTGCGAAGCAACGGGAAAACCTCAAAAAGGTGATTTGCTAATGCCGTCAATTTGTCCAGATGGAAGAATTTGGGTTGTTGATACAGATGCACCCTTTTATTTTAAGGATGGCCGAGTACTATGGGTTCATTTGACAAGCCAAAACTATAATCCCGTTTTTCTGCTTTACACACTGAAAGATCGAATTATGACTGACTACGAGAGCATTGCGTCTGGTACAACATTCGCCGAATTAAAAATTTTTGCATTGAAGAAATGCAGAATTTTTGATGTTCCTCTTTCCCTCCAAAACCAGTTTGCCGACTTTGTAGCCGAGGTAGACAAATCAAAATTGCTCGCAGAAGTTTTTGCGCAAAGCACTTGCATTTTGGCTGAAAATCGTTCAAAATAGAAGCCGGGAGGTGTGAGAATTGACCAACTTTGACTTTCTGAAAGGTGACCCGCAGTTTTCCGGCTTTGCGGATGCCGCGATTGCTGCGGAGAAGATTCTGCCCATTGATGCGGCCACCGCTGCGCTGGACTGCCGCCGTGCCATGGAGTTTGCAGTCAAATGGATGTATTCGGTAGACAGCTCCCTCGTCAAGCCGTGGGATGATAAGCTCATCAGCCTGATGAGTACAGAAGAGTTTCACAACATTGTGGACGATGATTTGTGGCGGCGGATGGATTTTATCCGCAAGCGCGGCAATGATGCCGCCCACGGAAGCCGCAGTATCAGCAGGGAACAGGCGGAGCTTTGCCTTGAAAACCTGTTTCTGTTCCTTGATTTCGTGGCGTACTGCTATGGAACAAGCTATCAGGAAAAGAAATTTGACGCTTCCCTGCTTACACAGCAGCCCGCTGCACCCGTTGCACAGCCCGCCCTGCCGGATGTGGACTTGGATGCACTTATCAAAGAAAACGCTGAGCTCAAGGCGCAGCTGACCGCCCGCCGCGAAACGCAGCAGCCCACCTATGTACCCAAGCCGCTGGAACTTTCGGAATACAAGACCCGGAAACTGTATATCGACTCCATGCTCACCGATGCCGGGTGGGTCGAGGGCAAAAACTGGGTCAACGAGGTCCCTCTGCCCGGGATGCCCAACAAGAGCGGCACCGGCTATGCAGATTATGTCCTGTACGGCGATGATGGCCGTGCGCTGGCTGTGATCGAAGCAAAGCGCACCTGTAAGGATGTTGCAGTAGGCCGTCAGCAGGCAAAGCTGTATGCAGATATTCTCGAAAAGCAGTTTGGCCGCCGCCCGGTGGTATTCCTGACCAACGGTTTCGACACCCGCATTGTGGACAATATCTATCCCGAGCGCAAGGTCGCTTCCATTTACTCCAAGCGCGACCTTGAAAAATGGTTCAATCTGCAAGCAATGCGCACCAGCCTTGCCAATGTGGATGTAAACAAAAACATTGCCGGACGGTACTATCAGGAGGGTGCCATCAAGGCTGTTTGTGACAGCTTTGGCCGCAAGAACCGCCGCAAGGCTCTGCTTGTTATGGCAACAGGCTCCGGCAAGACCCGTACCGTCATTGCACTGGTGGATGTATTATTGCAGCATGGCTGGGTCAAAAACGTGCTGTTTCTGGCTGACCGCAACAGCCTTGTGACCCAGGCAAAGCGCAGCTTTGTCAACCTCCTGCCGGAGCTTTCCGTAACGAATCTCTGCGAGGACAAAGACAACTTTACAGCACACTGCGTGTTCTCGACCTATCAGACCATGATGAACTGCATTGATTCCGTTCACGATGCAGAGGGCAAGTTATTCACCTGTGGTCATTTCGATTTAATTATCTGCGATGAAGCGCACCGCTCCATCTACAATAAATACCGCGACATCTTCCATTATTTCGATGCACCGCTGGTTGGCCTGACTGCCACACCCAAAGATGAAATCGACAAAAACACCTACGAGATCTTTGACCTCGAAAACGGTGTGCCCACCTATGGCTATGAGCTGGCGCAGGCCGTCAAGGATGGCTTTCTGGTTGACTTCCTCTCGGTGGAGAGCGAAGTAAAGTTCATGAAGAAAGGCATCACCTATGATGAGCTTTCGGACGAAGAACGGGAAGCCTACGAAAACACCTTTGAGGATGAAAACGGCAACCTGCCGGCCAGCATTGATGCATCTGCTCTGAACAGTTGGCTGTTCAACAAGGACACCATCCGGCAGGTCCTGAATGTCGTGATGCAGAACGCCTTGAAAATCGACTACGGCAGTAAGATCGGCAAGACGATTATTTTTGCCAAGAGCCACGATCATGCAGAGGAAATCCTCAAAGTGTTCAATCAGGAATATCCTCACCTGAACGGCTACGCCATGGTGATCGACAATCGGCTCAATTATGCGCAGAGTGCCATTGACGAATTCTCAGACCCGAAGAAGTTGCCGCAGATTGCCATTTCGGTGGATATGCTGGACACTGGCATCGATGTGCCGGAGGTTCTGAATCTGGTCTTTTTCAAAAAGGTTCTAAGCAAGGCAAAGTTCTGGCAGATGATCGGACGCGGTACACGCCTGTGTCCGGGACTTCTGGATGGTGAGGACAAGAATAAGTTTTACATTTTTGACTTCTGCGGAAATTTTGAATTTTTCCGCATGAACAAAGGAAATGCCACCCCGAATATGATTGCCGTTCAGGGCGCGATTTTCGGCCTGCAGTTTGAAATTGCGTATAAATTGCAGAATATGCAGTTCCAAACGGAAGAACTGAAAGCGTTCCGTACTTCACTGGTGGAGCACATGGTCAGTCAGGTGCAAAAGCTGAATCGTGACAACTTTGCAGTCAAACAGCATTTGAAGTATGTCGAGTTGTATGCGGATAAAAACAGTTACAATGCTCTAACGTATGCAGACACCTTGATTGCCCGGGAGGAACTTGCGCCCTTGATTGAACCGGAGCCGGATGACCCGAAAGCACTTCGTTTTGATGCATTGCTGTATGGCATCGAATTGGCATACCTTGCTGGGAAGCCGTACACTCATGGCCGCAACGAGCTGCTGAAAAAAGCGAAAGCGGTTGCGAGCGTGTCCAATATTCCAGAGATCGATCAGAAACGTGCGTTGCTTGAAAAAATTATCCAGACCGACTATATCAAAACTGCCGATGTGAACGAGTTTGAGCACATCCGAAAAGAGTTGCGTGACCTGATCAAGTACATTCCCATCGAGCGTGTACGGTACACCACAGATTTCTCGGACGAAATTCTTTCGACAGAATGGAAGGAGGCCGAGCTGGAAAACGATGATCTGAAAAATTACAAGGCAAAAGCTGAGTACTATGTACGGCAGCATCAGGATAATGCAGCCATTGCCAAACTGAAAGGCAACATCCCGCTCACTGCCGAAGATGTCAAAGAACTCGAAAAAATTCTTTGGAGTGAGGTTGGCACAAAAGAGGACTATGAAGCCGAATATGGCACAAAGCCTTTGGGAGAATTCGTGCGGGAAATCGTTGGTCTTGATATGGCTGCGGCGAAAGCTGCATTTTCGCAATATCTGGATGGTGCTAACCTCGACAGTCGACAGATTTACTTTGTCAACCAGATTGTCGAGTACATCGTACATAATGGCATGATGAAAGACCTCTCCGTTTTGCAGGAGCCGCCTTTTACAGATCAGGGAAGCATCGTAGAGGTCTTTACAGATTTGAGTGTATGGCTTGGTATTCGCAAGACCATTGAACAGGTCAACGCCAACGCAATCGCAGCGTAATAGAATATCTTCTAAAACGGTAAAGTGGATTTTATCTGCTTTGCCGTTTTTCTTTTTGTCCAAATTTGTAAAATTTTCAAAACTGTATTCCAAAACGGTCCTGCGGATTCCTATTAGTGTAGAGGCTTTCAAAATCTTTTGTAAAACGGCTTTCCGCTAGTTCTATAAGTGGATAATGAACAAAATCTATATTCTAAAATTAGACAGTTCAACAAAATTTGAAAATCTGTATGCCAAACACCCATTTTAGAATGTTATAGGTAGAGGGGAACGTTGGAAAAATGAATTTTCTTTGAACTTTCAAAAGACCCGGTTTAAAAACACCCCTTTAAGTTTGTATAGGGTGTAAGGACTATTTTCTCAAACAGACCTATTCGCTGTTGGTCTCACCCCCGAAAATCCCTAATTCCTTACAAAGGCACATCGCACCTTGAAAATTTCATGAGCCACCCCAGCAGGATACCTCTGGTACTGAATGTGCATTCTGCGCGTCTTACCGGAAAATACGCCGGAGAAAATCGGGCAGGAACGGGCTGGGACAGAGTGGACGGTAGTTAAGAGCAAGATTCGCCTTTGTATACGAAACCGCTCCTACGGGCGATTTTTTTACGGCGGCATCTTGATGGGGATTGTGCTCCCCATACCCTCACATCGTGCAAAATCACATGATTTTGCCCATTGGTGGCCTGCCGTAAGCAGGTCACAGCCGGAGTGCGGATGCACTGCCGGGAAAATCAAATTCTTGATTTTGGAAAGGAGACCCCATGCCACGAACGAAGAAAAAAGTGAAATCTATCGTAAAGACAAAAGTAATCTCCACACGAGTTGCAGAAGTAGTACATGAACTTTTACACCAGCAGGCAGAAGATGCCGGAATGACCCTCTCTGAATTTGCAGCGCAGATGCTGACAAAAGGCCATGTGAATACCTCGTATGTGTTCTATGTCCACCCGGACGAAATTGAAGCCATCACACGGGAGTTTGCCGCCATCGGAAACAACCTGAACCAGATCGCGGCTTTCTTCAACAGCGGCGGTATCCAGTCCCGTGCGATGCACGAAAACATCAACCATGCGATTGCCTGTATTTTTGAGATGCGGGAACAAGTCGCAGAAATGGCAGGAAAGAACTATGGCAATATTAAAGCACATCGCAAGTAAGAGTTCCGATTATGGTGCTGCACTGGAGTATCTGATTTTCAAGCATGACGAGCTTCGGAAAACTCCGATTCTTGACCAAAATGGAAATCGTATTATGCGGGATGAGTTTTATCTGAACGGCCTGAACTGTGAACCCTATTCCTTCGATGCGGCCTGCCAGCAACTGAACCGCGAATATCAGAAGAACAAAAACAAGGATGAAATTAAATCGCACCATTACATCATCAGCTTTGATCCACGGGACAGCACAGAAAATTGCTTGACGGGGAAACGGGCGCAGGAGCTTGGACTGGAATATGCAAAAGCGAATTTTCCGGGGCATCAGGCTTTGGTCTGTACGCACATGGACGGTCATAATGGCAGCGGCAACATTCATGTGCATATCGTAATCAACAGTTTGCGAAAGCTGGATGTACCTAAGCAGCCCTTTATGGAGCAATCCATTGACTGCAAGGCAGGGTACAAGCACCACGTGACGAACGAGTATCTAAAGCACTTGCAGAAATCCCTCATGGATTTGTGCAACCGTGAATTTCTGCATCAAGTCGATTTGCTGTCACCATCCAGAACGGGTGTGACCGAAGCAGAGTATTGGGCACAGCGGTGGCTGGATGAGAAAAAACAGGAAATCGAAAAGGAAGGGTTTACGCCCAACCCGACAAAATTTCAAACACAGAAACAACTTATCCGGGATGCTGTTGCCGCTGCTCGTGAGAAAGCAATCTCGTATGAAGATTTTCAAAGCATCCTGCAGAATGAATATAATATTTTTGTCAAAACACAACGTGGTCGTTATAGCTATCTGCCGCCGGAACGGAACAAGTTCATATCGGAGCGTTCTCTGGGAGAAAGCTGCAAAAGAGAATGTCTGGAAGGATTCTTTGTTCAGAACGCCGAGAAGAATCTGCGGTACAAGGAAGATCCCATACTGATCTTTACGACCAGAACCAGGCTGCGGCTTGTTGTGGACCTGCAGGAGAATGTCAAGGCACAGGAAAATCTGGCGTATGCGCTAAAGGTCAAAATCAGCAATTTGCAGAAAATGGCTGAAACGCTGGTATGGGTACAGGAAAACAACATCAACGACCTGACGGAACTGAACGATCTGTGTAAGACAGCACAGTCCAATGCGCAGGCAGCGTATGAACGGCTGTCACAGGCAGAGGATGAACTGTACAAAACCAATGAGCAGATTCATTATGCGGGACAGTACCTTTCTACAAAAGAGGTCCAGCAGCAATTTGCGAAGGCATTTTTTAAGAAAAAATTCCGTGCAGAGCATTCCAAGGAATTGGATGCCTATGCAGAATCTGTGAAATATTTCCGGGAAGAGAACGATGGAAAGCTGCCATCGCTGAAATCTTTGAAAAAACGGAAAGAAGAACTGACCAAAGAAATCGCGGAGAGGAAAAAGGCATACGCTCCCCTGAGAGAAGAATCCCGGCGTCTGGAAATTGCATCGGATAACGTGTACAGCATCTTCCGAAAAACCGATGAAATGAAATCCGACCTTGCATAGAAACGCGAGTGGGCGGCAAAAGTCCGCGAAAAGGCAAGGCAGGAGCAGGCTCGACAGGAACAGCGCGAGCGTCAACCGAAACGCAAGAAGCGCAGCTATGATATGAGCCTGTAAATCAGCAGGGTCTTCCACCCCGCACCCCGGAACCCTGCCGGATGCGTAAGCCCGTGCAGGGCTTTCCCATTCGGCAGGGACTTTTGAAAACGATTAGGAGGAAGTTTGAGTAAAGAGTACATCAAAGCACAAACCCCACTGCCCGCATATTTTCCTTATCCGAAATTTCTGCTACAGATGAGTCTGTCCCATACGGCGAGGCTGACCTATGTTCTGCTGCTGGACCGTATGACCCTTTCGCAGAAGAACGGCTGGGTGGATGTGCAGGGCCGGGCATATGTGCTCTATCCGTTGGCAGGGCTGGCGGAAGATCTTCAGAGCAGCATTTCCAGTGTCACCCGTGCCTTGCGGGAACTGGAAGCCGCACGGCTGATCGAACGGCGGTCCAATGGCTTTTCCAAGCCAAACCAGGTGTTCCTAAGCTTCCCATCTACTGCGCAGAAATGCACAGTCGAGATGGTCAAAAATGAGCAGCCTGATTGCTCAAAAGTGAGCAACACGATTGCGCAAAACTGCACACCTAACCAAATAAATAAGAACAACCTAAGATGGAACAAAATAAATAGAACCAAAGAAGCATATGGGCGTTATCGGAATGTTTTTCTGGAAGATTATTCGGAACTGAAAAGCGAGGTAGCAGAGTTGGACGTCCTGATCGAAGACCTTTCGGTCTATATGCAGTCTACAGGCAAGAAGTACGCAGACCACGCAGCGACCCTGCGCAGCTGGTCAGCACGAAAGAGAAAGCAACAGAAAGCGGGAACGGGCATCCCGGACTATACCTACAGCAAGGGGGAAAGTTTATGACGGAAACAATCCAGACAGCGATGGACAGGCTTATGACGATCTCTGCAGAGCTGCAGGACTACATTGCGGGAGATGGGCTGCTGTACTGCGGCAGCTGCAATACCCCCAAGGAAGCGTTCTTCCCAAACGGAAGAAAGCTGTTTGGGCGTGACCGCCATCCGGCTGAATGCCAGTGCCGACAAGAAGCTAGGGAAAAGCAGGAGGAAGAAGAGCGGGCAAGGCTGCATCACGAGAACGTGCGGCGGTTGAAGCTGCAGGGCTTTACCGACTGGGCGATGCAGCACTGGACATTTGAAAACGATCATGGGCAGAACCCACAGATGCATCTGGCGCAGCGGTATGTGGACTATTGGCCGGAAATGCGGGGAAAGAATGTGGGCCTGCTGCTCTGGGGCGGTGTTGGTACAGGCAAAAGTTTCATGGCAGGCTGTATTGCCAATGCCCTGATGGAGCAGGAAGTGGCGGTTTACATGACGAACTTTGCCCGAATCATGAATGAACTGAACAGTGCTTTTGCCGGACGAAACGAAGTTGTGGACAGACTGTGCAGGTATCCGCTGCTTGTTATTGATGATTTCGGCATGGAGCGCGGCACGGAATATGCGCTGGAGCAGATTTATAACATCATCGACAGCCGCTACCGCAGCCGGAAACCGCTGATCGTTACCA
>OLOG01001378.1_pt1 | contig 14846 bp, 7 predicted proteins | sample 1672351 | NCBI WGS metagenome assembly OLOG01 (sample SAMEA3136674, study PRJEB25190) | human gut metagenome | biome: human gut; feature: human-associated habitat; material: faeces | place: Austria | collected 2013 | reverse complement strand
AAACATGCAGCGTCAGGCAGTGCCGCTTCTGACAACAGAAGCTCCTGTAGTAGGAACTGGTATGGAAGCAAAGGCAGCGGTTGACTCAGGTGTATGTGTTGTTGCTGAAGAGGCCGGAGTTGTAGAGCGTTCTTGTTCTAATGCGATCACAATTCGTCATGATGACGGAACAAAGAAAGTATATAAGCTGACAAAATTCATGCGAAGCAACCAGAGTAACTGCTACAATCAGAGACCGATCGTATTCAAAGGTGAGCGAGTAGAGGCAGGACAGGTAATTGCTGATGGTCCTTCTACATCTAATGGAGAGCTTGCGCTTGGTAAGAACCCATTGATCGGTTTCATGACATGGGAAGGTTATAACTACGAGGATGCGGTTCTCTTAAGTGAGAGACTTGTCCAGGATGATGTTTATACATCTGTTCATATCGAAGAATATGAAGCAGAAGCCCGTGATACAAAGCTTGGACCGGAAGAAATTACAAGAGATATTCCGGGTGTGGGCGATGATGCGCTGAAAGATCTGGATGACAGAGGTATCATCCGTATCGGTGCAGAGGTTCGCGCAGGAGATATTCTTGTTGGTAAAGTAACTCCGAAGGGAGAGACAGAGCTGACAGCAGAAGAGAGACTGCTTCGTGCGATCTTCGGCGAGAAAGCCCGCGAAGTAAGAGATACTTCTTTGAAAGTACCGCATGGAGAATACGGTATTGTTGTGGATGCGAAAGTATTTACAAGAGAGAACGGAGATGAACTGTCTCCGGGAGTAAATCAGGCAGTCCGCATTTACATTGCACAGAAGAGAAAGATCTCTGTTGGAGATAAAATGGCCGGCCGTCACGGTAACAAGGGTGTTGTTTCCCGTGTACTTCCGGTAGAAGATATGCCGTTCCTTCCGAACGGACGTCCGCTGGACATCGTGTTGAACCCACTTGGTGTGCCTTCACGTATGAACATCGGACAGGTGCTTGAGATCCACTTAAGTCTTGCGTCAAAAGCACTTGGATTTAATATTGCAACACCGGTATTCGATGGTGCAAACGAAATTGATATTATGGATACACTTGATCTGGCAAATGACTATGTAAATCTTGAATGGGATGAATTCAAGAACAAACATGGCGAAGAATTATTGCCGGAGGTACTTGATTATCTGTATGAGAATAGAGAACACAGAAAATTGTGGAAAGGCGTACCACTGTCACGCGATGGTAAAGTTCGTTTAAGAGACGGACGTACGGGAGAATATTTTGACAGTCCGGTAACAATTGGACACATGCACTACCTGAAGCTTCACCACCTGGTAGATGATAAGATCCATGCACGTTCTACAGGTCCTTACTCATTAGTTACACAGCAGCCGCTCGGTGGTAAAGCACAGTTCGGTGGACAGCGTTTCGGTGAGATGGAGGTTTGGGCACTGGAGGCTTATGGTGCATCTTACACATTACAGGAAATCCTGACTGTAAAATCTGACGATGTTGTCGGACGTGTGAAGACTTATGAGGCGATCATCAAAGGTGATAATATCCCTGAGCCGGGTATTCCGGAATCCTTCAAGGTATTGCTGAAAGAGCTTCAGTCTCTCGGACTGGACGTTCGTGTTCTCAGAGAGGACAATACAGAGGTCGAGATCATGGAAGCGTCAGATTACGGCGAGACAGATCTGCGTTCAATCATTGAGGGAGATAAAGGCTTCCGCAAAGAAGAGCAGTACGGAGAACACGGATTCAGTCAGCAGGAATTCGATGGAGAAGAGCTTGTTGATATAGAAGAAGATTTCCCAGAAGATTTTGACGAAGCTGACGATTTTGATGATATTCTCGACGAAGAATAGAAGGGAGTGCCAATATGACAGCAACAAATAATGAAACATATCAGCCAATGACATTTGATGCGATCAAAATCGGACTGGCATCACCTGAGAAGATTCTGGAATGGTCAAGAGGTGAGGTTACAAAACCTGAGACGATCAACTACAGAACACTGAAGCCAGAGCGTGACGGTCTGTTCTGCGAAAGAATTTTCGGGCCGAACAAAGACTGGGAATGTCACTGTGGTAAATATAAAAAAATCCGCTACAAAGGCGTTGTCTGCGACCGTTGTGGCGTTGAAGTAACAAAAGCAAGTGTACGTCGTGAGCGCATGGGTCATATCGCCCTTGCTGCTCCGGTGTCACACATCTGGTATTTCAAGGGAATTCCAAGCCGTATGGGACTGATTCTTGATCTGTCTCCAAGAACACTTGAAAAAGTGCTCTACTTTGCTTCTTATATTGTACTTGATAAGGGAGAAACAAGCCTTCAGTACAAACAGGTATTATCTGAACAGGAGTACCAGGAAGCAAGAGAGACATGGGGAAGCGCTTTCCGTGTCGGAATGGGCGCAGAGGCCATTCAGGAACTCTTACAGGCAATTGACCTTGAAAAAGAATATGAAGAATTACAGGCAGGACTGAAAGGCGCTACCGGACAGAAACGTGCAAGAATCGTAAAACGTCTGGAAGTGGTTGAGGCGTTCCGCGAATCAGGCAATAAGCCGGAGTGGATGATCATGAATGTGATTCCGGTTATCCCGCCGGATCTTCGTCCAATGGTTCAGTTAGACGGAGGTCGTTTCGCAACATCTGACCTGAATGATTTATATAGAAGAATCATCAACCGTAACAACCGTCTGAGAAGACTTCTTGAACTCGGCGCTCCGGATATTATTGTCCGCAACGAGAAGAGAATGCTTCAGGAGGCTGTTGATGCGCTAATCGATAATGGCCGTCGCGGCCGTCCGGTAACAGGACCTGGAAACAGAGCTTTGAAATCACTTTCTGATATGCTGAAAGGTAAATCAGGACGTTTCCGTCAGAACCTTCTCGGTAAACGTGTTGACTATTCAGGACGTTCTGTTATCGTTGTAGGACCGGAACTGAAGATTTATCAGTGTGGTCTTCCGAAAGAAATGGCAATTGAGCTGTTTAAGCCGTTTGTTATGAAAGAACTTGTGGCAAATGGTACAGCACATAATATTAAGAATGCAAAGAAAATGGTAGAGCGTCTGCAGCCGGAAGTTTGGGATGTCTTAGAAGACGTTATTAAAGAACATCCGGTTATGTTAAACCGTGCTCCTACACTGCACAGACTTGGTATTCAGGCATTTGAGCCGATCCTTGTAGAAGGTAAGGCTATCAAGCTTCATCCACTTGTTTGTACAGCGTTTAACGCCGACTTCGATGGAGACCAGATGGCTGTCCATCTTCCGCTTTCCGTAGAAGCACAGGCTGAGTGTAGATTCTTACTGCTCTCACCAAACAACCTTCTGAAACCATCTGATGGTGGTCCGGTAGCCGTTCCTTCACAGGATATGGTACTTGGTATTTACTATCTGACACAGGAAAGACCTGGTGCAGAAGGTGAAGGCAAGTTCTTCAAGAGCGTAAATGAAGCAATTCTTGCTTATGAAAACGGTATCATTAAACTGCATTCTAAGATTAAAGTTCGTATGACAAAGACACTTCCGAACGGAGAGACAAAGACAGGAACAATTGAGTCTACACTGGGACGTCTTCTGTTCAATGAGATCATTCCGCAGGATCTTGGATTTGTTGACAGAACAATCGAAGGTAATGAGCTTCTTCCGGAAATTGATTTCCTTGTTGGTAAGAAACAGTTGAAGAAGATTCTTGAAAAAGTTATCAATACACATGGTGCAACAGCAACTGCAGAAGTATTGGATAATGTAAAGGCGATCGGATACAAATATTCTACGAGAGCTGCTATGACGGTATCTATTTCTGATATGACAGTACCGCCGCAGAAACCGCAGATGATCCAGGAAGCACAGGATACTGTAGACCGCATCACAAAGAACTTCAAACGTGGTCTTATTACAGAAGAAGAACGTTATAAAGAAGTTGTTGAGACATGGAAGGCAACTGACGAGGCGCTGACAGAAGCCCTGCTCTCCGGTCTTGATAAATACAATAATATTTACATGATGGCTGACTCCGGAGCCCGTGGTTCTGACAAACAGATCAAACAGCTTGCAGGTATGCGTGGTTTGATGGCTGATACAACAGGACGTACGATCGAGCTCCCTATTAAGTCTAACTTCCGTGAAGGACTTGACGTATTGGAGTACTTCATGTCTGCCCACGGTGCTCGTAAAGGTCTTTCCGATACAGCGCTTCGTACAGCCGACTCTGGTTACCTGACAAGACGTCTTGTTGACGTATCTCAGGAATTGATCGTGCGTGAAATCGACTGTGCAGGAGAAGGGGAAGAGATTCCGGGAATGTATGTACATGCATTTATGGATGGAAATGAAGAGATCGAAAGCCTTCAGGAACGTATTACAGGACGTTATTCCTGTGAGACAATTAAAGATAAAGATGGCAATGTCATTGTAAAAGCAAACCATATGATCACACCAAAACGTGCAGAAGCCGTTATGAAATATGGTGTAGATGAGAATGGCGAACACTTAACAAAAGTAAAGATCCGTACAATTTTAAGCTGTAAGAGCCGTGTCGGAATCTGTGCAAAATGTTACGGCGCTAACATGGCAACAGGTGAGCCGGTACAGGTAGGTGAGGCTGTCGGAATTATCGCGGCACAGTCTATCGGTGAACCAGGTACACAGCTGACCATGCGTACATTCCATACCGGTGGTGTAGCCGGTGATGATATCACACAGGGTCTTCCTCGTGTCGAAGAGCTTTTTGAGGCAAGAAAACCGAAAGGTCTTGCAATCATCACAGAATTTGGCGGCGTAGCTACAATTAATGATACAAAGAAGAAACGTGAGATTATCGTTGAAAATAGAGAAACAGGCGAGACAAAGGCATATCTGATTCCATACGGTTCCCGTATTAAGATTCAGGACGGCGCTGTTCTGGAAGCCGGTGATGAACTGACAGAAGGTAGTGTAAACCCACATGATATTTTAAGAATCAAAGGTTTAAGAGCAGCTCAGGATTACATGATCCAGGAAGTTCAGAGAGTATACCGTCTCCAGGGTGTAGAAATCAATGATAAGCATATCGAAGTCATTGTGCGTCAGATGCTGAAGAAGATCCGTATCGAAGAAAACGGAGATTCTGAATTCCTTCCGGGAACAATGGTTGATATTCTTGATTTTGAAGCAACGAACAAAGAGCTGGTTGCAGATGGAAAAGAACCGGCAACAGGTGAACAGGTAATGCTTGGTATCACAAAAGCTTCTTTGGCAACAAATTCATTCTTATCAGCTGCTTCCTTCCAGGAGACAACAAAAGTTCTGACAGAAGCTGCTATCAAAGGAAAAGTCGATCCGCTGATCGGTCTGAAAGAAAACGTTCTGATCGGTAAGTTGATCCCAGCCGGAACAGGTATGAGAAAATACCGTGACGTTAAACTTGATACAGGCATGGAAGAAGAAATGGAAGAAGAAGTAGAAGCTTTCGAAGAAACTGAGGAAGCTGTAGCCGAAACAGTGGAATTTGCAGATGAACTGGTATCAGAGGAAACAGCAGAAGAAGCAAGTGTTTCAGAGAATGAAGAATTATAAGATCACGGATAATGGTGAGTGATTAATTGAATTAAGTAAATAAATGATGGGTGCAGTCCGAAAGGGCTGTGCCCATTTTGCATATAATTTCTAGAAAATTTCATGCAGTTTGTCTCGGGGAAATCCATGTACTTTTCCACTTCTATGTGATAAACTTGACAGTAGCGAAGTAAAGTTTTAGCAGATAATTCTAATAAAAGACGGTCACTATGAAGATTATTTGTCCATATTATATTGCATTAAAGAAAATGACTGGGAGGAAAGAGACATGGAAGAAAAGCAAGTAGAAATGAAGAAGCAGGAAGAGATAGGAAGACTTGCATTTAATGTAATGCAGAAACTGAGTTTCGTGCGGGAAAGCTGTACACCGGCAGAATTAGAAGCAGTTCAGTTAATCTGCAGTGAAATCCGTAAAATAGGAATTGTACCGGAAGTGGAAGAATTTATGATGGATCATGCGGTGATTCATCAGGCATCACTTAAGTTTGGTGGTAAAACTTATGAGGCAGGAGGATATATGCTGTCCGGTTCCACACCGGAATCCGGGATCTGGGCGCCGTTTCACTATGCTCAGGATGCAGAAGAAGCAGATTTGATAGATGCGAAAGGAAAGATTGTTCTTCTAAACCGCAGACTGACACCGGAAGTATATGAAAGGTTGATTCGGGCAGAAGTAAAAGGTTTCATTACATTTACCGGGACAATTATAGATGACCGCAGCAAAACAGATCTTCCGGACTGTGAACTCTACGATTGGGCGAGAAAATTCGGAGTCATTCCGGGAATCAATCTCCGGGCAGAAGATGCACTTGCACTTGTGAAAGAAAATCCGAAAGAAGTTGTGCTGAAGCTTACACAGGAAGAAGGACAGTGGCCGGCTCATAATATTATTGCAGAAGTGCTTGGAACAGAGAAAAACGGAGAAACAATCGTGCTTGGTGGACATTATGATTCGGCACAGTTTAGTCCGGGAGTGTACGACAATGGAGCCGGTTCTGCAATCTTGATAGAACTTTTGAAATATTTTAAGAAATATCCGGCAAAACGCAATCTGAAATTTATCTGGTTTTCAGCAGAAGAGCGAGGACTCGTGGGAAGCAAGGCGTTTGTGAAAGCCCATGAAGAGGAGCTGAAACAGATTCGTTTTATGATCAACGTAGATCTGGCAGCGCCACTGCTTGGAGCAGATAAGGCGTGCGTTATGGCAGATCAGAGTCTCTGCCATATGATTGATTACCTTGCAAAGGAAGTGGGATTTCCAATCACAGTAAAACAGTCTATTTACTCAAGTGATTCGATTCCATTTACAGATGCCGGGATTCCGGCGGTAAATTTCTTCCGCGTAGGAATCGAGGGAGGAGTTAAGATCCATCACCGGAATGATGATCTGAATCAGGTGGGATTTGATAATCTTTCCCGTACAACTGCATTTATTCTGCTGTTCTGTCAGCGGATGTTAAATACAGTAGTATTTCCGGTACCAGAGAAGGTTCCGGAGAAAATCGTCGAAGATATTGACGTTTATTTAAAACGAAAGACAAAAGAGGAAGTATAATGAAATCATTAGTAATTGCGGAGAAACCATCTGTCGGCCGGGATATTGCCCGGGTACTTGGATGTAAAAAGCAGATTCAAGGAGCAATTGAAGGAGAGAAATATATTGTCACATGGGGGCTTGGGCATCTTGTGACGCTAGCAGATCCGGAGGAATATGAAGCAGGCTGGAAAGAATGGAAGATAGATTATCTTCCGATGATGCCAAAAGAATGGAAATTAGTAGTGATTCGTCAGACAGGGAAGCAATACCAGCTTGTGAAGGCACAGCTTTTTCGAAAAGATGTGTCCCAGATCATTATTGCGACAGATGCAGGACGGGAAGGAGAGCTTGTGGCGCGGTGGATTCTTGAGAAAGCCCATGTGTCAAAGCCAATCCGGCGATTATGGATTTCTTCTGTAACAGACAAAGCAATCCGGGACGGATTTGCTAATTTGAAAGATGGAAAAGATTACGAGAATCTTTATCATGCTGCATCTGCCCGAGCAAAAGCTGACTGGCTCGTTGGAATGAATGGTACGAGAGCGCTGACTTGTAAATATAATGCTCAACTTTCTTGCGGACGTGTACAGACACCGACACTTGCCATGATTGCAAAGAGAGAAGAGGAAATCAGAAATTTCAAACCGCAGAGTTATTATGGTATGAGGGCAGTATCAAAAGGAATTACGTTCCAGTGGCAGAATGAGCGATCGGGAAGTGGACGTACGTTTGATAAAATACGAGTAGAACAGATGAAGAAAAAACTGGAGGGAGAAAGTCTTGTCATAACAAGAGTGGAGCGGACATCTAAAAAGACGTATGCGCCGGGACTTTATGACTTGACAGAACTTCAAAGAGATGCTAATAAGCGTTTTGGATTTTCAGCAAAGGAAACACTGAATCTTATGCAGAGGTTGTATGAGAACCATAAAGTGCTGACTTATCCGAGAACAGATTCCAGATATTTAAGTTCCGATGTTGTCGGAACGCTGAAAGAACGTTTAAAAGCATGCAGTGTAGGACCGTACCGGAAAGTGGCGGGAACGTTAATCAGCAGGGAGATCCGGGCAGACAAACGTTTCGTGAATGATGCTAAAGTAAGTGATCACCATGCAATTATACCGACAGAACAGTTTGTACAGTTGGAACATATGACGAGTGATGAGAGAAAAATCTATGATCTTGTCGTAAGGAGATTTGCGGCAGTACTTTTGCCGGCAGCAGAATATGAACAAACTGTACTTAAGGCAGAAGGAGCTGGTGAAACATTTGTGGCAAAGGGAAAAGTCATGAAGAAGTCGGGCTGGCTGGCTGCTTATGAAGAGGAATGGGAACAGGAAGAGGAAATAGATGATCTGAGAGATCAAATACTTCCGAATGTGGAATTAGGAGCTCAGATATCGGTACTGCGCTATGAAATGACAGAAGGAAAGACAAAACCGCCAGCACCATTTAATGAGGCAACTCTTCTTTCCGCGATGGAAAATCCAGTAAAATATATGACAACGAAAGATGCGGCAGCAGCAAAGGCATTGGGAGAAACCGGTGGACTTGGAACGGTAGCAACTCGTGCGGATATTATTGAGAAGCTGTTTAACAGTTTCCTGATGGAGAAGCGGGGAAAAGATATTTTTATTACATCGAAGGCAAAACAGTTACTGGAACTCGTACCGGAGGGATTAAAACAGCCGGAGCTAACTGCAGACTGGGAGATGAAACTTTCTAAGATCGCGAAAGGTCAGATGAAAGCAAGTACATTTATGCGGGAAATTGATGCGTATACGCAGGAAATCGTAGAAGAGATCAAGCTGGGGAAAGGTACATTCCGTCATGATAATGTAACGAATAAGAAATGTCCGCAGTGTGGAAAACCGATGTTGGCGGTAAATGGAAAAAACAGCAGGATGTTAGTCTGTCAGGATAGAGAGTGCGGTTATCGGGAGACTGTGGCCCGCACGACAAATGCAAGATGTCCGAAATGCCATAAACGAATGGAACTTTATGGAAAAGGTGATTCCCAGACATTTATTTGTGCATGTGGCTATAAGGAAAAACTGTCTGCATTCGAGGTGAGACGTGCGAAGGAAGGAAAAGGCGTCAGCAAGAGGGACGTACAGAAATATCTAAACCAACAGAAAAAAGAAGCGGCGGAGCCGATTAATAATGCATTTGCAGCGGCGCTTGCGAATTTAAATCTGCCGGAGAAATAAAAACACATAATACGGAGGCATAAAGAAATGAACCACAGATTTGAAGTAAAAGATAAATTGTATCTGGATGGAGAACCTTTTCAGATTATTTCAGGAGCAATTCATTATTATCGAATTGTGCCGGAATATTGGCGCGATCGCCTGGAAAAATTAAAAGCGATGGGCTGTAATACTGTGGAAACGTATGTGGCCTGGAATGTACATGAACCAAGAGAAAACGAATTCTGCTTTGAAGGAATGGCAGATCTTGGAAGGTTTATCAGGACAGCCGGAGAGCTGGGGCTGTGGGTGATTGTGAGACCGTCACCGTATATTTGTGCGGAGTGGGAGTTTGGAGGATTCCCATCCTGGCTTTTGACAAAGCCGGGAATTCGTCTGCGCACAGACAACCCGGCCTACATGGATTGCGTTGCAAGCTATTATAAAGAACTGTTCAAAATACTGACACCGCTTCAATGCACAAAGGGTGGTCCGATTATTCTTATGCAGATTGAAAATGAATATGGCTCCTACGGAACAGATAAAGAATATCTGAAGCATCTGGCATCTCTTATGCGGGAAAACGGTGCAGAAGTACCATTTTTTACTGCGGATGGACCGCGAAAAGAGATGATGGATAAGGGAACGATGGAAGGTGTATGGGCAACAGCTAATTTTGGCTCGAATACAAAAGACAAATTTCAGTTTCTGAAAGAATATATCGGTGATCAGCCGCTTATGTGTATGGAATTTTGGGCAGGATGGTTCGATCACTGGGGCGGAGAAAAACATATGACATCAGATCTGGAGCAGAATGTGAAAGATCTTGATGAGATGCTGCAGCAGGGAAATGTTAATTTCTATATGTTCCACGGAGGCACAAATTTTGGATTTATGAATGGTTCTAATTATGCCTCATGTCTGACACCGGATACGACATCTTACGATTATGATGCGGCACTGTCAGAAGATGGACGCATGACAGAGAAATATTTCCGTTTCCGTGATGTGATCAGTAAATATACAGAGATTCCGGAAGTGGAATTTACAACAAAGATTAAGCGAAAAGCTTATGGTGAAGTCCGGGCGGATAAGAAAGTGAGTCTCTTTTCTGTTCTTGACGAGCTTTCAACACCGATACATAGTCAGTGGACACAGTCCATGGAAGAAGTGGGACAAGATTATGGATTTATTCTCTACCGAACAAAACTTGGCAGACAGAAAGACTTCAGTGAATTCAAAATCATGGGCGGAGGTGACCGGGCAAATATCTTTGCAGATGAGACACAGGTGGAAATCCGTTATGACAGGGAACTGGAAAAAAATGGAGAACTTCATCTGGAGCGGGAAGGCGCACAATTTGATATTTTGATGGAGAATCTTGGGCGTGTTAATTATGGCCCTCAGATTGAGAATCAGAAAAAAGGAATCACGAAAGGCGTCTGGTTTAACTGGGCATTCCAGAATGGATGGGATATTTATCCGCTTCCTCTTAATAATATCGAGCAAGTGGATTTCTCAAAGGAATATAAAGAAGGTCCGGCCTTTTATCATTTTGAATTAATAGTTGATGAGACGGCAGATACATTCCTGGATTTTGAGGGATGGGGAAAGGGCTGTGTCTTTGTCAACGGATTTAATATCGGAAGATTCTGGGAGATCGGACCACAGAAACGGCTGTACATTCCGGCGCCGCTTCTTCGAGAAGGAAAGAATGACATCGTTGTATTCGAGACAGACGGGAAAGCCGGTGACGGTATCCGGTTTGAGGAAGAACCGTTGCTGTAATGCTTTCTGGAACTGAGATAATGGAAGATGGATAAAAGGAACTATTTATAAAATAAAAAGGAAGCCTTTGGCAGAACCATATAAGATTCTGCCAAAGGCTTCTTATTCGTATTCTTCTAAAAGTTCTTCAAGAACTTCTTCCACGGTGGCGGTAGTAGCTGTGGCAAAACGGTCAACGCCGGGAGCACAGGTCTTCATGGCATAGCTTGAGCCGGCAGTAAGAAGCATTTCCACATCGTTATATTCATCTCCGAATGCCATACATTCCCGTTTCTTCACGTGAAGCTGATCCATTAGGCTCTGTAATGCCAGGCCTTTGTTGGCGTTTGGTGCGATGAAATCAAACCAGAGATTACCGGAGGTAACTACATTAATCCGCTCTTTGAAGAGTTCACGAAAATGACTGTCATAGCGGGAACTGCCCTGAAAGTCACAGACAGCGATCTTTAGAAATGGATCTGTGACAGAAGAGAAGTCATCCACCGGAGTGATGTCGTATTTTACTTCTTCGCGCAGATAGCGGAGAAATTCTGGGTTTTTATGTTCCACATAAGTAGTTGTCTCGCAGGCGAGAGCAATTTCCAATTCAGGTATTTTTTTAATTTCTTTAATAATTTCAAGACCAAGAGCATGATCGATCTCGCCTTGATAGAAAACCTTTCCTTCATGGGTACAAAGGGAACCGTTTTCTGCAATGTAAGAAATCTCATTCTGAATCGGACCAAACAGGCGGCGAAGGTTCTGATATTGGCGTCCACTGGCAGCAACGAAATGAATGCCGCAGTCTTTCAGGCGCAAGATTAGATCGGTAAATCCTTCCGGAAGTTCCTGAGCTCCGTTTCTCAGAACAGTGCCATCCATATCACTGGCAATTAATTTTATCATGTTGGCGTATCCTCCATTCCATATTCCATAGTTTTATATGAGCAAGACCGGATGAAAATAGTATCAGCGGATATGCTGTGCAAGATTTTCATCATCAAAATCAAAGACGCATCGTTCAAATGCATTGATCACATGGGTTTCTTCAAATTTGTCATAGCGCATATGTTGACGGCTGTAGCTTAAATGAACATGTCCGTGCAGAAAGAAGCGCGGCTTGTATTTCTGCATCAGTTTATTAAAAACCTTGAATCCCTGATGCGGAAGATCACGACCGTCATTGAGCTGGTATGCCGGGGCGTGAGTGAGAAGAAGATCAAAGCCACGGCGGCGTTTGATTTTCCACCAAAGTTTTCGCACCCGTGCAGCCATTTCGCGATCTGTATACTGATAGTCTCCGGGACAATAGCGCATAGAACCGCCAAGTCCGAGGATTCTAACTCCGTTATGTACATAAATATCATCATCTATGCAGATACAGCCTTCCGGCGGAACCGTGTCGTAGATGGAATCATGGTTTCCGTGGACGTATAGAACAGGCGCATGAGTAAATGTGGCGAGAAATGATAAGTAGCGCGGATCAAGATCCCCGGCTGAAAGTATCAGGTCGATTCCCTCCAGTTTGCTCTTATCGAAGAAATCCCAGAGATACCGGGATTCTTCGTCTGCAATAGCTAGTATTTTCATTTGTTGTGTTGCTCCTTTGATGTTGTAGTGCCGATGCCCTGAGATAAGATTACAGGTTTGGCCTGATCGACTAGCTCATCCGGTTTTGGGATATGCCCAACGACATTTTCTGCCAGCCAGTCCATTGTAATGATCTCCTCAGGAGAGAGAACAGCAGACTCATCCTTCTGTACAATTCCGGTCTGGGAGTATAGTATACCGCGGAACGGTGTGAATTCTCCTTTGCAGATTGTCTCCTTGAGAAGTTCAACAAGGCGGTTTGTGCCAAGCGGAAGATGCTGTGAACAGATAATCTCAATCACATCCGAAGACATTCCCCACCAATAATTTACCGCTCCGGTAGCTGTTTTGCTTTCGTCATTTTTCCATGAGCCGTTTAAGATCGTGTCGATCATTTTTTCATAAAATTTTCCCCAATGCCATACCGGAATTGCCAGATTGGTAATGTGTTCCTCTTGCATTTTGAAGAGACCGAAATAGCGGGAAGCCTGACCCGGAATAATCATATCCTGGCCGAGAATACAGGAAATTCCTTCTGCTTCAAATTCATCGATAGGATGAGAATCTTTGAGTGTAGACCATTTCAAATGGACTTTGGACCGTGGGTTAATCATCCTGGCTCCTAATGCAAAAGCATTAATATTTGCAACCATACCATAAATCGGGTAATCGGCAATATAACCGAGGTCATTGGATTCTGAAACTGCACCGGCAATGGCACCCATAAGGAATTTGGCCTCGTACATACGGGCGTAGTAGGTGCGGATGTACTGGTGGGAGGCATTGAGAGAGCAGTTAAGAATCTTGATTTCCGGATGATCGATGGCCGCTTTAATACTTGGAAGCAAAAGCGGAGGAGAGGTAGTGAAAATGATATCATTTCCCTGGGCAATCGCATCCTGCAGCAGTACGTCAATATTGTTCGGGGTAGCATTATCATAGGCGAATGTTTCAATCTGTCCTGCAAATGTATCATCCAGATGCATGCGCCCTAATTCGTGGGAGTAGGTCCACGCAGAGGTTTCGGCAGATTTTTCATGGATAAAAGCTACTCGCAATGTAGATTTTGTTCCCGGGAGAAGAAGTTTTAAAAGATTTGTTTTCTCCTCGGTAGGGTTCATGCGAAGCTGAAGCGGCTGATTGCTGGCAAAAGCTTCTAACTGTTCCTGGCGATTCTTGATCAGACGCTTGAGAGAAGAAGTAGGCATATTATACATCTGTTCATAGCCATAGAGTTCGATGAAAGATAAAAATGCATCGCCAATCGTCAATCCATCAAGATCATCTGTATCGTAGAGCGCTGTAAAGCGGGATAAGATAGAGCTGAACTTCAAACGGTCTTCCGTTGTCCAGCGTTCATCCGGCATTTTGCCGACGAGACGCTGTAATTTTGAAAAACTCTTTTCTTTTGTAAACCAGATATAGTTAATTTCTGACAGTTCATAAAAATCAAGAAATTCAAAATAAATCTTGTTCTCCTTTTCTTCTGTTCGATGAGGAATGAGACGGATTACCTGGCCTACGATGGAAACTGCGCCGAAGTATTTTAGAACACTGACACGTTTGTTGCCTTCCTGGACATAAAATCTGTTCATATATTCGTAAGCTTTGATTGGATCCCGAATTCCTTCTTGAATATGGGATTCGCAGAGGGAAACCCATTTAATAGCAAATTCAGACCTTTCGTCAAGTACCGGCATGAAATTTGCGGCAAACGCATTGCGTCGATCGCTAGACTTCGTACCTGCGATCCGATCGGTAGGAATCTGTACAATGCCAAGTGGAACTTCTGAGGCGATGTCTCCGCGCTTGATGATATCATCTAAAGATGGAAGGTAAGGATTTTCCCCTTTGAGTGTGCGGAGATTCATTTCTCGTCTGCCCATTTTGGCAGCCTTTTGATAATCATTCAATGACATGCTCTTCTCTCCTTTTTTATTGTGTAAATGCCGTAGGAAAAGTCGGCATTTTGATATTTTTTGTTCGAAATGTTTTCTGCAAAATAGTTTTCCGTTATATTCATAATACTTGGAGAAAGCGTAAAGTGCAAGAGGAAAACTGACCGAATTATTTTAGGAAAACTGCACGGGTTCTGCCGTTTGGCATATAGTAAAATGAAGAAGCATATGAGGAGTCTGAAAGTATGGCCTATACGGTAATGATCGATGCCGGACATGGGGGTTGTAGATAACGCAAGTGATGAAAACAACGAAAATACAAGGAGA
>OLOG01001377.1_pt1 | contig 14851 bp, 9 predicted proteins | sample 1672351 | NCBI WGS metagenome assembly OLOG01 (sample SAMEA3136674, study PRJEB25190) | human gut metagenome | biome: human gut; feature: human-associated habitat; material: faeces | place: Austria | collected 2013 | reverse complement strand
GATTCGGATGTTACTTTTTATTGGCGGGATTTAGGAAGGAAAGGCAATATGTTGACCGTGTCTTATGATAATCAATATCTGCATAACTTTACTTATTATTCTTCCCGAATAGGCTCAAATAAGGGGGATTATGTGGTACCTGATCAATTCTCACACAATATATCCTTTTCTTATAGTTTGCAAAAAGGACGATATAACGTATCATTGGAATGTCGTAACTTCACAGATGAGAAGTTATATGATAATTTTAGTCTTCAGAAGGCCGGTAGGGCTTTTTATGGTAAACTGCGTGTTTGTTTCGGTAATTAAAGAATTGGAAAAAGGAGTTTATAATTAATTGGATTTAAAATTAAATAGAAGAATAAAATGAAGAAAGATTTCTTTTTGAACGGATTTACTGCTATTGCCATAGTAGGAATGGCGTTGAGTGCATGTACGGATAATGAGCCGGATTACGGTTTGGGTACCGAGGCTAAAGGTGAGTATGTTATTGCATCGTCGGTCACAGCGTCTGGAAATACAACGAATGTGCTGCTTACTTCTGAAACGTTGGATAAAGGTACTGTTTCTACAGTGAATAATGGTCTTGTGAATGATGGTGCAACTCAATGGGTGTTTTACAAGAATCAATATCTTTATGCGCTGACTTATAATCAAGGGAATGCAGGTACGACCCGTTCTTATATCATGGATTCAAATAATGAAGTAAAGGCTCGTTCGGGGGAGTTTGCCGTAAAGAGATTTACTACTTACGGTATTTATGATAAATATATCATGACCTCGTCTACCGGTGACGGACCCACAGCGTATGCTGATGAGAATGGATATTTACCAAAGATGTTTTTGCTTTCTTATTTGGACGTATCTGCTGAAACATTTACAACGAATGATACTCAAAATAAGGCTTATATGTCCGAAAACTTCTTGGGAAATGGAGAATATGTAACATTGGCCGGCATATTGGAACGAAATAATAAACTGTATAGCGCTGCTATTCCAATGGGGTTAAGTCAATATGGTTCGGCTACTGACGGGGGAAAGTGGATACTTCCCGGCAATGAGGATTTGGTAAAGACAGAAGATGGTGGTTCCAACAGCAGCAGTTATAAAAAAGGTGAATTGCAATGGACGCAATATCCCAATAAATGCTGGGTGGCTATTTTTGATGATGAAACGCTGACAAATAAAAAAATCATAGAAACAGATAAGATCAGTTATGCTTGCGGGCGTTTTAAATCACAGTATTATCAAACGATTTGGGCGGCAGATAATGGTGATATTTATGTATTTTCTCCTAGTTATGCCAAAACAATGGCTGATAAACGGCAACAGACTACCTTGGATGCCGGAGTAGTACGTATAAAGGCTGGAACGGAAGAGTTTGATCCTGATTATTATTGTAATTTGGAGGCACAGACGGGTGGTAAGGCATTCTTGCGTTGTTGGCATATCACGGAAGATTATTTCTTGTTGTTGATGTATGATCGTTCCTTGACTGAAACTGGTTTCACAGCTAATCAGTTAGCGATATATAAAGGAGAAACCGGAAAACTGACTTATGTAACTGGTTTGCCTTCTGCCGATTTGATCTCCGGCTTTGGCAATACTCCGTATGTGGAGAATGGATATGCCTATATGGCTGTAACTACAACAGAAGGATATCCGTCTATTTATAAAATAGATCCGGTTGGTGCGGTAGCGACAAAGGGTGTTTCTATAGAAGCGACACAAATCAGTGGCGTCGGTAAACTGCAACCTCAGAACTGAGTATTGTAATAATATAATGGGAGTCTGCGGGCAGTATGTGCTTATGCAGACTCTTTTTATGAATCGTATCGAAGATTTTATGAAGAAAATATTTCGCCAAATACATCTTTGGCTTTCTGTTCCTTTCGGGTTAATCATTTCCTTGATTTGCTTCTCGGGAGCCATGTTGGTTTTTGAAAATGAAGTGATGGAACTGGTCAGGCATGAACTTTATTATGTAAAAAAGGTAGAGACAGTTTCACTTCCTGTTGATCGATTATTGGAAGAGGTAGAACTCATGTTACCCGACAGTGTGTCTGTCACAGGAATCAATGTTTTCTCTGACCCGGAACGTGCTTGGCAGGTGAATTTGTCCAAGCCTCGTCGTGCTTTCATGTATGTGGATCAATATACTGGTGAGATTAAAGGTAAATATGAACGTCCTGCATTTTTTGTGACTATGTTCAGGCTGCATCGCTGGCTGTTGGACAGTATGAAAGCGGATGGCGGAGCCTTCTGGGGAAAAATGATTGTAGGTGTCAGCACCCTGTTGTTTGTCGTGGTTTTGATATCGGGTATCGTTATCTGGTGGCCTCGTACACGAAAAGCCTTGAAAAATAGTTTAAGAATATCTGTCGGCAGGGGCTTTAGAAGATTTTGGTATGACCTGCATGTTGCAGGTGGTATGTATGCGCTGTTTTTTTTGTTGGCTATGGCCCTTACCGGGCTAACATGGTCTTTTGGATGGTATCGGACAGGTTTCTATAAAGTGTTTGGCGTGGAAGTACAGCAGGAGGGAGGTGCTCATGGTGGGGTGACCCGGCGTGGGGGGAAAGGCGGCGACCAATCCGGAAAGAATGTTTCTCATTCTTCGTCCTATGTTTGTTGGCAACAAGTTTATGAACAATTAGCCCTGAATAATCCCGGCTACAAGCAGATAACCTTATCAGATGGGGCAGCAAATGTCTCTTTCAATACCTTCGGTAATCAACGTGCTTCCGATCGTTATAAATTCAATCCTCATAGTGGTAAGATTGATAAGGTAGTTTTATATAAAGATGCTGAGAAGGCTGGAAAGATTCGCGGATGGATCTATTCTGTACATGTTGGTAGTTGGGGCGGTATGCTTACCCGTTTACTGACGTTTATAGCAGCTTTGATAGGAGCCACCTTGCCATTGACAGGATACTATTTATGGATAAAACGTATTTGGAGAAAGAAAGTAAGAGTAAGTTGAATATCTTTGTTATAAGATTAGGGGGCGAAAAGAATTTTATCATATGACCTGTTGTCGTGAATGACAGGTCATATGATATTGTTACAGGATTTTTTAGAACCACTTTATCTTTCTGAAAATAACAAAAGCCAACGCAGACAATGTGATGGATGCCAAAATAATAAAACTAAAAGCATGTGGTAATGCATCTACATGTACATCTACATTCATTCCATAGAAACTAGCTATTAATGTGGGTACCATCAGAATGATGGAAATACTGGTCATGCGTTTCATGATGGTGTTCACATTGTTGGATATGATGGAAGCAAATGCGTCCATGGTTCCGGTTAAGATATCACTGTAGATATTAACCGTGTTATATGCTTGTTTTAATTCAATAACTACATCTTCTACCAAATCGCGGTTTTGATAATCTTTTTCCTGGAAGATACTTTGCAATTTACCTACCATCACCTCATTTCCACGAATGGACGTATTGAAATAAACCAATGTTTTTTGTAGTTTCATCAATCTGAGCAGGTCCTCATTACGTATGCTCCTTTCCAATTCTTTTTCTGCGGCAGCTACATCATTGTTTATTTGTTTCAGATATTTCAAGAACCATACGGCAGATGAGTAAATTAACCGTAAAATCAATTCAAATTTATTAGGCACAATGATTCCTTTACGTCGGGTGTGGTCAATAAAATCAGGAATCATTTCAGTGGAGTGATAACACACGGTAACAATGATTTCATTGTTTGTAATGATACCGATGGGGATAGTGATATAAGGGATGCTTCCCTGTTGTTGCAGGGGGATTCGGATAATGGTCAGTAGCCAGTTGTCTTCCGTATCCGTTCGCGGACGTTCATCCATATCGGCGATGTCCTCTAAAAAAGCTTCGGGAACTTTTAATTCTTTAGTCAGAAACTCAAAATCACTTTGGTCGGGGCATTCTACATTCACCCAGCAGTTTGGCATCCATTGTGGCTTTTCTACAAAGCCATTCTCACAATAAAGATATTTTCTCATCTTATTGCCTCCTTTCGTTCGTTTATATCCGTTCAGAGGCATTCAGAGTAGTGATTGCCCTGTCGGATCAGTTAATACTATTGCACGTTCGTGGTATTGAATCGTCCATTTTTATTGATTGTTTTTTGTTTAAAGCGGTACAAAAGTACATAAAACCTTTAAAGGACAGACAGAAGTCAGGAGGCTTTTATATTTTTTTTAAGAATATCACCGGAAAGCAATCAGTGCCCGAGCAATGATGGTTTTGTCGCCATAGCACAGTTCTAACGTACTGTGTTTACCGATTAAGTTCCCTGGCGGAAACTATTGTTGTTAAAACATTTAGCATCCTTTTAATTACATGCAAAATTCACTTAAAAAATCGTTTGTCCAATACCTATTTATGATGAATCTTGTTCTATATAATCCTAATAATTAGGTATTGTGGAAGGTGCTGAAGTCGGTTACCTTTGCAAATGTAATAATTACAATTTAAAAATCAGTTTTAATTTAAAAATAAAAAGAGTATGGAACCAATTATTAATTCACAAGTTCCTGAATTTAAAGTTCAGGCATTCCATAATGGAGAGTTTAAAACCGTAACTAATAAAGATATTGAAGGTAAATGGGCTATTTTCTTCTTCTATCCTGCTGACTTTACGTTTGTATGCCCTACCGAACTTGTAGATATTGCTGAAAAGTATAATCAGTTCAAAGAAATGGGAGTGGAAGTATATTCTGTAAGCACCGATTCACATTTCGTTCATAAAGCATGGCATGATGCGTCTGAAAGTATCCGCAAAATCACTTATCCGATGTTGGCAGATCCTACAGGTGCTTTGTCGCGTGCATTTGGTGTGATGATTGAAGAAGACGGTATGGCTTATCGTGGTACTTTTGTAGTGAATCCCGAAGGCAAGATCAAATTAGCTGAAATTCAGGACAACAGCATCGGGCGTAATGCTGATGAACTTCTTCGTAAGGTAGAAGCTGCCCAGTTTGTAGCCACTCATGATGGTGAGGTTTGTCCTGCTAAATGGAAGAAAGGTGCTGAGACCTTGAAACCGAGTATTGATTTGGTAGGTAAAATTTAAAGTATAGAACTCATGTTAGATAGTGCGATAAAAGATCAGTTAAAAGGTCTTTTTGCCCAATTGGAAGCGCACTATACTTTTGACATCTTTGTCCACCCTCAGCACGAAAGTCGTGCCGAGTTGGTGGACTCGTTGGAAGAAGTGGCTTCCTGTTCGGATAAACTTTCCTGTCGGTTGCAGGATAGTGAAGGGCTGAAGTTTATCCTTTTAAAAGAAGGAAAGGATACGGGAATCACATTTCGTGCCGTACCTGGTGGTCATGAATTTACTTCTTTGTTGATGGCTGTTCTGAATGCTGACGGCAAAGGAAAGAATTTTCCGGACGAGTTTATTACCAGACGTATCAAGGCATTACAGGGGCCGATTAGTTTGACCACCTATTTGTCTCTCACCTGTACCAATTGTCCCGATGTGGTTCAAGCTTTGAATATGATGGTACTTCTGAATGGTCAGATACGCCATGAGGCAGTAGATGGATCTATAAATGAAGAAGAAGTAGAACGGATGAAAGTACAGGCCGTTCCTACTGTATTTGCTGATGGTGAACAGATTCATGTGGGGCGTAGCAGTATGGGGGATCTGTTGGAGAAGCTGGAAGCCCGTTACGGTTCGGTGGAATTGGAAGCTGTTGAGACAAAAGAATATGATGTACTGGTAGCCGGTGCTGGTCCTGCCGGTGCGACAGCTGCTATCTACTCGGCTCGTAAAGGGTTGAAAGTAGCAATAATAGCCGAGCGTATTGGTGGACAAGTCAATGAAACGATGGGGATTGAGAACTTGATATCTGTGCCTCAGACTACCGGTAAACAGTTGGCCCAGGATCTGAAAAAACATTTGGCGGAATATCATATTGATATTTTAGAAAATCGCCGGATAGAGAAAGTGGAAGTGGCAGAGGGCATGAAAGTGTTGTCTGTGAAAGGTGGAGAAACGTATAAGGCTCCCGTATTGATCATTGCTACCGGGGCGAATTGGAGAAAATTGAATGTTCCCGGTGAAGAAAAATACATCGGTCATGGAGTTGCTTTCTGTCCTCATTGTGACGGACCATTTTATAAAGATAAGGAAGTAGCAGTCATAGGTGGTGGAAACTCCGGGGTTGAGGCTGCTATTGATTTGGCGGGAGTCTGTTCCAAAGTGACTGTATTCGAATTCATGGATACTTTGAAAGCGGATACTGTTTTGCAGGAGAAAGCTAAAAGCCTGCCCAATGTGGATATTATTACTAATACTCAAACGGTAGAGGTGTTAGGAAACGGTGATAAAGTGGTGGGGCTTATAAAGAAAGACCGTTCATCCGAAAAAGAAGAGATCTTTGCCTTGGATGGTATTTTTGTCCAAATAGGTTTGACTGCCAATAGCACTTTGTTTAAAGAATTGCTGGAAACGAACCGCATGGGTGAAATTCTGACTGATAAAAATGGCCGGACCTCTGTAAAAGGTATCTATGCTGCCGGAGATGTAACGGATGTTTCCTATAAACAGATAGTTATAGCAATGGGGGAAGGCGCCAAGGCTGCTTTAGCTGCATTCGAAGACCGGATGCGCGGAACGATTTATTAGTGATAAGTGGTTGGTGGTGAATAGTGGGTGCATATCGCAGTATTTACCACTAATCTTATCACTAAAAAATGCACTCTTTGTATGTATATTGGTGAGAATATGCTTTCTTTGTAGGTGAATCACCGTTTACAGCATTGATATGGCAGAATCGAGACGTACTTCATTGAAAGATTTGGCACAGATATTAGGTGTATCCATACCTACAGTATCCCGTGCCTTGAAAAATAGTCCCGAAATCAGTCGGGAACTTTGTATTAAAGCTCAAAAATTGGCAAAAGAGATGAATTATCACCCCAATCCTTTTGCTATGAGTCTCCGGAAAAATACTCCCCGTACCATTGGAGTAATTGTACCTGATATTGTTACTCATTTCTTTGCGTCTATTTTAAGTGGTATAGAAGATACCGCTATAGCAAACGGCTATTTTGTTATCATCACGACTTCCCATGAGTCATACGACCATGAGAAAAGAAATATTGAGAATTTGGTCAATATGCATGTGGAAGGTATTATAGGTTGTTTATCTCAAGAAACAACAGATTATGCCCATTGGTTGAGTTTGGATGATATGAATATGCCGCTTGTTCTATTTGATCGTGTTTGCATGCCTGACCGTTTTTCTACGGTAGTGGCTGATGGAGTATATTCTGCTCAGATGGCGACACAGCACTTGTTGGATCATGGAAGCAAACGGATTGCTTTTATCGGTGGTGCAAACCATCTGGATATAGTAAGAAAGAGAAAACATGGTTACCTTGAAGCGTTAAGGGAAAATAAGATACCTATTGAGAAAGATTTGGTTGTGTGTCGGAAAATTGATTTTGAAGAAGGGAAAATAGCTACAGAAATTTTATTATCGCTTCCGGAGCCTCCCGATGCAATTCTTGCCATGAATGATACATTGGCATTTGCCGCTATGGAAGTGATTAGAAATCATAATCTTCGTATTCCTCAGGATATAGCGCTTATTGGGTATACAGATGAGCAACATGCCAATTATGTAGTGCCTCGCCTTTCGGCCGTCTCGCATCAGACTTATAAGATGGGGGAAGCCGCATGTCAGATGTTGATTGATAAGATTAAGGGAGATAAAAAAATCAGGCAAATCATTATTCCTACTTGTTTGCAGGTGAGGGAAAGCAGTATAAAAAGGAAGGATTGAGAACCGAAATGTATTTTAAGAAGAGAATAAGGCTGAACTCTTCACAAAGAGCCAACCTTATTTCTTTATATATTGGAGTATTATTGAGTGACCAACGTAATAATGGAACGTGCCGGAATCACAACTTTTTCATGGTTTTTGATGCTTCCCACCGGTAGAAGATTCTCTCCATCTTTATCCGAAGTACGATAGATTTTCCAGTTTTTTATAATTCCGTTACGCTGATAGAAAGTAAACTCTTTATCTTCCGCTGCATAATTAATCATAACGAAAACCTCCTTTCCGTCTGTATTTTGGTATGCTGAACACATTAGTCCGGTTACATCTGTATCGCCTTCAGGAATGATTTTCCCTTGGTTGTCTTTGGCTATAATTGCTTTCCGAACAGCTCCCGGGCGTATAAATCTACTGTAGTTTCCCAAAGCCCACATTAATTTGGAGTCTTTCACCTCACCATTCAGAAAAGTCGGATCACTATACTCACGGATTAATCCGTCCTTATAATCTCCACCGATAGATCGCCACCATTGCCAACTGCGAGCACCTGCATATACAATGTCATGATGAATGATCCGTGCTACATATAATGCTGTCTTCATGGTGAAGTCATATCCTCCGCCTCCGCCGATTTCTTCGTCATTGCCCATGATACAGGTTTCTGTCTGCCAGAAATCCACCTTATACTTGTCTAAAGTATCTTTTAATTGACAACGGATATCGTGTAAATTATTCAGAGGAGTATTAGTCCAATAACTATGCCCTACCATCAGCCGGGGAACATTGGGAGTATCACCCAGATAGGTGGCTGTACTGTCCGGATTAAAGAAAGACTGGATTTGATACCCCCGTTCCCAATTAGTCATGTGAGTATCGAACATACAACGATAGTCAGAGGACTCATTGACTAGAATCTGTGTGTCAATTTGGTTATTTACGAACTCTTTACTGATGAGGCGTATGGCACGGGCTATTTCGCGGTTGGTAGCCGGTGTACCTTCTTGTTTGGGGCCAATCCAGTTCCAATGCCCATCGGGTTCATTGAATGGACAGAGGTAATTGAACTTGATTCCATCGTGTTTCTCCACCCCTTTTATGACATTGGCAAGAAAACGGGCAAAATTCTTATAATGCTCTTCCTTTAAGTTTAAGGTTCCTCCACGGCCTGTGTTGGTGGCAAGACCGTTTTGTGTGAAATATACGGGAGGTGAATTAAGAAATGCCAAAAATTTGTTTACACCCCGTTCTTTTGCCAGACGCAGGAAGTTGCGCTGCCCTTGTTGTTTATTCCAATTATAGTTACCATCTGCCTGAAGGAAACATTCGGTGCGCATCCAGGGAGAGGCTATCTGGCTGGCTTCTCCTTGTTCCGCACTTCCGGCTCCTACATTGAAACGCCATAAAGACAAGCCGATTCCTTTAGGTTGTCCGTTTTCATGGTTTTCCGTACTGAACAGCCAGTCGGCTACTTGGTTTTGTTTTTCTTGCGGCCATAAGCCGATAAATTGCATGCTCCAACAGTCTGATGCTCCGAAATAGTCCATGGTTTGACAGGGTTGGTCTGTTTCTATTTCAAAGTGAATGGCAGGATGTTGAGCAAACAGGTTTGCTGTTGCAAATAAAGAGAATAATAATGCTTTGTATTTCATAAAGTTGAGGGATTATTTCAGATTATAAATGACAGTTGTAACACTTTCCGAAGGCACAATTACTTGTTGGTCTGCCGTGACGTGTACCTCTTGCAAATTTTTGTTATTTGTTGTTGTATAAGTAGTGATGGAGCTTATTTCACTTACCCATTCTTTATGAATTTCGTTTAGCCGGACTCCTTTTTCTGATAGATTGGTATAAACAGCAACAATTTTATCTTTTTTCGGTGAAATCCATGCTGACCCGAAGAAACTGGATGATTCATTCATGTTAAGCATGATACGGCGATAACCCGGTCGGATGAATAGGCTGTAGTTACCTAATACCCAAAGTGTGGGAGTAGCTTTATAAGTGCCTTCTTTCTCTATATCCCCATAAACTCCATCGGAGGGTTCCAGTGAAATCAGTAAGAAGCGGTTTTTGTGTCCCCAGCGGGGGATATCCATTGAGGTCCAGTAACTCCAGGAGGAAACTCCTGCTATAGTTAGGTCATTGTGTATTACTTTTGACATATAAAGTGCAATGTCCATTTCGGTTGCTTGGTCATAGCCTATAAACTCGGAAGAGCTGTATCCGTCGCCTAACATACTCCACTCACTTTGCCATATTTCTACATCATATTGTTGGGCTGCTTGGGCCAGTTGTTTCCGGACATTACGCATACCATCCCATGTGCCATCTGTCCAGTAGCTGTGGCCGCAGATAAGTTTCTTTACATGAGTCAGGTTGCCTATATAGGTGGAAGTTCCAGGTGTGAAAAATGCTGAAAGTACGTTACTATGGGCGGCATCATTCTTAAATTTGTAGAGATATTCATAATCTCCAGATTCCCCTGGAAGAATATCAATAGAAAGACCGGCAGAAGTGATGGCGGTATCCAATTCACGTATAAGTCTGGCTACTTCATCATTAGTCCATCCGCTGCCTTCCTGGCCGCTGTCCCAATTATATTGGGGTTCGTTAACTGGTGAGATATGTGTCACTGGATATCCTTCGTTTACATAGTATTTTGCTACATCTGACATGTATCTGGCAAAGTCCGTATAACATTCATCCTTCAAATTAGAAACTCCTCCGCTATTGGAGAATCCTTTTCCGTTGGAGGTATATTGTACAGGAGGGGTATTGCTGAAAAGTACTATACTCTGACAACCAAACTCTTTGGCGCGCTGCAAGAAGTAGCGCTGCCCTTTACAGCGTGTCCAGTCTAATGTTAAGTCATCAGTCAGATAAGATTCTGCTCTGCGTGATTTGTCTTCTATTCCACTTGCTTCACCTTGTTCTGCACTGCCACCACCTAGATTCACACGCCACATGGAGAGTCCTATACCTTTAGGTTGTCCTGATTGTATTTCAGAAGAGAATAGCAGTTCACTGATTTTGTCACGATTCGTTATCCAGCTTTTTCCTACGAAGGCAGGTGCCCAACAATCTGATGCGCCAAATCCTGTCAGAGTCTGAAAAGATTGTCCGGCATCTATGGTTACTGTTTTTTCTACGTTTATGCTGCTGTCCGGTTGCCCCGATGTATCCGGTGTTTGGGGAGAATCGTCACTGCAGGCTACAGTAGAAAAGAACAGTGGAAGAGTAAAAATATATTTTAGTTTCATTGTTTTAGATGGATTAAAAAATAGTCGCGGATAATCCTAGCAAACTATCCGCGACAGAATATAAAGACCTATTGAATGTTTAATTCCTGTAACAATCTGTTCTTTTTGGAAAATGATTAATTCCAGCCCGGATTTTGGGTGATAGAACCATTAGACATTGTAATCTCATATAAAGGTATCGGGAATACCATATCCCGGTTTTCGTTGAAGCTGATTCCTTTATCACTTGCCTCACCTTGATTTTCCCATTCGTAAATGTCGCGGGTAGCGGGATCTGTATTGTATTTTACAAATGTACCGTTTGCTCCCATCAGGTTACAAATCATTTTCTTGCCATTGTCATCTGTCCAACGGCGGATATCATAGATTCTGTTTTGTTCCCATGCCAGTTCCAAACGACGTTCTAGCCGGATAGCTTTGCGAAGCTCGTTCCCACTGGATGTGACAGCAGGTAATTTTACACGATTCCGTACCTCATTAAGATAGGTACGTGCTGTACCATCTTCGCCCAATTCGTTGCAGGCTTCAGCATACATCAACAATACATCTGCATAGCGTAAGATACGATGATCTAATGGAATTTTGTCGATATTGTATACTTCCGGACGTTTTTCAATAGGTACAAAATACTTCCGGACAATACGTGCTGATTTATGTTGTGACGGATCTATAATATAACATTCGGGATCCCAACCGTACTTTTCGATATAATCTTTATAATTGGCGATTTTTGTGTTGTTTTCAACGAACTTGTCGAAGTTATTCTCTCCGGCAATTTCTGTACAACCGGTTTTAATGATAGTCCAACGTAAACGTTCTGTATCTCCTGCATCGATGTAGGCTTGTTCAAGGTTAGCGGTTGGCTGTCCCCAAGACCATCCGTCGCCGGGACCACTACGGGCACCGGTAATAACAGTCAAAGAACCACCCAATGCATAAGTTCCATCATACATATATTGTACTTCAAACAGACTTTCTTCGCTATTGTTATGGTCAACATCCCATACATCACCGAAGTTGTCGAGTAATTTATATTCACCTTCGTCGATGACTGTTTTCAATACATCATGTGCCTCTTGCCATTTGCTTTGGTAGAGGTAAACCTTTCCCAATAGGCCTAATGCAGCTCCACGGGTAGCGCGTCCCATATCTGTAGCAGCATATTGACTACGTTGTGGCAACACATCAGCAGCGGCTTTTAAATCATCTTCAATGAACTTATATACATCTTCGGCCGAAGCGCGGGTAATACCTTGTATTTCTTCGGGCAACAGGAAGCCTGTAATGAGAGGCACACCACCAAAATTCTTCACAAGTTCAAAATAGAAGTATCCACGGAGAAAACGTGCTTCGGCTACAAGCCGGTTCTTCATTTCTTCATCTGAGAAATCAGCTTGTGAAATGCGTTCCACTGCGATATTGCAACGTAGAATGCCTTTGTATCGATACTGCCAAAAGTTGGAGATGGCACCATTGCTTTGTCCGGTACCTTGATAGTGGGCCAAAGAAATATAGTCACTTTGACTTTGGCTGGTATTGCCCATCCAACCGTCATCACTACACATCTCGGAAAGCAACCATACTGTGTTGATATTCCACCATCCGCCAAAAGTAATGGCCTGGTAACAACCAGTAATAAATGCTTCGGCTTCTTCTGCACTTTGGAAATAAGTATCCAAATTTTGTTGCCCGCGCACTTCCTCTGTTAGGAAATCCTCACAAGAAGTGAATGTCAGCGAGGCAATCATTGTTAATATTGTTAATATCTTTTTCATGGTTTATACCTTGAGGGTTAAAATTTTAAATCAATTCCAAATAAGAAAGTACGTGGGTTAGGATAAGCGATGCCGTCAATACCGGTTTCAATTACACTGCCATCTTTACCAATCTGTGGACGTTCAGGATCCATACCTGAGTAGCTGGTGATAGTGAAAGGATTTTGAGCCGACAATGAGAGACGCAATTCGGTTCCGTTCAACCACTTCTTGGGGAGTGTGTAACCCACTTGTAATAGTTTGCAACGCATATAAGAGCCGTCTTCTACAAAGAAACTTGAAACGCGTGTGTAATTCTGATTCAAATCATTGTAGGACAGACGAGGAATATCGTTGCTGGTTCCTTCGCCATGCCATGCTTTCTGCAATGTACCTGCCCAAACGTTTTGCCCACTTACGCCGGAGTATAAACCTTTGGTCTTATTGAAAATATCATTACCGAATGTACCATAGAAGTTGGCTGTGAAATCGATGTTTTTATAGCTGAAACCCAAGTTCAAACCTACCATCAAATCGGGATATGGGTTACCGATCCATGTTTTATCATTTTCATCTAGAACTCCGTCATGATTCAAATCCTTAAAGCGAATGTCACCGGGTTGGGCATTGGATTGTACCAGCTTGCCATTTTCGTTGGTGTGAGCATAAACTTCATCCCAATTTTGGAAAATACCATCGGCTACGTAGCCGTAGAAGCGTGAAATCAAGCCACCGTCTTCATTACGGATAATTTGGTCGCTGTTGAAACCTCCAGTTTGGATAGGACCGTCACCGGAGAATTTAACAGCTTTATTTTTCACTGCGGAAAGGTTCAATCCCACATTATATCGGAAGTCTGCTACTTTGTCGTGCCAGTTCAGACTTAATTCCCAACCGCTAGCTTTCATACTACCTATATTCATCCATACTGTACTGTTCCAGTCGGGGTATCCGATGGCGAAGATATTTTGTTTCTGATAGAGCATATCAGAAGATTTCTTTTGGAAATACTCAAAGGTCATGTCTAGACGGGAGTCAAGGAAGGACATATCCACACCTACGTTCCAGTCTTCTACTGTTTCCCATTTTAGCAAATTATTGCCAACGCCTGATACCATAGTACCTGAAACACGTCCTGGAGCTGTACCGAATACATAATCAGATTGTCCTAACAAAGTCAGCGTAGCATCATTATCTATGTTTTGATTACCTACACGTCCCCAACCTCCGCGTAATTTCAAGTTACTGAAAATCTTCTGGTCTTGCATGAAACTTTCACTGATGATACGCCATGAAGCAGAAACAGAAGGGAAGATGGCATATTTGTTTCCTTTGGGGAAACGAGAAGAACCATCTGCACGAATAGAAGCTGTTAGATAGTAACGATTGTCATAGTTATACATCACGCGTCCTAAATAAGATACTAATGTGCTGTAAGCAGTTTTACCTTCTGACTTTTGGTTTTGTGTACCGGCATTTACTTCCTGCATTTGATCCATATTATTAGGAACATCGTCACGTGAGGCTTTTGATTGGAATTCAGCAAAGCGTTCAGCTGTAAAGCCACCCATTACATTAATATTATGCTTTTCTGCAAAAGTCGTGATGTAAGTAGCAGTATTAGTCCAGTTCCAATCAAGCCATTCCTGCATTTCACGGGAAACATTACTTAATGTAGATTGTTCCAAAGCATCAATATAGAATTCAGGAGTGAATTTGTCTGTACGGCGGAAGTGTGCATTAGCGCCGAACTGCGTGTGCAGGGTCAGTTTTTGAATAGGGTTTATCTGTAAATAAGTATTTACAATTGTACCCATTTCACGGGAGTGGGAATTTTGGCGGGCCAATGAACCGGCAGGGTTCCACTCCTGGTTGTTGTAAGAACGCTGATAGTTATTGAATTCGTTATCCACCCATTGATCTTCCGGCTTGAATATAGGAGTTGTGGGGTCCATAGACATGGCAGCTGAAAAAAGATCGGGGGTATCATCCCATGATTCTACACGTGGGGCAATGTCGAAACCCATTTTTACATATTTATT
>OLOG01001375.1_pt1 | contig 14935 bp, 12 predicted proteins | sample 1672351 | NCBI WGS metagenome assembly OLOG01 (sample SAMEA3136674, study PRJEB25190) | human gut metagenome | biome: human gut; feature: human-associated habitat; material: faeces | place: Austria | collected 2013 | reverse complement strand
GCAAGCCCTTTCGGCTGCTTGAACAATTTTTACTTCAAAATATTGTCTAACTTTTTGGGGTCACTTCATGCCGCATGTCTTCTCTTCATAACTGGTTTTTCTGTCGTCCGCCGACATACAGTTCCATCTGATCAAAGACCATTCTACTGCATCGCTATCGGGTTTTTCCGTTGCCCGCCAACATTCCGGCCCAAAGTCCGGCATCAATTTCGGATTTTAGGTGCCAGCCGCACCAGAGGGATGACGCCCTCTGTCCATTTTCATTATATGCATTTCCAGTGGAAAAGTCAACGAAACGTGTGAAGAAAGAGCTGTCTACTTGCGCAGTTAACTCTTTTTGCTGCATCATAACTCTTTTCAAGTTAAGATACAATATTAGAGTTAAGATCCGTCGCAGACCTACATCTCCACTACCGCTTCTCAGCTAAGCTACTGATAGCGCTGCGCTTATGCACTTTATAAAACGAAATTTCAAAAGAGAATTCTCAAAACTGGTTGATTAAAAACCATATATCGAATATACTATAAATAGGAAAGCAGGCGACATCCTGCTGGTGCGGCTGACACCTTAAATCCGATAGAGAATCCGGGTGTATAAACCGGAGGGTTGGCAGGCAACGATAAAACCTGATTGTGATTCCAGACGTATGGGCTGGAGTGTTGGCGGACAACGATAAAATCAGTCATAAGGGGGAGACGCACAGCATCGCGGTGTTGTAGTCTCCCTTTTAATTTATATGGAGTCAACATCAACCGAATATTTAAAAAGGTTGCGAAATTAGTTGATATTACGGTATGGAGGATTGTCTAACTTTTTTTGGGGGCACTTCAATATTCTATTCGCGCGGGAATAAATTCAAAAAACTTCTATTGTCATTATACCTATCGCACAAACGAAAACCAGCAAATCCCACTCTCATTTTATCCCCGTTGGGGTACAATTGGGGCTAGAGCGCCTATCTTCGTTCCTTTAAACTCTTTAAAAAGCACAAAAACCCGTTGATTTCTTACGAAATCAACGGTTAAACATGGTTGCAGGGATAGGACTTAAACCTGTAGCCTCCGGGTTATGAGTGATTGCAAGTGTATTACAGCCGTCCATAGTGCAATATACTGTATATGCCATCACATCATATACGCTATATATTGTATGTGCTGTTGCCTGCCGGATACTATATCTGCACCGTAAAGAACAAATAAAGAACAACGTCTGCACGGCTACTATCAGCTTTCCCCCTGGCAACAGACAGCTTGACAGCGCCATACAAAACAGTTATACTAAAGACAATAAAAGGGCACTGTCCACAGACGGTTAGCCCTTTAAGAAAATCGTATCAAGAAATGACCGCTTTACTTGTCAGGGAAAGGCGGTCATTTCGCATATATAGTGAGTATGTAGAGCAAAACTGCTGTGCATACAAAGAAACGCAAAAGTTTCTTGCCCATGCGCAATACCCCCTTTACAAGGGAGTGACTAACCGCCTGCTATCTGGAACAGTGCCTTGCTACGAGCATAACAAAATTCGACACAAACAGCAATAGTAAAAGGACGCTTCAAGCGTCCTTTTTTACTGTGCAAGCGAGTGCAGCAGGTCTTGCTGTATATTGTGAAGCTAAACGACCGAGTTTGCGGAGCAAACCGGCCGCATTCCGTTTTTGAACAGCCGATTTGCTACCTGCCTATGTAATTCAATCCTTATAATGATAGTAGCCATCCCAGGGATGGTGAATACATCATTTTAATTTCTGAAGAAGAAAATGTTAAATCGCTTAACTCAATTGATGTAATTTTTCACAAAAATCAGAGAGTTAGACAAGCTTGGAAGTCCTATATGGATGAAGCAGACTAACCTTCTTCAAACCCACAACAACTTAATGATAGATACATAAAATTGCTTGAAGAGATAGCGCTTGCCTGTGGATATAAAGATATACGGTGGAATGATTTCAAGCGGTATTACTATCCAAGTGGCCTTTCAAATCGAAAAAATGATGATGAAGTTTTGAAAAGCTGCAAATTAAGACCGCAGAAAAGACCGCGTCCGATGCGGTTGGCCAACAAAATACTCCTCAAAATGAACAGTTCGCTAACCAAATGATGCTTCAGCTATTACCTAAGCTAATCGAAAATCCAGATAGCTTTAGCAAACAAATAGAGCTTACAGATAAAGCAAAAAAGTAATTACAGAGGGAAAAATCGGCAAGTTTCTGGTGAAACTTGCCGATTTTAATTTATTCGGTTTTTTTCACGTAGTAGGTCTTTGAACAAGGCGCTCATGTAATCGCTGCGGCCATACAGAACATGGTCAATGTGGACATCGCTGTCTTGCACACGGTAAAACACCATATAATTGCCGTTGACAAGAAAACGATAGTCCGTACCGACGTCTGCAATAGAGGATAATAGGGTTTCCATCTCTGCGAAGTTTTTCAACTGGTCAACCGCATCCATAATGCGATCGACCACATGCTCCGCAGCAGAACGGTTTTGAAGCTCCGATACGATATAATCCCAAATATCATCCAAATCACGGCGGGACTCGGGCGAATAATGAATTTTATTCTTCATTCGCTTTTGCGCGGAAGTGCACCCTCATATCGTCCGTTGTCAGCCAGCCTTCCGTTTCGCCAGAGTGACGGCCTTTTGCAAGCTCGTTCATCAGGCGGATAGTTGCCTGTGTTTTCTCATAGTCCTGCATATCCACGATGGCGTACCGTTCGCGCCCATTCTTCGTCAAAAAGACAGGAGCACCCACAGCCACATCATGCAGTACCTCGCTGTAATTTCGCAGGTCAGAAATGGGTTTAATATTCGGCACATCTATCAGCTCTTTTCAAACATAGCATATCCCATTCTGCTGTAAAATTCAACAGCAAGTTTGCAGCACTCGCATATTTAGAATAAATACCTCTTGCCAACTGCCAGCAAACCCTTTCAGCTGCTTGAACAATTTTTGCGTTGAATTTTTGTCTAACTTTTTGGGGTCACTTCAATTTCTGTCCTCACTGATTAAAATAATTCCTTATTTTTATTGTATCTGTTTTAGTTTTACCCTATCGCGAATAGAACTCACTTTCTGCCACTCTGACCACAAAGTCATACTCCGTTGGGGTTGCTTTAGAAGGAGCAATATTATAGCGTTTGAAAACCTTTCTCAAATAAGCAAAATGGTCCTTATCTTCTTGGGTCAGCGGAGCAACCCAGCCGGTTTCATCTGCATGCCTCTCCACCTGACGGAGATATTCAAGTCGCTTCTGATCCATCATTAGGCACCTTTTTATTATAAAAAAACTAGGACGCCGTCGCAACGCCGCCCCGTACAAAACTATAAATCGTTTTTTGATGCTGCAACTATTATATATACTCTCAGTCTGAAAATCAACCCTCATTCTCCAACTTTTTAGAAGATGTGGTATGATTGATTCTTATAAAATCTGACGGATTAGACTTTTCAAATTTGACTGAATGATATTCTGAAATTTGACCGATTGAAATTGTAAAATCCGACTAAATAGCCTGCAATAGCAGCAAGATGCATAAACCGCCCATACAGCGACGCCTGCACGGACTTTCAGCGACATCTTGCCGAAGAAATAGCGGCACCTCGCCGGAACGCAGCGACAACCTTTTGAATTCACGATATAATGACTTAACACATGTGCAATCAGCATGTGACAAATCATAGCTCAGATCACACAGTGCGTGTCATCCTGAAAGAAGCGACTAAACATAATATTCACTGGCCCCTTGACGAGGACATTACCAACGCCGAACTGGAGCGGATCCTTTTCCCAGACAAGTACCAGAAAATCAGCACTTACGTGGGACCCGATTATCCGTACATCCACCGCGAACTGGCCAATCCCGGCGTTACGCTGACGCTTTTATGGGAAGAATACTGCCGTAAGTGCTACGAAAGCAGCCGCACGCCGTACATGAGTACACAGTTTGGCGATAAATACCGCAGATGGGCTCGCATTACCAAGGCAACCATGCGCATTCAGCATAAGCCGGGAGATGCAATCCAGGTTGACCGGGCCGGAGATACTGTCCCGGTATATGACTCAGTTACTGGCGCACAGAGTGCGGCCTATCTGTTTGTAGCGGTGCTCCCGTGCAGCTATTATGTCTATGCGGAAGCCTGCGATGACATGAAAACAGAGAACTGGCTGAACTGTCATGCTCATGCTTTCAATTATTTCGGCGGCGTGAGCAAAGCTGCTCATCTGGTACAATGGGATAAGAACAACTTTTAGGAGAGATTTGTACAAGCTGTTTCCTAAAACATGAGCCATATTATGTAAGATAGCCGGTACAGTAGAAGCCGTCCTCGAATGAGGACGGCTTCTCTGGTTCACTTTTCGTAGGGGATACGGAAATAGTCAAGATAGGCTTTGTACTTATCCTGTGCGGTTAAGCAGGTATCCGTAAGATATCCCTTTTCGTTATACCATTCCTTGAGACCGCGATAATAAAACAGCTTGAGGTTTTCTTCTATGATAAACGGAACGATGTTGTATTTGAGACATTCCTTGAACATGATAAGCCGTCCAACGCGACCGTTGCCGTCTTGAAATGGGTGGATACGCTCAAAGCGCACGTGAAAATCCAGAATATCGTCCAGTGTCTTTTTAGGAACGGCATTATAGTCAGATAGCAGAGCTTTCATTCTATCGGCAACTTCTTCTGGAAGTGAGGTCTGCATACCGCCGACCTCATTTGGCAGGTGCTTATACTCGCCAACGGCGAACCAGTCTTTACGAGAATTGCTGGTGCCGGTTTTCAGAATATGGTGCAGTTTTTTGATGAAATGCTCGCTTAGCGTGCTGGCTGCATGATCGATGATTAGATCAATGCAACGGAAGTGATTCGAGGTTTCAATCACATCGTCCACATTCAGCACCTCGTTTTCTACACCGATGGTGTTGGTTTCAAAAATATAACGTGTCTGGTCGTGCGTCAGGCGGCTGCCCTCGATGTGGTTAGAGTTGTAGGTCAGGTCGATTTGGGTTTTGTGATAGATGCCTCCGGCATACTTGGCTCGTTTTTCTTCCTGCAGAATGGAAAGCAATGTTTTGACAGGCGTTTTTTTGCCGTTACTGCGAGCAGGCTTTTCCGCATTCTCGGGAATGTGCCATGTTTTGCCGATCAGCACAGCACCCGGAATACGTTCCTGTGCACAGTAATTTCGCACACTTCGTTCGGAAATATTCCACTTTTTCGCTGTTTCTGCAACAGAAAGATAGTTCATATGCTCACCTCCGAGCGGGATAGCTGTATTTATAGTATACCATATTATCGGCAAGAAATATACAGAAGTACAGAATGAGTCGGATTGTTTTTTGCCGATGCATAGGTCAAAAGCCGTTCTCAAATGAGTACAGCTTTTTCATTACCCGAAAAAGGAGAAGATGTCGCTCTATTACGTGAAAGTGTCGCTGAAACTCCGTGCAGATGCCGCTCTCACTCCGATTTATGCACAAGATATTGCGTATTTAGCATAGTGATTTTTCTTGTTTCGCGCTCAAAAGCGTGGTATGCTGAGAGAAAAGTAACATACAGCGGATATTCTCCCTATCCGTTGAGAAGGAATACAGAATGAAGATCACCTATGCAGAAGAAAAAGATATTGCCGCCATCGCCGCAGTAGAAGCCGCATGCTTTCCACCTGCCGAAGCGGCAACCGAGCAGGAATTTGTCGAGCGGATCAAGTATTACGGCAACCACTTCTGGCTGCTGTACGACGCCGACAAGCTGATCGCGTTTGTCGATGGGTTTGTCACGGACGAGCCGGATTTGACCGATGCAATGTACGAAAACGCCTGTATGCACAACGAAAACGGTGCATGGCAGATGATTTTCGGTGTCAATACCCTGCCGGAGTACCGCAAACGCGGCTATGCCGGTGAGCTGATCCGCCGTGCCATCTCCGATGCCAGACAGCAGGGCCGCAAGGGACTTGTGCTGACCTGCAAGGACAGACTCCTTGCGTACTACGCAAAATTCGGCTTTGTCGACGAAGGCGTGTCCGAGAAATCCACGCACGGAAATGTACAGTGGCACCAGATGCGGCTGACGTTTTGAGAAGTTAGAGGCACAAAACCGCTGCTTTTTGACGGCAATCACATAACATAATATCTACTATTCCGCAAGGCGTACGCTTCTTACCCCAAGAAGCAATCCCCAAAGCAAAAGGTTTATGATCCTTTGCTTTGGGGATTGTTCTGTCCCCCGCTTATGCGGGGATAATTTGCCGATTTTCAAATCTAAGCGCTTACATCAAATTGGGGTGACCCCCGCAAATGCGGGGAAGAATTGTAAGACACTTTGCGTGTCTTCCATTCCTTTTTCGAGAGTTACTAATATTTTAAGTAATACCCAAATCGGCGTCTATTAAGCGTTTTGACGGCGATATCGGCACATTCCTCAGCTGACAATTCTGTCAGCTCTGCAATTTCTTGAAAGGACAAACCGTCATAACGAGCCTGCAAAATAACATATTCAAGCTCAACCCATTCAAGAGCTTCCTTCCAAGGCACGTCAGGTTTATAGGGCTCCTTAGGCACCTTTGGACGACAGTTGTAGCACATACCATCCCGTGCAGGAGTACGTCTTTTCCCACAGATAATGCAAATCTGTGCAGAATTAACCCTGTTCTTGTCCCGGCACCATTCACACAATCGATCCTCAGAATTTGTGAGGTGTTCCTTACAGTCTTTACATACATATTTATATTCTCTCATATTGATTCTCCTCATATATTTCCGCAACATTTACTCATCCACATTCTGCGATGTGCTTGCGACGGCGATGCACACGCCTTGCCGCTTCAGGTACTTTCTCTTCAGCGCTTTTCGGTGCAAATAATCGGGTATTCTGCCATGCGTGTGTAACTGCTCCGACCGGTGCGACAGCCGCCATTGCTTTTCGCATCGAAGCATCGCGCGGGTGAACGTAGTAGTGCGTGGTCGTGGTTACATCCGCGTGTCCAAGCAGACCCGAAACTGTTGCAACATCGATACCTTGCTCAATCGCACGGGTGGCAAATGTATGCCGAATATCGTGAAAACGAACGTGCGGCAGACCAAGACCATCCAGTACATCGCCCCAGTAACTGCTCAGATGGTCCGGATCCATTACACCACCGACTGTATTATAAATGATGAAATCATCAGCATTCGGCGTGCGCTTAAAAAGAGATTCGAACCGCTGATACTGTACGGTAAGCAAACCCTGCAGTACTTCCGGCAGATACAGATCTCGCTCAGAAGCATCGCTTTTCGCAGAGCTGAAGATAAGTTCTGTCCGCTTGCCATACTCTGCCGCAGGATCAACCATCACCCGGCGTACGGTCTGTGTGATATGCAGCGTGCCGCTCATCGCGTCGTAATTACCCCAACGTGCAGCACAGACTTCACCCAGACGCATACCGCTGTACAGTGCTAAGATAATACCTGCATTATTAAGCGACAGATCAGAAAACAGCCACTTTTCGAGCACTTTTTGATCACTGTCACTCATAATATTGTGTTTCTTCGAGCGGCAATGCGTATATACGGTCGCAGCAACCGGATTTGCGGGCATCATACCGTCCGCAACAGCACGCTTACAGCAAACATCCAGCACAACGCGCATATTTTTGATGCTTTTTGCGCTCAGCGCGCCGCCAGTCCGCAGATTGCCATGCAGGGATTCCTCGTTGAGAAAGTGCTGTACCACGGCAGTAGTCAGACTTTTCAAGGGCATATCACCTAATTTCGGCAGGATATGTTTGTGCAGGTTATCATAGTAGTGCTCGTACCCGCTCGGCTTGGCTACCGGCTTAACATAAACCTCCAGCCACTGCTGCGACCATTCCCGTAAAGTTATACCCATGACCTCGCCTCCTTGCTCGGGAAAATAAAATCTCCCATGCGCGGTGCGTGATGATGTTGATCGATATACTGTGTGTACTGCGTCTGTACCTGCTTTCGCTGACTGTTTGTCAAGTTGACCTGTCTGCCATTCGGAAGAGTCAGCCGCTGGCACTCGAACTCGTAATCTTTCCAGTGCAACATTTGCATATCTGCGAAGGAATACTTCTTCATCGTAATTTCGCCTCTTTCTATATGTGATTTTGAGCGAAAATAAAACCGTGCAGGCAATATAGAGCCTACACGGTGTCAAAATCATACAGCCGAAAGAAGTATAAATATAGCACGAACAAAGGTCTTGTGCAACCCTTAAAAAAAGGGTATACTAATACTGCGGTGCGGAGTTTTCCGTTGTGTAGGTGGTAGTGTCACCTGCGCAGGTACTTGGAAGTTGGCGCTTCCAAGTACTGCCGTTTTTTATTTTCTGATAAGATTATACAATATAAGTTGCACTTGTACAATATGCATTATGTCCAAAATTTAGTGCTACTTATACGGCAGATTTACTATATTTTTTATAGTAAATCTTTATTATGATATTTTGGGGGTGAAGAAATGCCAGCAACCGAAGCACAAATGCGAGCAACTGCAAAATGGCAAAAAGAAAAGACAGACGAAGTCCGCTTTCGTGTCCCCAAGGGCGAGCGTATTGTGATTCAAGCACACGCGAAAGCGCAAGGTGAAACCACCACGGCTTTCATCAAGCGCGCCATCCGAGAGGCTATGGAGCGGGATAATGCTGCAAAGTAAATAAATCTCTTAAAAATCAAAACACTATCTCTTAAAAATTCTTTATGACGTATGATTCGTTTCTCAAAGAATTAGTGAGGGGCCCCGAAACCTGCACTTTTTTCAGCAGTGCACCTTCTACGTCCTTGCCGTTACACATACCGTAGACATATTAAATCATATAGATATTTCAAAATCTCAATGGCATTTGTTCAATAATTATGTTATACTGTGTACACTTAAAATTTTTAAGGCTGTGGCTCCCCTGCTTTTAAGTTGCGTTAGAGAGATGGGAGTGCTTAGATCTCCTTACCCACGAAGGACCTGTACGTTTAGATACAGGTCCTTTATCATACCATAAAATATCTAATGCTCCGGTGCTTTACTTTTACCTACATATTTATATATACTGTTGGCGAACACTAAATTTGTCAAAAAAATTTATTTCTTTTCGTATTTGCTTATACTAATTTACTTTTTATGTTTTATTTTGGAACGCATTTCTTGCCTCTATTTTCCTATATAAAGTTATAAATACACTATATTTTCGATTTTTCATTACCCTTTTCTCATATATTAGTTTTTTTATATGCCATCTCAAAAAGGTTCTCGCACTGGTGCTGGCGTTTGCTTGTGCATTCACCATGTTCGCTGGTGCAGCGTTCACGGATCAGGCCGACATCAAGGTTGACGCTGACGCCGTGGACACTCTGGTATCGCTGGGCATTGTAGAGGGCTTCGAAGATGGCTCTTTCCAGCCGAACGCTACCGTAACTCGTGCGCAGATGGCGAAGATGATCTACGTTCTGCGTACTGGCAAGTCTGACGCTTCTGCGTACAACGACGACAAGACTTCCTTCACCGATATTGGCTCTCACTGGGCACGCGGCTACATCAAGTACTGCCAGTCCCTGGGCATTATCGCTGGTAAGTCCAACACTATCTTTGCTCCGAATGCAACTGTAACTGCACAGGAAGCTGCTAAGATGCTGCTCGTAACCTTGGGTTACGATGCTCAGAAGGCAGGCCTGGTAGGCGCTGGCTGGGCATCCAAGACCAACGCTCTGGCTGACGAGAACGGCCTGCTGGACGATGTAACCACTTCTTTCACCGGTCCGTGCCCGCGTCAGTACGCTGCACAGCTGATCTACAATGCTATCGATGCTCCTACCGTTGTTCTGCGTGACGGCGAGTACACCAACATGAAGCTGGTTACCGGCATCCAGGGTCAGAATGACTACAACCCGACCATCGGCGAGAAGTACATGGGCCTGACCAAGACCACCGGCATCCTGTACTACGTCAAGGAAGACAACAAGGGCACCTACACCCTGAAGCTCGATGACCAGATCGCTTCCGGCGCTAAGTCCGACAAGGGCGAGGCTGCTACCTTCACCAAGGTTGCTAAGGACTACACCGACCTGCTCGGCCAGGAAGTACAGGTTCTGTCCAAGAAGTCTGACGATGTATTCGGCGTTTACGCTACCGACAAGAATGAGGTAGTTGTAGAGACCACCATCGGCCTGATCGACAGCCTGAAGACTGTTGACAAGACTTTCGAGGTTGACGGCACCAAGTACAAGTACGACTCTAACTTCGTAGTTTACAAGGCTAACACCGCTACTTCTGAGTCTACCAACGTTGCTAAAATCGTAAGCGACGAGTCTGTTTGTGACTACGATCCGGCTTACGCTGTAAACCTGGTATCCATGAACGACGATGACAAGATCGACTACGCTGTAGTTATTCCGACCACCGTTGCTAAGGTTACTTACGCTGGTTCCAAGTCCATCACTCTGAACAACTCCATCGGCTCCATCGACACCGAGGACGTTGATACCTACGAGGGCCTCAAGAAGAACGACTGGGTACTGTACACTGCTGAGGCTGACGGCACTGCTTACAACGCTACCGTTGAGAAGCTCGAGCCGGTTACCGGCACTGTTGAGTCTGTTAAGAATACCACCGAGATCAAGATCGACGGCGTTTGGTACAAGCAGGCTGCTGGTTCTGCAAAGGCTGGCGACAAGGTAACTGCTGTTGTTTACGGCGGCTACTACTACGACATCGACAAGAACGCAGGTTCTGCTTCTGCTGATGACGTTCTGTTCGTATACGAGGCTGGCAAGCTGAACAACGGCGTAACCACCACCGGCGTTGAGGCTTCCGTTCTGTTCGCAGACGGCACCACTCAGACCGTTCGCGTTGAGAAGATGATCAACCCGGCTAACGACAACGAGTACACCGTTGATGCTTCCAACATTAAGACTGTTAACGACACCAACGCTTCTACTCTCTACACCTCCTTCACCAACAACAAGGCTAACATTGTAGTTGGCGCTATGTACACCTACGAGAAGGACGGCGCAAAGTACAAGCTGACCCCGCTGTCTGACACCGACAACAAGTGCGGCTACGACAACTTCTCTGCACTGAATACCAATGGTTATCTGTACAAGGGCGACGCTGGCAACAACCGTCTGGGTTCTGCTCGTGTAGATGACAATGCAGTTATCTTCGTTGCTAAGAACCTGAACACCAACACCACTGGAGCTGATGCTAAGGTTATTACCGGTAAGGCTCTGAAGGCTTGGAGCCTCCAGGTTGGTTCTTCCTCTATGGCTCTGACCGATGACAAGAACGGCGTTGCAACCGCTAAGGTTGGTACTCTGACCATCAAGGCTGATAACTACGGCTCTGAGGCTGGCCACTACGGCGTAATCGTTGACGATCCGGCTTACGAGAAGATCAACGGCACCAACTACGTTGCTCTGAAGACCTGGACCGAGGGCGCTACCGAGAACACTACCTTCCTGGTAAAGGGCACCAACACCGGCGCTTACCGCAAGGGCAATGCGTTCAAGTACGACACCGACGACACTGAGACTGTTGGTGACGTAACCTACACCGTTATCAAGAATGTTACTCAGATCCCGACTCTGGCTAACAGCGCTGAAGTAGCAGTTCTGGGCGCTGAGAAGTCTGGCAGCGACATCCTGGTTGACGTTCTGGCAGCTAACACCAACGGTCCTTCTCAGACCTTCAAGGTTAACAGCGACACCACTGTTATCTACATCGATGGCAAGAAGGGCGCTCAGGCAATCGACCTGACCGACGTTGAAGCTAACGAGTCTGCAGTAGCTGGCTACTATGTATCCAACGCTTGGATCGTTAAGAACGCTGACAACACTCTGGACCTGATCGTTATCGACGTAGCTAACGAGCTGAACACCACCGGCGATCTGGAGCAGAACGGTTCTACCTACATCTCCTCCATCAACGGCGATGTTATCACTCTGAAGACCACTGCAACTGTTGCTCAGCTGGTAGGCGAGCTGAAGAACTATCAGACTCATACTGACGTTGTTACTCAGGCTTCTTCCGGCGCTGGCAAGACTGGTTCTATCCCCATCGTTTCTACCAACGGTTCTTCTAAGAAGTTCACCGTTGATTGCACCAACGGCGCATTCAACGCTTAATTTAGTCCTCACCGACTAAGCTCTAAGTGAACAGGAATACCCCCGACGAAAGTCGGGGGTGTTTTTTACGCAATAATAAAACGCGGAGCGTAGGCTCCGCGTTTTTCTTATTTTATAACAAAATAGCTTAAATTAAATAATACAAGCCTTTAATAATACATTTATGCATTGGGAATCAATTATCCCAAGGCGTTTCAAACATTTCCTCGTCCTCAAACTCTACAGTTTCAGGATCGATTTTCAATTTGCATGCAATCGCTTTGCGGATTGCAGCTCTACTGTGGAAATAATCTTCCACATCGAATTGATTGGTGTAATCTTCTTCGTTATCGTTCTCGTCATACGCCTTGACCGACATAATTCGACATACACCAATTACATTCTCGCGCGTATCCACGCTGAACTCAGCGCGCACCGGCACGAAATCATCTTTGAGTTCTTCATCAAACTCATTTTCAAAATTGTTCATGTCCCACACCTCCTTCCCATCATGTGGCACGAATATAGTACCGCAGTCCGCCCATAATGTCAATGTGTAAAACTTTTTTTCGTGATTTTCACAGAAAAAAACGATATATTTTCATATAAGTGCGAAGAAAGTTGCGCTTGACAGCGATTAGTACAAACAAAAAATCCCCCCGATTTTTCATCGGGGGGATTTGCACTAACTAAGCAAGTTAATCAATGCAATTCGTGATATCAGTATCAGGTGTGGATGAAGTCGTTGGCAACGTCATCATCGTACATCTTACCCTGCGTATCAACGAATACAGCTGCGATCTCGCCGCCGTCAACGAAGTAAACAGCATTCTTCCAGTAGTTACCAGAATCCTTAGTTACTTCCTTAGCAGTTGCCAGCTTAACGCCTGCAACGCCTTCCTTGTCCTCGGTGTTAACGCCGATTACAACGTACTCGTCAGCAAAATCAGTTTCAGCCTTATTGCTGAAGGTGATGGTGTCATCATCGTAAGCAGTGATAGCTGCTGCATTGTCCTTTACGTTCTGAACAGTCAGCTCGATGTCAGCCAGATCGCCGTCCATGGAGTAAGCAATGAAGGAGCCCTTAGCGATGGTATGACCATCATCGTCGCCTTCATCCTCGGTGGTCAGAACTACTTCCTTCTCACCGTTCCAGATGGTGAACTGATACTTAACGCCGTCATTGTCGATCTCGTCAACCTTGGATACAACATAGCCGTACAGGTAATCAGAGCTGCTCGGAATGTCGCTATCCAGAGTCAGGCAAGCGATCTTAGCGTACTGATAGCCGCTGGTCTTCTTGGTCAGTGCAGAAGTCTTGGTAACGTTGGTTGCGGAGTTCCAGTTGTTAACAGACTTACCAGTCTTAACAGAAACATCGCCGTTATCCTTGGTTACGAATACAACAGCATCGTCTGCCATGCGGAAGTTCTTAGAAGAATCCGCCGGAGAAGCAGTGAACTTGCCTTCGTCAATGGAACCAGACTGATTGGTAATCATCTTATCGTAGCTTCCCTGAGTCAGAGCCTTGATCTCGTACTCGGTGTCGCTCTTCTTGGTAAACTTGAACAGCTGACCCTTCAGAGCTGCAACTTCAGCATCAGTATCGTAATCAGTGTTCCAAGCACCATTCTCATAGAACTTGTCACCGTCGATCTTGGTCAGAGTTACAGTCTTGGAGGTGCCGTCTGCGAAGTAAACATCAGCCTCAACGCCCTTCTTAACACCGCTTTCCTTGCGAGCAATGTCGCCTACATACAGGATGTTGGAAGCGGAAACAGAAGTAGAGGTAGCGTCCAGAGCAAATACAAACTTGCCAATAGCAGCAAAATCGTACTCGTCGTTGTTATCTACAGTGTCATCAGCAACGATGGTGTACCAGGTGCTGTCAATCTTGGCATCAGAACCGCCGTTTCGGATAGCAGAAACCTTACCGGAAACAGTGCCCATCTCGGTAATAGCGGTGTTGCCGGTTACAGTGTAGTCAGCGTTTACTACTGCAACGTAATCGTCCTCAGCAGCACCTTCATACAGGTCAACGTCCTCCAGCTTCGGAGCAGTAGCAGTCATGTTCAGGCCAGTGCCGTAACCAGAAGCCAGATCCAGAGCAGAAACGGTGATGCTGGTGGTGGACAGGTTATCGATCTGAGCCGGAACAAACGGGGTTACGATAGCGTAATCCAGCTTGTCATCGTCGTTGAAGTCAACAAACTTAGCGGTGAAGTACGGGAAATTCTCAGCCAGATCAGCCAGGGTTGCAGCCTCAGTGAACAGATCCTTGTCCGGGGTAACGTATACCGGCAGTTGAGCAGCCAGCTTGTTGTTATGCTCACCGCGGTCAACCTTGTAGGTAGTACCGTTGATCTTTACCTTGCCCTCGGTCTTATCGATGTCATCAACATCGTCTACCAGAGCAGTAACAACGGTGTTGTCAGAGGTAGAGAATACGCCATAAACCTTGTCGGTATCCTTGTACAGAACCTTAACAGTCTCACCCAGCAGATTGGAGTAATCCTTAGAAACCTTGGTCAGGGCGCCTACGCCTTCGATCTGGATGCGGTAAGTATCCTTGCCGTCTTCCTTCTTAACAGAAGTCAGAACGCCTTCGTCGTTCTCGTCCAGACCCATGTACTTCTGACCGATGGTCTTGTTGTCGTCGTCGCTGTAGTTGGTGTTGGTGTAAGCATCGTCACGCCATACAACGGTCGGAGTATCGATTGCGTTGTAGATCAGCTGTGCAGCGTACTGACGCGGACACGGACCGGTGAAGGAAGTGTTAACGTCCTCCAGCAGGCCGTTCTCGTCTGCCAGTGCGTTGGTCTTGGATGCCCAGC
>OLOG01001364.1_pt1 | contig 15019 bp, 10 predicted proteins | sample 1672351 | NCBI WGS metagenome assembly OLOG01 (sample SAMEA3136674, study PRJEB25190) | human gut metagenome | biome: human gut; feature: human-associated habitat; material: faeces | place: Austria | collected 2013 | reverse complement strand
TTCAGGATCTCTGTGTATCCAGAACATCCTTTAAATGGGGAATCCCGGTAGATTTTGATCCGAAGCATGTTGTATATGTATGGCTGGATGCGTTGACAAACTACATTACCGGAATCGGTTATGACTGCGATGGCGAAAGCACAGAACAGTTTAAGAAAGACTGGCCGGCAGATCTGCATTTGATCGGGAAAGACATTATACGTTTCCATACAATTTACTGGCCGATTTTCCTGATGGCGCTCGACCTGCCGCTCCCGAAACAGATTTTCGGACATCCGTGGCTGCTTCAGGGCGATGGAAAGATGAGTAAATCAAAAGGAAATGTAATCTATGCAGATGAGCTTGTGAAATTATTCGGCGTGGATGCAGTACGCTACTTTGTACTTCACGAAATGCCGTTTGATAATGACGGTGTGATTTCATGGGAACTGATGGTAGAACGTCTGAATTCAGATCTTGCCAATACACTTGGAAACCTTGTGAACCGTACAATTTCTATGACAAATAAATACTTTGGCGGAAGTGTTGCAGATAAAGGTGCAGCAGAAGCGGTAGATGCAGAATTGAAAGCAGTTGTAGAGGCGGCTTCCGGAAAAGTAGATGAGAAGATGGATAAGCTTCGTGTTGCAGATGCGATCACAGAGATTTTCAATGTATTTAAGCGCTGCAATAAATATATTGACGAAACAATGCCATGGGCGCTTGCAAAAGAAGAAGAGAAGAAAGACCGTCTTGAGACAGTACTTTATAATCTGATCGTAAGCATTTCCGAGGGAGCAAAACTTCTCGCATCATTTATGCCGGAAACAGCAGAGAAAATTCTTGCACAGTTAAACGGCGGAAATGTTGTTGAAAAACCGGAAATCTTATTTGCACGCCGTGATCTTGCAGAAGTCATGGAAGAAGTTGCAAAACTTCATCCGGCAGAAGAAAAAGAAGAAGAGAAAGCAGAAGATGAAAATGTAATCGACCTTGAACCAAAGGCAGAGATTACCTTTGATGATTTTGAAAAACTTCAATTCCAGGTAGGTGAGATCATTGCATGCGAGGAAGTAAAAAAGAGCAAAAAATTACTCTGCTCACAGGTAAAGATCGGAAGCCAGGTACGTCAGATTGTATCCGGAATTAAGGCGCATTATTCAGCAGAAGAAATGGTTGGCAAAAAAGTTATGGTTGTTACAAACCTGAAGCCTGCAAAACTGGCCGGAATCCTGTCAGAAGGTATGATTCTCTGTGCAGAAGATGCAGAAGGAAATCTGTCACTGATGGTTCCGGAGAAAGAAATGCCGGCAGGAGCTGAGATCTGCTAAATGACTTGATATTATATATTATGTCAAGACATGAACTAATTAAAAAATCCATGATGAAATAAATCTGGTAAAACAAAAGCAATAAGAGAGGCACATTTCCGGGAGAGTCGGAAATGTGCCTTTTGCAACTCAATATACATTTAACATTTGTGTTTCACATCTTTATACTTCACATGCATTTGAAGCACTTACAATGCGTTCCCACATATTGCAGGAAAGTAATGGATCCTGGTATAAAGTATATTTTGAAGAGGTGCCAGGATTGAGATAGAAACATTAAAATGTATGTAGCACTTTAAGCAATTGGAGTAATGGGATGAGAGATAAAAGACACTATGAACGAGATTTAGGACAGAATAGAATAAGCTTCTTGTTAAACTGCTGATTTTGTTGTAAAAATAAAATAACTAATTGTAAAATTTATATAAAAGGAGATTGGATAAGATGGAAAGGAAAAAGATGAAGAAGAGGGTAGTAGCTATTATTGCTACAGCAACTGCATGTATAATGATGGTGGGATGTACGCCGAAAGAAGAAAAAATTGAAGTGAATGCCTTCACTTCTTCGTACGAAGATATGGTGGATTATTTTGAGCAGGAAGGATTCATTTCGGAGGACTGCGAACCGGTTGATATCAATGAAACAACAGGATATCTCACAGACAATACGAACGGGGAGTTTACTGAGACGAAAGTGGCGGATAAAGCATATGATTATGAGGGACTCTGGCTGTTCTGGTGGGATCAGGAAAACAAGACAGACTTATATGGAAACTATGAGTCTATGGCTGCTAACCAGGGAACGATAGTCCTTGCCGGAGGCGCCGCGGTTCTTGAGACGGAAGCGGCAAACGGAGCTTACGCGATTGCATTTTCAGAGGACTATGAAAAGAAACAGGACGCGGTCAAAGCGTTCGAAACGCTGAAAAACGAATAGCAGCTTCAATATAACTGTGGAAGTACAAAAGCAGATGCTCTGAAATTAAGAAAAGGCAGGGAAACAATATGGAACGGGTTTTTGGAAAAGACAGGGGCAGCATGGGAAGCTTTTTTCGCATGCTGCAGAAGGCAAGACTTCCTTATCTATGGATTCTTGCATATATTGCCATTACAGCTCTTCTTACCAACGTAGGAATCAGCGTAACGGAATACACGGCCGAACTGTTTGCCGGAAATGTGAATTTTGGCACCGTGGTTCTTCCGTTTTTGGCTTTTACATTACTATCTCAGCTGATCAGTTCGGTCAGTAAGATTATGAGTAACTTGTGTGTTGCGCGAATTGACCGTAATATCAGGAAAATGATTTGGAGTAAGACCGTCAGGCTGCCACTTCGATATTACGAAAAAAATAATCCCAAAGAAATGATTTCCCGTATTACAACGGATATCACGGCGATCAGTCAGTTAATCATGCAAGTATTTGTTGCGATTCTCACTTCCGCGTACACGCTGGTCATTACGCTTAGAAAAATCGGATCCTACGACCAGAAGCTGATGATTGCTCTGATCGTGGTACTTCCGCTGAATTTAGTCATTGCATTCGTCATGGGAAAGATGAAGTTCGGAGTGCTTGATCTGGTAAATCAAAAAAATGCAGAGCTAACACAGACAATTGCAGAAAAAACTAACAATCTTCTTCTAATCAAATCTTACGGAAAAGAAGAAAAGGAGTTTCAGACAGGGCAGGAGAAGATGAAAGGGCTCTATAAAAGTTCAATTCTGAATGCGTGGCTTGGATTCTCCACTCCGATGTATACGTTGGTGGGCGCTATGCAGTTTATTGTGATTGTGATGGTAGGTCGAAACTTTTATTCATCTGGCGCATTGACGCTTACCCAATGGATTGCCTATTATGGATTTGCAGTAAACATCGTTAATCAGCTCAGCGCGTACTGTGGATATTGGACAACCTTCAAGGGTTCTCAGGGAGCAACTAGAAGAGTAGCCCAGATTATGGAAGAAATGGAAGAAGATGTAGAAGCCGGCGAGAATGTGGAACGGCTCAGCGGAGATATTGAATTAAAAGAGGTTGATTTTTCCTATGAGGAGAAACCGATATTCGATAAACTCAATCTGAAGATACCAGCAGGGCGTGTGACGGCGCTTATCGGACCGTCAGGAAGCGGAAAGACGACGCTTCTGAATCTGGTGGAGCGTATGTATCCGGTTTCGGGAGGTAAGATTTTATTTGGGGGCGAAGATACCGCACGGTATTCGCTCAAGAGCTTCCGAAGCGAAATCTCATATGTAACACAGGAAAGTACATTGTTTGCAGGAACGATACGCGACAATATCCTGTTCGGAATTAAGAGAGAAGTCACGGATGAAGAACTGGAAAAAGCATGTACGGACGCGGAAATCATGGATTTTATCAGGGAACAGCCGGAGGGATTCCTGGCGGATGTAGGCGAGCAGGGAGAGAAGCTTTCCGGCGGACAGAAACAGCGGATTGCTTTTGCGAGGGCGCTTCTAAAACAATCGGATTATCTGTTTATGGATGAGGCGACCGCGGCTATGGACATCCGGGGAAAAGATCAGGTATGGAAGAGTGTGAAACGGCATATGGAAGGTAAAACCGTGCTTATGGTTGCCCACGACAGACAGACCGTACAGAAAGCAGATTATATCATAGTAATGCATAACGGAAAGATTATCTGTCAGGGAGAACCGGCGGAAGTATATGCCGAGAATACATATTACCGAGAATTAATAGGAAGTGAGGGACAGGGCAGATGAAAAACAACAAACATGTGATATCATTTTTTCTGAGCTTTTACAGAAGGCTTTCAATTCCCTGGTGGCTCTACCTGATCGCATTCGGAAGCGGCGTGGTTTATGCCGAGGTCGGAATGAGAGTATCGAAGTATCTGGTCCGTGTGAACAAGGGGGAACTATATAATTCTGTTATTTTAGGCTATGTCTTTTTTACGCTCTTTAATGCATTGCTGGGATTTTTGAGACCGCTTGTGGAGGAGTATGCCAATCAAAAAGTGATCCTGCGGGTAAGGTTTTCGATGTGGAGGAAGATCCTGCATCTTCCGATGGATCAGTTCGAAAAGGGACAGCCGTCTTCGCTGGTGTCGGCCGTTACGAACGACGTAACTCAGGCGACTCTGGTGATCAGTGGAATATTCTCAGGAGCTGCGTCGCTGTTCGGATTTATCCGCGCCTGTATGATCTTGTATCAATACAATTCGCCTCTCGCAGCATACCTTTTGCTCTGCATACCGGTTGCGGTGGCAATGTTTATCATCGTCGGCAAGCTGCAGTTTACCATAATGAAAAAGCGCTATACAGCGTTGAATGAAATGACCACCTTTTTCTCCGAACACCTGTCGGCCGGAAAATATGTAAAAGCGCAGGTAATGGAAGAGAAAGAGCTGGAAAGCGGATATGCGGCAATTGATTCACGGTATAAGGCAGATATATACTATGCTTTCATGGAGCAGATTCAGGTTCTGACCAATTCCTTATACTCCCTTCTTACGACTGTCGTAATGGCAGTGGGCGGTTCCAGATTGATTAACGCCGGGAAAATGGAAGCGACAGGGATTAATATGTTCAGCACCTATATGACGCAGGTGAATCTCTATATGGCGGAGCTTTTGACGGTGTGGCAGAACGTGATGGGTTCGAAAGGCGCACTTGTCCATGTCGGGGATATTCTTGATATGGAAGAGGAGCATACGGAAAAAGGCAATTCCTGGACAGAATCCGAGAACAGAGATATTGTGTTCAAAAACGTGAACTTTGGATATGGGAGTGAAAAAGAAATCCTTCATGACTTTTCCGTTTGCATTCCGGGAGGAAAGACGACGGCGGTGATCGGAGATAACGGTTCCGGAAAATCTACGGTCATGAAATTGCTACAGGGATTCTACCAGCCTGATTCGGGAGAAATATGGGTTGGAGGAAACAAGATATGCGAAACGAGTCCCCAGGAATGTCATAAAAAATTTGGCTATGTACTTCAGAACAATCCGCTGATGTCAGGTACGATCCGAGATAACATTCTGTATGGCACAGAAGGAGAAACGCCGGAGGAAGAGATGAAAAAAGCGGCAGGAGAAGCCAGAGCGGATTCTTTTATAGATGCGCTTCCCAACGGATATGATACGACTCTTGGAGAGGCGGGGAACCGTTTGTCAAGCGGTCAGAAACAGAGGATTGCCATTGCCAGGGCATTGATTGCGAAGCCGGATTATCTGATACTCGACGAGGCGGGGGCGAATCTGGACCATGACACATATATGAAGATCTATCATGGTATCAGGAAGAAGATGGAAGGCAATACAATTGTTTTCATCGCCCATGATATGCGCGAGATTGCAGAAGCAGACTATCTGGTCGTTATGCATCACGGACGTCTTGAAGCCTGCGGAACCCATGAAGAAGTATTTGCCGTAAGCAGGACTTATCAGGAATATCTGCAGTCCGCTGAGGCATCTTAAAAGAAAGAAGGAATGATTATGAAGAAATTTACGATTGTGTCTTCCCTGCTTTTCGTGTTACTTTTTTGTGGGATGGTGGGATATGTGGCGTCTTCCGAAGACTTTACGCCTCCAAAGGAGGAGGAAGAAGCAGTCGTGCCGGAAGAAGAAGACAGGGAAGCGCCTGTCTGGAATACGACAGTAGATGAACTTGTCTCATTTCTGGAGGAGAAGGGGCTGATCCATGCAGACAGTAAAGTGACGCTCAGTGCGGAAGGTCTGTGTACGCTTGCTCTAAAGTATGACGGAGCCGAAATATACTGGTGGGATCTGGAGAATCTGGCCCCGGAATCTGATGAGTATCAGGCATATGAGAGTCTCAGGACAAAAGGAGAGATTGATTTATATGGCTCCGGTATGATTATCATGCCGAAGAAAAACGGTCCTTATGCACTTTTATTAACCTATTATGAAGGCGATGTGCAGGCGTTAGAAAAAGCGTTTGGAGAATTTGGTCAGGAGAATTGATTGATGAAAATGAAGCTTGTTTTGGTAGAAAAAGACGAAACTTTGCGTACACAGCTGGAAGAATTGCTGGCATTTTATAATTTATTTGATATTGTGAAAACCTTTGACGGAATCAATGAAGCCAATAAATATATCTGTCTGAACGAGGTGGACGCGGTATTTATCAACATCAGAACAGGGAATCCAAGATACAGCGGGGACGGCTCCTTTCTGGCATACAATCTGTCCCAGATAAAGCCGGATGTTCTTGTGGCGCTGTATTCGGAAGAAAAGTTAGAGGCGGGGATGGGATTTGACTGCTGCTGCGATGAATACTTTCGGCTTCCGTTTGATAACCGTGTGCTTCAGCGGGTGGTTAAGCGGCTGCAGTATTTGTTTGAGCTGCTCCAATACAAACGGTTATCTGTGAACCGTTCTATGATGATCAAGACGCGAAACGGATATCAGCTTGTGGATATTGATAAGGTTCTCTTTATCGAACGGATGGACCGAAAGAACAAGATGGTGATGGTGGACGGAAAAGAGATGATTCTTTCCGGATATTCCATGAATGAATTGGAACAGATTCTGGAAGGGTATAATTTTTACCGGTGCTATCAGTCTTTTATCGTGAATCTTTCCAGAGTATCTTATGTCCGGGCAGATAACGAAGCGAAAAATTTTGCTCTGATTTTCGAAGGATATGCGGGGGAAGTTATGGTGAGCCGCGATAAATATACGGAAGTACTGCAGCTTCTGAAAAATAAATATGCGAAGCTTACGCTTTAGGAGGAGAAAGATGAAGTCAAAAGTTTTATCGTTTGCCGAATATGATCAGGTGGATATCAGTATGTACAAGAAAGTATTCAAGCTTGATGAGAAGGCGTACAAGAAAGAAATAGATTTTATAAAGAACAAGAACAGCACATGGGAAGAAGTGGAGGAAGTTACGGCCGGAGTGCTTATTGTATGCGATATGGAATCGGCAAATCCGTTTTTTAGCAGAAAGAATCTGGAAATTATGGTAGGACAGGGGTTCTTTCACAAGAAGCTGGAAGAGATGTGCATCGGGCTGAAAAAAGGAACGGTCAGCGTGCTAGATGTTAGTGGGGAGAAAGTGACCGTAACAGTTCGTTCCATTCAGCAAAAAAAGATTCCTGTGATCACGGACGAGATGATAGAAGCTCTTGGAATTGAAGGAGTGAGCAATGTAAAACAATATGAGGATTATCTGATTTGTGAGCAGAAAAAAAAGATTGCGGAGAACGAGGCATACGAAGTCGTCCAATATGTGATGGACAAAGTATTTGAGGCAAGTACGTTCGATCTTAAGAAGGCTGACTGGAAAGAAATGACAGATCATGAAATTAAGAGATTGAAGGCAATCTCCAGAGAACAGGGGTTGAATCTGGAAACCATGACGCCAGAGGACTTTGAAGGGAAGATGCCGTTCTCAAGCTATTATGAATTATTCGCAAGCGTGCAGAATGATTCATGGAACAGGCTTTGCGGATATCTTTTGGGGAGAAAATACGCAGAAAAAGACGGCGTCGGATATACGATGGAGCAATACCGTGATGATATGGAAGAGTACGTGAAATTTTGGCATGAAACGAAAGAAAATGCAGAAAAAATCAATACTTATGAATATTCGGAAATTATGTTTTATGTAAATTATTATTCGAAGAAAGTAAAAGAATACGTAATAGAAAATTTTTTTAAGGAGAAAGAGTAGATGGCAATTCAATATGCAGATAATGAGAGTTTTAAAGAGCAGATTAAGGAAGGATTCGTGATCGTGGATTTCTTTTCCACAACATGCGTACCGTGTAAAGCTTTTTCACGTATTTTGGAAGAGTTAGACGCGGAGCTTCCGTTTATCAACATCGTAAAAGTGAACACTACAGATTATCCGAAGCTTGGCAAAGAGAATCGCATTTTTGCGGTTCCAACTGTTCGATTCTACAAAGACGGTGAAAAAAAGTTTGAGAACGTAGGTGTGATGGAAGTTGAGGAAATAAAAGAGAAGATTAAAGAATTCATGTATTAAGAGGAAATAGATATGGAAATCGGAGAAAAAATCTATGGATTTGAAGTTAAAGAAAAGAAGTGTGTGCGGGAGGTCGAAGGAAATATTATTCAGATGGAGCATCTGTCAACTGGAGCGCAGGTCATTGTCATAGATAATCAAGACGTTAAAAAGAGCTTTCTGGTTGGATTTCGGACCATACCAAAGGACAGTACGGGAGTTTTTCATATTTTGGAACATTCTGTGCTGAACGGTTCCCGCAGATATCCGGATAAATCTATGTTTGTCAATCTGATGAAACATTCCATGGCAGAATTTGTTAATGCAATTACATATCCGGATCATACGGTATATCCATTTTGTACAGAGAATGACAAGGATTTTATGAATCTGATGGACGTTTATCTAAATGCTGTATTTTGCCCGAATGTTCTTACGGATAAAGAGATATTTGAACAGGAGGGCTGGCATTTCCAGTGCGAAGACGGAAAAAATCCAGAGATTAGCGGCGTTGTCTATAATGAGATGAAGGGGGTTTTCTCATCCCTGGACAGTATATTAGAGGATGAAATATCTAAGGCAATGTTTCCGGAAACGGCCTATCGTTTTGTTTCTGGAGGATTTCCGAATGCGATTCCTGCATTATCTTATGAGGAATTTCTGGAATATTATAGGGCATTTTATAATGCTTCCAACTGCTGTATTGTTCTATATGGGAGAATGAATACAGAACAAGTGCTTGAGTATATTGATAAAGTTTATCTGGGAAAAATGAAACGTTCAGAACCGGCAAAGCCGGTTATGTTGCAGAAACCTGTAAAGGGAATCCGAAATAAGCGGTATGATAAGGAGAAGTTCGGCAATCAGGGTGTGTTTGCTTCATGCACCTATAGTTTGGGTAATTTTGATAACCGGGAACGTATGAATGCAGTCTATATCCTTATGCAGGCGATTATGGGGGAAGACGAGGCGCCGATGAAAAAAGGAATTATTCAGAGCTTGGGACTCCCGGAAATTCAATATCTTATCATGGATGGTATCAGACAGCCCTATTTTGCCATTAAAATAAAGAATACGGACAAGGAAACTGCCGGCCGGTTGAAAATGGCTATTACAGAACAGGCAGACAGGCTTTGCAGAGAAGGAATCGGAGAAGAGGTATTAGTTTCGGCAATCAACCGTTTGGAATTTTGGATGAGGGAAAAAGGAGGAAGCTGGCCAGAAGGAATTGAATATGTGCTAGATATTGCCGGTGGATGGACGCAGGGAACCGGACCTTGCGAGATGATAGAATTTGAAGAGACCTATGTGAAGATGCGGACTCTCGTAAAGGAAGGGTATTTTGAAGCACTTTTAAAGAAAATTTTTCTGGAAAATGCTCATGAGGCAGAGGTTTTCCTGGAACCTTTTGAAAATGCCGAAGAAAAAGGGGAGGAAGAAGAGTTAGAAGATCTGCCAGGGTTGTCTGCGAATGCTCTGCTCCATAAGAAGGAGGAGCCGCTCACAAGGGTGGAGGAAGAATCAGGTATTACATACCTAAAGCAGGAGCTTCCTTCAAAAGGAGTGGCATATCAAAGTTACTATTTTGATATCAGTGAGCTGGAACCGGAGAAAGTTCCTTATGCAAAGCTGTTTTCCGAACTTTTGGGAATTCTTCCTACGAGAATGCACAGCTTGGAAGAATTAGTGATTGAGAAGAATATGTGGCTTGGAAATGTAAGGACTTATTTGGAAGCGTACACCAATACAGATGATATTCGGCATGTTAGGCTTAAATTTGTGATGGATATCAGTTGTCTGGAACAGAATCTTCTAAGAGCAGTAAAACTGGGGGAAGAGCTGTTATATAATACCATTCTTGAGCATCCTGAGGTCATTCTGAAAAGGATCAGGCAGAGCCGGATGGAACTGGAGAGGGGATTTGTCATCAGTGGAAACAGTTATGCGTCCGGCCGCGCGGCAGCACACTATATGACGGAAGGAGCGGCAAGAGAACGTTATAGTGGAATTCTCTATTATCAGTTCTTAGGAAAACTTTTGAAGAACTTTGACGCAGAGCAGGGGCAGATTATCCGGGAACTTAAGGAAATTCAGAAGAAGATTTGCCGTAAGTCCAATCTGGTGATAAGTTTTACAGGTACAGAGAAAGCTTACGCCGATTTCCGCCAGTTGATCGCAGCTTCCGGGTTCTGCAGCAGTATAAGGGAAAGGGAACCTAGATGGTATCAGGACAAATTGCTTCCTGGAAAATCGGAGGCATTTATCATTCCGTCGGAGGTATCTTATGTTGCGCTTGGAGGAATCGGGGAATATACCGGTGAGGATTATCTTCTTGGCAGAATGGTAAGCTTTGATTACTTGTGGGCAAAGATCCGTGCTGAAGGAGGGGCTTACGGCTGTCAGATGTCTGTACTCCCAAATCAAAGCTGGACTATGAGTTCCTATCGAGATCCGAACGTAAAAAGGACGATAGAATCCTTCCGCAACACTGCAAGGTGGTTAAAAGATCTTGAACTAGGGGAACAGGAGCTTCTGAATTATAAGATTGGTGCTGTTGCCGGATATGACCGAACTCCCAAAACATATGTACAGACAAAACGAATGGATTCTTGGTATCTGCGGCAGGAAGAACCGCGGGTTAGGGAAAAAGTTAGAGAAAGGTTGCTAAAGGCGTCGGAAGAAGATTTGAAAAACAGGTGTCAGGCGATGGAGAGCTTTGCCAAAGAGGGAACTGTCTGTGTTCTGGGAAACAGAGCGAGGATCGAAGAGGCAGCCGACCAATTCGACAATGTAACGGTACTGATGGAGTAAATGTAAGGAGTTGGAAGCAGGAATTGTCGGATATTATATATATCTAAATGAACAGTAAGGGGGAAGGAATTGTGGCAGAAGAAATAAAAGAAACAAATAAGAAGATTATAGAGATGATGACAAAATGAAAAAGAACACCAACGAAAAATTAATGAATTTATTGGGTGTTGTAACCGGGAATGCAATATTAGCGCTTGCTGTAGTTGCTTTTATTGTTCCGGCAGGGATTCCGATGGGAGGGGCAACCGGCTTAGGAATTGCAGGAAATCATTTTTGGGGAATTCGGACTTCAATTATCGTCTTTAGCTTGAACAGTATATTGCTTATCATAGCATGGTTTATTCTGGGAAAAGGATTCGTAAAAAAAACTTTATTGAGTACATTTATCTATCCCTTATTTCTTGAACTGTTACAGAAAATTCCAGGAATCACAACTATGACAGACAATATACTGTTGTCTGCCATTTTTGGAGGACTTCTTGTAGGCGTCAGCATGGGGATTGTGGTAAGGGTCGGAGGATCGACGGGAGGAACGGATATTATTGCCATGATAGCAAACAAAAAAACGTCTCTTTCAGTCGGTGTTACGGTGTATATGGTAGATTTTGTAGTTTTAGGCATACAGGCTTCTTTCTCTGATATGGAGCAAATACTTTATGGGATTATACTGACTCTTCTGGCAACAGTTGTGATTGATAAAGTTGTTCCGAATGGAAAGGTCTCTATGCAGGTGATGATTATTTCAAGAGAGTATAAAAAGATTCAGGAAAAAATATTGCAGGACATAGAAGCCGGAGTGACGCTTTTTCACATACAGACGGGATATAGCGGTGAAGAACAGAAAGGAGTTATGTGTGTAATTCCAAGACACAAACTATTTGCTTTGAAAGAGATGGTCTGTGAAACAGATCCGTTTGCGTTTCTTACCATTAATCAGATTAACGAGGTGAATGGTCAGGGATTTACCAGAGAACGTATTGCATATGAAGAACTCAAAAAGGAAATAATATAAACTCTGGGAGGTTCAAATGGCAGCGTTTATTGCACCTGTCAAGATTTCTATTTTAAACCAATTTTAGGACTCTTGTATCAAGATTTAATATTGGGATTTCATTGAAGTTGACGGTAAAGGAATGCGGGTAAAGGAATGCGCAGCAATCCCTCTTGACAATCCCCCCTCTCTTCCTTTACAATAACCATTATCTGAATATATTTTGGACATGGAAGAGGATTAGTACATACCGGGAATGGCACAGAGAGAAGATGAATGGTGAGACATCTTTCCAGGAAACGTATGGAACCTGCCTTGGAGTCTCTGCATGAAAATGCAGCGTAGCGGCCGGCGATAACGGCTGGAAAGAGAATTGTCAGATGATTGGCAGACAAAAGATCAGATGACAGTTAATCAGGGTGGTACCGCCGAAGTTTTCGGTCCCTTTTAGGGATTTGAGCTTCGGCGTTTTTTGTTGCACATGAAAAAATTTATTAAGAAATAGAAATGAAAAGGAGAATGAGACAATGGCAAAGGAAAAGAAATTTGTTGAATCGATCACATCAAGAGATGTGGATTTTGCTCAGTGGTATACAGATGTTGTCCGCGAAGCAAAGCTTTGTAATTATTCAAGTGTAAAGGGGTGCCTGATCTATGAGCCAAATGGCTATGCAATCTGGGAGAATATCCAGAAAGATCTGGATGCCCGTTTTAAAGCAACAGGTGTGGAGAATGTTTACATGCCGCTTCTGATTCCGGAGAGCCTTCTTCAGAAAGAAAAAGATCATATCGAAGGATTTGCACCGGAAGTTGCATGGGTAACACATGGAGGAATGGAACCGCTTCAGGAAAGAATGTGTATCCGTCCGACATCTGAGACATTATTCTGCGATTACTGGAGCAGAACCGTACAGTCTTACCGTGATCTTCCGAAGGTTTGGAATCAGTGGTGTTCTGTTCTTCGCTGGGAGAAGACAACAAGACCGTTCTTACGTTCCAGAGAATTCTTATGGCAGGAAGGACATACGATCCACGCGACTTATGAAGAAGCAGAGCAGAGAACGCTGACAATGCTTCAGGTATATAGAGATTTTGTAGAGCAGGATTTAGCAATTCCGCTTCTTGTCGGAAGAAAGACAGACAGTGAGAAATTTGCCGGAGCAGAAGATACTTATACGATTGAGGCAATGATGCATGACGGTAAGGCGCTTCAGTCAGGTACAAGCCATTTCTTCGGAAGCGGCTTTGCAGATGCATTTGAGATTCAGTATCTTGATAAAGATAATCAGTTAAAGAGTGTTTACGAGACATCCTGGGGTGTATCTACACGTATTATCGGTGCAATTATTATGGTGCACGGAGATGACAGCGGCCTTGTGCTTCCGCCAAGAATCGCTCCGACTCAGGTGCGCGTAATTCCGATCGCACAGCACAAAGAAGGTGTACTTGATAAAGCCAACGAGCTGCTTCAGGCGCTGAAAGCTTCCGGATATCGTGCAGAAATTGATGATTCTGAGAAGAGCCCAGGATGGAAGTTCAGTGAGCAGGAAATGCTTGGTATTCCGGCTCGTATTGAGATTGGACCGAAAGACATTGAGAATAATCAGGCAGTTGTTGTACGCCGTGACACAAGAGAGAAGATTGTTGTTTCTCTTGATGAACTCACAGTGAAACTCGGTGAGATTCTTGAGACAATGCAGAAAGATATGTATGACAGAGCGAAAGCATATCGTGATGAGCGTGTTTATACAGCTGCAAATATGGATGAGATGAAAGAAATTGCTGCAAATAAACCAGGATTTATTAAAGCAATGTGGTGCGGCTGTGAAGAATGTGAAAAACAGATTAAAGAACTGACTGGCGGAGTGACATCAAGATGTATTCCGGAAGAACAGGAACAGATTTCTGATGTCTGCGTATGCTGTGGAAAACCGGCAAGAAGTATGGTTTACTGGGGTAAAGCGTATTAGAAACGAGGGGGAAGTAGTTCATGAGAATGAATTTACCGCCGAACGTTAATCGAATTATTCATACACTTCAAGAAAATGGATTTGAGGCGTACGCAGTCGGGGGCTGCGTACGCGATTCTATTTTGGGAAGAGTTCCGGGAGACTGGGATATTACCACGTCTGCCTCTCCCCAGGAGATTAAAAGTCTGTTTTCACATACGGTAGATACGGGGATTGAGCATGGCACTGTTACCGTCCTGATGGACAGAGAAGGGTTTGAGGTGACAACCTACCGGGTAGACGGCGATTATGAAGACTGCCGCCACCCGAAGAGCGTGCAGTTTACAAGAAATCTGAGGGAAGATCTGCTGCGTCGGGATTTTACGATTAATGCAATGGCGTACAATGATGAAGATGGGCTGGTAGACATTTTTGGCGGAATGGAAGATCTTGAGAAGAGAATGATCCGCTGTGTCGGCTGTGCCAGAGAGCGGTTCGGAGAAGATGCACTGCGCATTATGCGGGCGGTGCGTTTTGCGGCGCAGCTTGGATTTGAAATCGAGGAAAAGACAAAAGAAGCAATCAGAGCACTTGCAGGCAATCTGCGTCAGATTAGTGCGGAGAGAATCCAGACAGAATTAGTGAAGCTAATGACATCGCCGCATCCGGAATTGATCCGGGAGGCATATGAGCTTGGGATTACGGCAGTGATCCTTCCGGAATTTGATCGTCTGATGGATACGGCACAAGAGACACCACACCATTTCTGCAATGTGGGGCAGCATACGATCCATGTAATCTGTGCTGTGAGAAATGACAGGATACTCCGTCTGGCAGCGTTGTTTCACGATTTTGGAAAACCGGATATGAAAAGTATTGATGCAGAAGGTGTGGCGCATTTTACAGGGCATGGGAAACGCAGCGAGGAAATGACGAGGGTTATTTTGAAACGGCTGAAATTCGACAACTATACGCTGCGAAATGTATGCAAGC
>OLOG01001361.1_pt1 | contig 15043 bp, 15 predicted proteins | sample 1672351 | NCBI WGS metagenome assembly OLOG01 (sample SAMEA3136674, study PRJEB25190) | human gut metagenome | biome: human gut; feature: human-associated habitat; material: faeces | place: Austria | collected 2013 | reverse complement strand
GTCTGAATTTTACAAGCTGATCTTCATTCAGCTTTTCGATATGCTGATCACTGATGATGACCTCACCTTTTGTTGGTCGTTCCAATCCTGCAAGCATATTCAGAAGCGTAGACTTACCAGAACCTGATGTTCCTACAATTGCACAGAATTCGCCTTCATATATTTCAAAGTCAACACCGTTCAGCGCTCTGACAATACTGTCGCCAACACGGTACAGCTTATATAGCTGCTTTACTTCTATTACTTTCTTCACATGCGTTACTCCTTCCTTTAACACCGTACTACAAGCAATAGTACACTTGAATTTATCATACTAGAAAACTGCCAAAAAAGATACTACAAAATCTTTAAGTTTTTATTAACTTTGAATACTTCCTGTTTTTCACTGTCTTTACCGCACAAAAAAAGAACAGCAGTCCTTTTTTTCAGAACGCTGTTCTATTTAGATTGATTTAATGATTCTTTATTCTGCTTTTTCAAGCACTTCTTCTGCAATATTTCTTGCATGGTCGGAAATACGTTCCAGACATACAAGCGCATCCAAGTATACGATACCTGCTTCTGTCGTGCACTGATTTTTTGTCAGACGCTTGATATGAGATGCTCTCATAGAAATTTCCAAAGCATCTGCCTTTGTTTCTTCTTCTATAACAAGAAGCGCTTTCTCACGGCTTCTTGTCTCATAAGCCTCCAACGCATAGAAGTAGCTGTTTGTACAAACTTCAATCATCTCTGTCAACTCTTCTTTGCCGTCATCAGTAAACTGGGCTTTGCCTCCGATCAGTGATTCTGCAAATTCAGAGATATTTTCGCAGTAGTCACTGATACGCTCAATATCAGACAGCACCTGAAGCATATGTGTTACTTCCTGATGTTCCTTCTCACTGACCGCCAGAGAACTTAGCTTCACTGCATAAGATGTAATCTGGGCACTCATCTTATCAACCACGTCTTCTTCTTCACAAATCTCGCGGATCGCATCCCGATCAAGTGTAAACATAACTGTTTTCGCTTTTTCCAGAGAATCTGCAACAATATGTCCCATACGGATCAGTTCTTTTTCTGCAGACTGAAGTGCGATTCCCGGTGTCTCAAGCATACGATCATCCAAAAGTACCTGTTCTTCTGTATTTTCGCTTTCTTCCACTCTGCTGATTTTCTTTGCAAGCTTAATAATCAGGCCGGAAGCCGGGAAGAGAAGTACTGTTGTTCCAATGTTAAAGATTGTATGAACAAGTGAAATTTCTGTCTGTGTAATCTGTCCTAATCCTGCCGCTGGATTAATTACCTGGAAGAATATGATCGCTCCCACACTGAAAATTACCGTACCAATAACATTAAACAGTAAATGCATAAATGCTGCTGTCTTTGCATTTCTCTTTGCTCCAATAGATGACAGAAGCGCTGTCACACAAGTACCAATATTCTGCCCCATAATAATATAAATAGCTGCATTAAACGGTACAAGACCTGCTGCTGCAAGGCTCTGCAGAATACCAACAGATGCTGAAGAACTCTGGATAATTGCTGTCACACCTGTACCTGCAAGAATTCCGAGGAACGGATTTGCTCCAAGCGTTGTAAACACACTTCTGAATACTGCGGAATCCTGAAGCGGCTCTACTGCTGAAGACATTGTGGAAATACCGACAAATAACAGACCAAATCCAATGATAATATTGGAAATCTCTTTTGTCGCATAGCGTTTTCCTGTCAGCATGACAATTACACCGATCATAATCGCAATCGGCGCCAGCGTTGACGGACTTAAAAACTTCGCCCACTCCACACTGGAGACAAGCCATCCGGTTACAGTTGTACCAATGTTGGCACCCATGATCACGCCCATCGCCTGTGTCAGATTCATAATTCCTGCATTTACAAAACCAACTACCATGACCGTTGTTGCCGAAGAACTCTGAATCACGGCGGTAATAGCTGCCCCTAAAAGTACTCCGAGGAGCTTATTTTTCGTTAAAATCTCAAGCAGCGTCTTCATTTTGTTTCCTGCTGCATTTTCAAGCCCCTGTGCCATAATCTGCATTCCGTAGATGAACATACCAAGTCCGCCTACAAATGGCACAATGATATTTACATAGTTCATTTCTTCCTCCTGTAAATTCCCTTTTTCTCTTTGTTATTTTATTTTTCCTTATTTAAAATAGCATTATCTTTCCCGAATGACAAGAATTAACTTTAATTTTACATAGATTTAACATTATTTGCCTTGACGCAGACACTATTTTAGTCTTATTATACATTGACTTTTCCAGACATGTCTGGGATAATTCTATCGTAAAAAATTCAAATAAATTTCAGGAAAAGGACTGATACTTATGAATCAAAAGAACTGTTATGACAGTGGGCTTCACGAAGAGTGCGGAGTTTTCGGAATCTACGATCCTTCCGGACACAATGTTGCATCTTCTATCTATTACGGATTATCTGCACTTCAGCACCGCGGACAGGAATCCTGCGGTATCGCAGTTACTCATACGGATGGACCAAAACCAAATATCCTTTCTCACAAAGGACTCGGACTTGTTAATGAAGTATTTCCTTCAGATGTACTCCACACGCTTCCCGGCAATATCGGTGTAGGTCATGTGCGCTACTCTACTGCCGGAGCGACCACCGTAGAAAATGCACAACCTCTTGTTCTGAATTATATAAAAGGAGCATTGGCTCTTGTTCACAACGGCAATTTAATTAATGCAGAAGAAATGCGGCACCAACAGGAAATGACAGGTGCTATTTTCCAGACGACAATTGATTCTGAAGTTATCGCATATTCCATTGCCCGAGAACGAATTCACACTCATTCTGTAGAAGATGCAGTTCTTCAGACTGCACAAAACATTCAAGGTGGATTTGCATTAATTATTATGAGTCCTCAAAAGCTCATAGGGATTCGTGATCCTCTCGGGCTCAAACCACTTTGTCTTGGCAAAAGAGATGATGCTTATATTCTTGCCTCTGAAAGCTGTGCACTAACTTCTGTCGGTGCTGAACTGATCCGCGATATTAAACCGGGAGAAATGGTTTCTATTACTGCTGATGGTATTACCTCCGACCTAACACTTTGTCAGACAAAACACGCTCGCTGTATTTTTGAATATATTTATTTTGCACGACTAGACAGCTGTATTGATGGAATCAATGTCTATGATGCCAGAATCCAGGGAGGACGCGCCCTTGCTAAATCTTATCCTGTAGACGCTGATCTTGTAGTTGGTGTTCCGGAATCTGGCATTACCGCTGCAAAAGGCTACTCAGAAGAATCCGGAATTCCATTTGGAATTGCCTTTTATAAAAACAGCTATGTAGGCAGGACTTTCATTAAACCAAGCCAGCAGGAACGAGAAGACAGCGTAAAAATTAAACTAAATGTTCTGGCATCTGTTGTTAAGGGGAAACGCCTCATCCTTGTAGATGACTCCATCGTGCGCGGAACTACGATTGCCAACCTAATTCGGATGCTGAAACAGGCTGGCGCTCTTGAAGTCCATGTACGCATCAGTTCGCCGCCGTTTCTCTATCCATGCTATTTCGGAACTGATGTTCCGTCCAACAAACAGTTGATCGCACATCAGCATACAACTGAAGAAATCTGTCAGCTGATTGACGCTGATTCCCTCGGTTATATGAAAATCGAAGACCTTCAGTCCATGGTTGGGAAGCTTCAAATATGCAAGGCATGTTTTGATGGAAATTATCCGATGGATGTCTCACATTTAACCAAAAATTAGCATACCATTCCGATGGGGAGAGGCAATTCCTCTCCCTCTCGGATTGACTGCTCTGCTTTCAAACATTTCTCATCTTATTTTTTCATTTTCGGCTCAAAGATTAATGATGCCAGATATCCGAAAATCAAAGCAGCCGAAATTCCCACTGCACTCGCTTGAAATCCTCCCATAAAGAGTCCGATAAATCCGTTATTGTCTACTCCTTCTTTTACTCCTTTCCAGAGTACATTTCCAAATCCAAGCAGCGGAACACTCGCGCCTGCTCCCGCATACTTCAGAAATGGTTCGTAAATCTGAAGGCATCCAAGCACTGCACCGCTGCATACGAGCAGCACCATGACTCTTCCCGGCATCAGTTTTGTTCGGTCCAGAAGAATCTGCACGACTGCGCAGATCAGACCTCCCACCCAGAATGCATTTATATAATCCATAAGTTCCTCCTGTTATTTTTAGATTTTTACATGTTCCAGAACAATCCCGTGTGCAATTCCCGGAACACTTTCTCCTTCATTATAACTAACAGTAGACATGAGTGCGCCTGTAGGCACAAAGAGTACCCGCTTCCACTCACCGCTTACGAGTTTTGGCAAAATACATGCTGCCAATGTTGTTGCCGCACATCCGCATCCACTTCCCCCGGAATGGGTATCCTGCAGCTGTTGATCAAAAATCATCATTCCGCAGTCGTTATGATTGTGCTTAATATCATTTCCCTTCTTCCGCATAAGATCAAACAGAATGCTCTGTCCCACATATCCCAGATCTCCTGTAATAATCCTGTCATAATCCTCTGCCTGTCGCCCAAAGTCTTCGAAATGTTTTAAAATTGTATCACAGGCTGCCGGCGCCATACAAGCTCCCATATTTTGAGAATCTTTTAAACCGTAATCCACAATTTTTCCGATGGTCACGCCTGCAATTCTCACTCTGCTCGGTGCGGTTCCCACGATAAAAGCTCCGCTCCCGGTCACTGTCCAGGAAGCCGAGAGCGGTCTTTGATTTGCGTACCCTAGCGGAAAGCGAAACTCCTTTTCTGCACTTCCAAAATGACTTGAAGTAACTGCAAGCATATAATCTCCGTAACCGGCAGCTACACTCATAGATGCCAGTGCCAAAGCTTCTCCGGAAGTGGAGCAGGCGCCGTAGAGGCCGAACATTGGAATTTGAAATGCTTCCACCCCAAGAGATGTGGCAATTCCCTGTCGGAGCAAGTCCCCTCCAAACAGATATCGAATCTGCTCCGGCACAAGCCCGGCTTTCCCAAGAGCAATTGCACAAGCCTTATTCTGCATCCGGCTTTCTGCCGCCTCCCATGTATCTTCGCCAAAAAGATTTTCATGATCTACAAAATCAAATAGCGTTCCTAACGGTCCCTCTCCTTCTTTTTCTCCTACAACTGAAGCCGCCGTAATAAGATACGGTGCCTGTTCAAATGAAATACTCTGACTTCCTTTGATCATCAGAAATTTACCCCCATTCTTCCCAGAAGATAATAAAGCAGGCCGAGCGTCCACGATGTCAGTATTCCATACAAAATAACCGGACCTGCAATCGTAAATATTTTACAACCCACGCCAAAAACCTGTCCTTCTTTCTTGTATTCAATTGCCGGAGCTGCTACAGAGTTAGCAAATCCGGTAATCGGGACAAGGGCTCCTGCACCTCCCCATTTCCCGATTCTTGGATAAAGCCCCATCCCTGTCAGTAATACGCTAAGCAAAATAAGAAGAAGTGATGTCCACGCCCCACAAATCTCCGGATTCATTCCGAGTGACTGACAATAATTAGAAATCCCCTGTCCGATTACGCAGATACTTCCTCCTGTAATAAATGCTTTTATCATATTGGTGTATACGTTATGCACCGGTGTTTTTTCTTTTACATAAGCTTCATATGCTTCCGCTCTCTTTTGTTTCTGTGCTTTTTTTTCCTCTTCTTTTGTCTCCATCCTTCTGGCATTAGCAAGTCCGTCTTTTACTTCCTGTCTCTGTCTTCTCCCGGATGCGTTTCCCATTTCTTATCTCTCCTTTCTACCAGCGATTCACATAAAATATCACTGCTCCAATTCCTTTTCCAAAAGCAATCCCGGCAATAAGCCAGGGAATCCCTTTGAGAATTTTTACTCTCCTGACAAAAATCGGAAAAATATTCAGGATTTCCGCCAGCGCCATAGACCAGCATCCTACAAAGATCCCTGCACATAATCCGAATATCGGCAAAAGAACCATACCTCCCGGAATGTTCAAACGATACAGAAAAAAAATATTTCCCAAAATCCCTCCGAGTGCAACACATTCTTCATATAATAATACCTTATCACCGGTACGGGTCCGATCTGCAAATTCGGAAATCACGCCAAGTCCGATAATAAAGGAAAACAGCCCTCCGGCAATTGCAACTCCGCCTGAAAAACCAATCATTCCAAGCAGAATCTGCGCCGCCCAATTCGGCATCATACGCTTCCTCCTCTTCCCTTCGGATGCGGTTCTCCTGCATCGATCTCTACCTGTTCCCTTGAATAGTTTTGAATCAAAGTTGTCTGGATATCGTTTTCATAGAGACGCATTTCCACCTCCATCGGTGTTGGATCTACTGCAAACTTGCGTCCGCCAAAATGATTGAAAAAGATTAAGATCCCAATCGTAAGACCAACACTGTAAGTAAGTTCCAAAATAGTAAATCCATCCGAAGGACTGCCTGTCAACAGCTCATAAACCTGTCCAAATAACTTCGCCATAGCCACATCATTTTGGAAAGCCATAATCGAAAATGCTGCTCCTACAAAGGAAATCAGCACTACCGCCGCCGTTTTACACAGATGGAACAGCTTGTTTGGTGTTTGCTGTTTCTCATAGACAATAATCATATCCGGTGCTCCAAGATTCTGGATATCTACTTCCGAATACTGCCGGTGAATCAACTCAATTACCCTAAGAATACTCATCACATATCTTCTCTGTTCTTTCGCATTGATTTTCAGTACTTTTATTGTTTTAATCTTTGACAACATAATGGGATCTGTACATTCTACCGCCATAAGATCTCCTACCGTCACATCCGGCTTCTTCACTTCAATACATTGTTCCGCCTTCAGATAAACTGTCGTCTTCCCCGCCATTATCTTACCTGGCAGAGTTCTTTTCCTTCTGCCGCTCCCTTTTCTTTCCATTTTGCTTCTTCTGTACCTGTTATTTTTGTGTCCGTCTGACGCACAAGAGTTCCTCTATTTGTCACTTCTATTTTTCCGTCTTCGTAATAATAATAAGCAATGCCTGCCAACACTGCTGCAAACACAACACAAATTAGGCATATCCGAAGTTTTCTTCTTGCCTGTTCCATTTCCTTCCACCATCCTTTCTTTTAGAAGTAGTATGTACATTCTCGAAAAAAAATATTCAGATATGCCCTTTTCTACATCTGGCTTCGCAGATAAATCAGAATTTTCTTTTCCATCCGCGACACCTGCACCTGAGAGATTCCAAGCTCTTTTCCAACCTGTGTTTGCGTCTGGTTTTTGAAATACCTCAGATAAATCAACCGCCGTTCTTCCTTCTTCAGCGTTTCCAAAAGCCTTCCTAATACAATTTTATTTAAAATCTGTTCTTCATGACCTTCTTTTTCTACAAGCCTTTCTACAAGCTGGATTTCATTCCCGTCTTTTTGATACACTGGCTTATAAATAGATTCCACCTCTCCGGAAGACTCAAGTGCCATCGTAAGCTCCTCTTCCGGCACCCCAAGCTCTTTCGCCAACTCCTGTACCGTTGCGTCTCTTCCCAGTTCTTCCTGAAGTCTCTCCCGTATCAAATGTGCCTTATAGGAAAGTTCTTTCAACGATCTGCTTACCTTGATCATTCCATCATCTCTCAAAAATCGCCTGATTTCTCCTGCAATCATCGGAACGGCATAGGTAGAAAATTTTACTTCAAAATCCAGGTTGAACTTATCAATCGCTTTTAAAAGTCCGATACTTCCAATCTGAAACAAATCTTCCGGCTCTGTCCCGCGTCCGCAGAAACGTTTTACAATACACCAGACAAGTCCCATATTTTCTTCCACTAGCTGTGCTCTCGCTGTCTCATCCCCATCGTGAGATTGTTTGATCAGTGAGATTGTGCGGTCCATATGTTCCTTCCTTTTCCGATTGTTTTTGCCATCGTAACCTTTGTTCCCCTGCCCGGATTTGACTCAACTTTGACTTCATCCATAAACGCCTCCATAAACGCAAATCCCATGCCGGATCGGTCCAGTTCCGGCTTCGTTGTATACATCGGCTCCATTGCTTTTTGCACGTCTTCGATTCCTACTCCTTCATCTGAAACCTGGATCTGTATCGTCTTCTTCCGAATCTGACAGTGAATCTGTATCTGACGGCACGTCCCATCTTCCCTATAAGTCTTTCCTTCATATCCGTGGATTACCGCATTTGTTACCGCCTCGGAAACTGCTGTTTTCACATCTGAAACTTCCTCCACCGTAGGATTTAGCTGGGTTAAAAACGCCGCCACGGCTACTCTTGCAAATCCTTCATTTTCTGAACAGCTGTCAAACCTGATCTCCATTTCATTGGTGTCTCTCATTTTAAATTTCCTCCTCACATACCCGGATTATTTTCGCTGCACCTGACATCTTCAGTATTTTCCGCATTCGCTCATTTGTATGTACTGCCCACACTTCGCCTCCTAACAGACAGAGTGTCCGATATCTCCCCATAATTACTCCGATTCCTGAACTATCCATAAAATCTGTATCCCTAAAATCAAAAATGACATACCGGATATGTTTTCTCCTGATCAGTTCGTCCGCTTCTTTACGGATGGTCTCTGCACTAAAATGATCTACCTCCGGCGGCAGAAAAATTGTCAGACAGTTTTCTTCAATTAAATACTCCATGAACTTAATACCCCCTGTGTTCTTTGCCGGAATCTACTTCCTGTTCCTTTGCTTTTCCGGCAAATGAAAAAGGAAAATGCAATTTCTTACACTTTCCTTCTCTGACGTAACTTTTTTATTCTTCTTCGTAATCATATGAATCGTAGGAATCTTCTGAATCAGATGATGAATCTCCTGATGAAAAGATTCCTGCCGGTGTCCCGGAAAGACCGCCCGCTGCAAGGTCTGCCTGTTCCGTATCCGGATAAAGTTCTATTACACGGTTGTATTTTTCTTTCGCCTTTTCTGTATTGCCGGCGGCAAGATATGCATCTGCCAATGCAAGAAGCGCGTCTCCGTCTTTATAGTCTTCTGTCATAGCAATAATTTCTTCCAGAGCTGCAATTTCTCCTTCCGGATTTTCATCAGCATGATAATTAGCTGCTTCGCTGTAAAGCTTACTGCACACACTCGGATAAATCTTGCCGGCAAGTCTTGTATAATCAGCGCTTCCGGCCTCTCCCAGTACAGATGCATTTACCGTTCTCAGTTCCTCAGCCATATCTGCATAACTATAGTCTCCTGATGCATATTGATCTGATACTTTAAGTAATGCCTCATAACTTTCCTGAGCAGAAGCTGCCGCTGCTTTCGCTGCTTCCGTTTCGTCCTGATCTGCCCTGTATTCTTCAAGCTGTGTCTTTAACGCACTTACCTGCGCTTTCTGTGCCGCAATCTCCTGACTATAGGCTGCTGCTGTTCTTGTCACATTTGACGCCTTCGCCGCATTTACAGTCGGAACAACCAGAAACCATACAAAGGCTGCTCCAATCAAGATTCCCACGAAAATATTCATAATCATCATTGATGGCGGCATATCTTTCATTACAGAGGCAGCCGGCTGGATAATCGTTTCATTTCCTACCTGGTATGTAACCGTCTTCTCCTTTTCTTCTCTTTGGCCGGCCTGCTTCCCATTGCCCATAATTTTCAGCTCATGCAAATATCGAAGCGTAAGCGGATCTGTTGTATCAAGGCGCTGCGCCCTTCTCAACATCTGTTTCGCCTTTGCCGGCTGTCCGGTATGAAGATAGATCAACCCAAGAAGCTGAAATGCCTTTACAAAAGATGGATGTTCCGTTACAGCCTTGCGAAGCTCAATGACTGCCACATCTTCATTCCCCTGAAAGCAATGCGTAATACTCTGATTGTATTTCTTCACAGCATCATTGATTGTCTCTAACTGCCCTGCCGAATCCTGTACTTTACGGATATAATATTCAGCGATATTCTCATGTGCCTGAAAACTTTTGCTGATGATCCATTCCACCAGTGCCTCTGACACTTCTCCCCGGCCATAGTACACAAGCCCAAGAAGATTTCTCGCCTGCGTATTCGCCCTGTTATATTGTAAACTTCTCCGCAGAGACGCGATCGCTCCGGACAGATCTCTGATCTGTGCCTTTTTCAGTCCATCATTATACCAGTAATTCGACTGACGGATAAGTCTCTTTTGATATTCCACTTGTATTCCCCACAATCTTTCTGATTCACTATTTCGTCTGGTGCATCATTTCCCGCAGAAGATCAGACATATCCGTGAGGTCTTCCTCATATACGGCTTCTTCGATCTCTTCTACTTCTAAACTCGGTTTAAACTTCTTTAATTCTTCTTCAAAGTCAAGCATGTTATTTTCCTCCTAACAGCTCTTTGAGCATACCAATCAGATACAGTGAGCCCAGACAGTAGAGCTCCCCGTTCTCCCCTTTTTCTTTACAGGCATATGAAAAAGCCTGCTGATAATCTTCGATTACTTTTACCGGACAATCGGTCTCTTCCTTGAATATCCGGCAAAGTTCTTCCGGACTTGCCGCCCGTTGATCTTTAATCTCCGTAATAACAAATACATCTGCACAGCTCGCTCCTGCAAGAAGCCGGATCATATGTTCATAATCCTTATCCTGTACTGCCGAAAAAAGGATTACTCGTTTTCCCCGCTTTTCTTTTGCCGAAACAGACTCTGCAAAAGCCTTAACTGCACCAAGATTATGCGCCCCGTCCAGAAAAATTCCCGGTTTCACTTCTTCCATTCTTCCTGCCCAGTGTACTCCGGCAAGGGCTTTCTGCCATCTGTCAAGATGCTTTTCTTCTTTCCACAAACTTCGCATCGCCTCTAATGCCAGCATGGCATTCATTGGCTGGTACAACGCTGTTGTGGACAAGTGCCATACGGTAGTTTCATAATACGCACTCACACTTGAAAATGCAATATCTTTTCCTGCAGTTTTTTGAATTTCGTACGCATTTTTCGTGATTTCTCTACAAGGCGCTCCGAGTTCTCCGGCTCTGTCTCTTATTACTTTGGCGCCTTCTTCACAGTTCCCGTCAAAAATTACCGGAACTTTCGGTCTTATAATTCCTGCTTTCTCTGCCGCTATTTCAGCTATTGTCTCTCCAAGAATCTCTGTGTGATCCAAACTGATAGACGTAATAATAGAAATAACAGGATTGCCGATCGCATTGGTAGCGTCCAGCCTTCCGCCAAGTCCTGTTTCAAGAATAATATATTCTACACCGCTTTCTGCAAAAATATCCATTCCCATTCCAAAAAGAAATTCAAAAAAAGTCGGATGCGCAATTCCTTCTTCCTGCATTTTCTTTACTGCGTTTCGCACCCTCTCAAAACTTTCCAAAAAGACTTCATCTGCAACCGCCTGTCCATTCACACAGATTCGCTCATTCATCTTCACAAGATGAGGTGAAGTAAACATTCCAACTGTCTTTCCTTCTGACAATAGAAGCGCCTGCAGATAGGCACAAACGGAACCTTTTCCATTTGTGCCTGCAACGTGAAGTATCTTCTGCTCTCTTCCTTCTGCATTCAGGCGTTTCAAAAACTGCCGCGTATGCTCAAGAGAGTTTTTTGTTGTAAATTTGGGAAGACTGTAAATATAATCTTCTGCTTTCTGATAATTCATATCGTTCTCCCAACAAACCAATTATTCTGTCTTCTCCTGTTTCTGATCTGCTGACTGATCTTTACAATCTTCGCCTTCGACAGTCTCTGCTGTTTCTTCTGTCTGTTCCACTAGCTTTCCGTCGTAATACACATAAGCCGCAGACGTTCGGAAAATTGTATTGCTGGAACCTACCTGACTGATTTCAACAACATCTCCTTCTTTCAGAGTACTTTCTTTTAGATCAATCCGCGTATTATTTAAAAATGTGGATTTTTGTTTCTCACCATTAATGTAAACCTTACTGTATTTCGTAAAATGCTCTCCATAAATACTATAGGCTCCATCTAAATGTGAAACAAGATCTGTGATATAAACATCTTTCACACCCATTTCCATATAGCCTCCGATCTTCGGAGTCTCTCCCTGGTAAATGTATCCTTCTCCGTAAAGCATATCATACTGCAGAAGTTCCAAATCTGACAGATAGTTTTTCGTCTGTCTTCTCTGCTGATGATAATTAAACACAGAACCTGTATGGAAACCGACTCTGTCAAATACATCTGCCATAATCTGATATGCCGGGATATTCCGGTCTGACTTCTTAAGTCCCATATTATCCCAGATAACATAGTTCGTATTATAGAGATAACGGCTCTTTAAGTCTTTTACTTCCAGACCTAACGTCGGCAAATGGTCTCCATAAAAAACAACAACGGTAGGCTCATCACGCTTCTTTACTTCTTCAATCAGATGTCCTGCAAATGCATCCATCTCATACACCTGATTCACATAATATTCCCACTTATTTTTTGTCGCCTCATCTTCAATTCCGCTCAGTTTGATATGCGGATCTTCCAATACCGGTTCTTCCGGATAATCTCCATGTCCCTGTACACTAACACAAAATACAAAATCTCTCTCTTCATCAGAATCCATCGCTTCTGTAATCTGATCTACAAGGATGTCATCCTTTGCCCAACCATTTTCTGTAAACTGAAGAATATTCATGAATTCTTTGCTTGTAAAACTGTCAAATCCCATGTTGTTGTAAACTTTTGCGCGACTATAGAAATTACCGCCATTATTGTGAAGCGCATGTGTTCCATATCCGAGCATTTCCAGCGCTGATGCCGCACTTTCACACTGTTTATCTTTGACATACGTTTTATATGGATATTCTCCCGGTCCAAAATAACGCATATTCATCCCTGTCAATACCTCGAATTCTGTATTCGCGGTTCCGGCTCCTACAGACGGTACTTTAAAGTATCCGGAAGAATAGTTTTTAGACATTTCTCTAAGATTTGGAATCGGATCTTCTGAAGTCTCAAAAAACTCTACCTCCAACGGGTCAAAATAAGATTCCAGCTGTACCACAATAATATTCGGACGTTCTTTTGTGTCCGTACTTGCCATTGTTATTTCGCCCTTTTTGCTGATCTCATCCATCTTCGCCTCAGAATATCCATTTGGCTGATGAATTCCTGTATTAAACAGACTGGCGCTAAAACAATATGGAAAACCATAGTCCTCGTATGCAAATGCAATATTTCCGAAATAAGTAGAAATCACTCTATTATCAATTGCATATTTCGTCACTACACTGTAGCCAAGAGCGCAGCATCCAATTCCGATCAACGCCATCCAACGGTGCAGTTTTCCTGTGAACTGTCCCCCTCGTCTCCACATCGCAATAACCCAGACAATTACGGCTCCGATTCCCACAATCAACATCACAAGCTCCAGCGGATCAAAATAATTATTCATGATCGCCATTGCTTCTGCCATAACTTTCAAATCCTGAGCATTAAACGGCGTGACACGCTTGATCAGCATATAGCCATTTGTCACACCTAGAGCCATCCAGAACACCGTCAGGATAATTCTGGCAAACACTCGCCTTCTTACGAGATATACGATCGAGAATGTAATAAAGATCAAAAACGCATTATATAAAAATACCCACGGTGATCCTGTCATATAATCCCATGCTTCGATAAAGGAATGCCTTGAGATTACTTCGATAAAAAAGTTGATCACGCAGGCCAACAGTGCGTGCATGAGAATCGAAATCCGATTCATAAACCGGTATACCGGCTGCATTTTTTTTGCAAACGCACTGTTTCTGCGCTTTTCTAAAATCATTTCCCGTCTGACTTTTCTTTGATGAAGATATTCTTTCACATCTTCTTTTTTCAGATTTCTTACCTTGCTCCACATTCCTTTGATATCTGGTTTATGAAATTTTTTCATGTATGAAACCTCTCATCAAATCATCAGTAAAACACATTATTTGCGAAGCTGTCCAAGTCTTTCCTGAACCTGCTCCATCATCTGTGCATATTTTGCAAGTTTCGCTTTCTCTTCGTCTACTTTTGCCTGCGGCGCCTTACTCATAAACTTCTCATTGTTCAGCATTCCATTAACACGAGCCAACTCTTTCTTCAGTTTCTCTTCTTCTTTCTCAAGACGAGCTATCTCCTGTTCAAAATCAATGAGGTCTTCAAGCGGCATGTAAACGCTGGCATCCGGAACTACAATCGATACAGCATCTTCGGCAATTCCTTCTTTCACCGCCGTTACAAGCATCTCACTTGCACTCATAAGCGGCAGTACAGAATGATTCATATGTTCAAAACCGTTTCTGAGTTCCTCATCCGCACAAACTACATATACTTTTGCTTTGCGGCTTGCCGGAACATTCATCTCAGCTCTTGTATTTCGAACACTGCGGATAATTTCTTTCATATGATCCACAATATTTTCTGCTTCTGTATCACACAGCGCTTCATCACATACCGGCCAGGATGACATCATCAGAGATTCCTCTTCCGGTACAAGTGCACTGTAGATTTCTTCTGTTACAAACGGCATATATGGATGAAGCAGCTTCAGTGCATCTCCCAATACTTTCTTCAATGTCCAAAGCGCACTGTTTGCAGATACCGGATTCTCTTCTGCGTGGTACATACGATATTTTACAAGCTCAATGTACCAGTCACAGAATTCATCCCAGATAAAATCATATACTTTCTGAACTGCAATACCAAGTTCAAACTTGTCCATATTCTCTGTTACATCTTTTGCAAGCGTATTCACTTTTGATAAGATCCAACGATCTGCTGCCTCAAGTTCTTCTCTTGACGGTTCTGTAATTTCTTTGCCTTCCATGTTCATCATAATAAATCTTGATGCATTCCATACTTTGTTGGCAAAGTTACGGCTATTTTCCACGCGTTCTTCATAGAAACGCATATCATTACCTGCTGAGTTTCCTGTTACGATTGTCAGACGAAGTGCATCTGCTCCATATTTATCAATAACATCAAGCGGATCAATTCCATTTCCAAGAGATTTGCTCATCTTGCGTCCTTGAGAGTCACGAATCAGTCCGTGGAACAATACTGTATGGAATGGAGCTTTACCTGTATATTCATAACCTGAGAAAATCATACGGATTA
>OLOG01001357.1_pt1 | contig 15093 bp, 8 predicted proteins | sample 1672351 | NCBI WGS metagenome assembly OLOG01 (sample SAMEA3136674, study PRJEB25190) | human gut metagenome | biome: human gut; feature: human-associated habitat; material: faeces | place: Austria | collected 2013 | reverse complement strand
CAAATACAACAATAGAGCCCTTTGTATGTCCCGGCATAAAAATAATTTCTTCTTCTCGTCCGCCCAGATCAAAGGTCTGTCCATTCTTCAGCGGTTCAAAATGTCTTGTATGCTGCTGCCCCCAGGCCTTCTCATCAAAATCATCCGGCCACACAGGAGAGAGACCGGCCACAGACCGATCCCTCTTAAACTTTTCAACAATCAATGTCTTCTGCGTTGCTTCATACCAGAGATAAGTTGGTACATCCATCAGATTCATATAAACCGTCGGAAATTCATAATTGCCGCCGCAATGATCTGTGTGTCCATGTGTCAGCACCACTTCCAGAGGTTTGTCTGTCAGCGTTCTCACAAATGCTGCCAGATTACCAAATCCATAACCCGTATCAATCAGCAATGCTTTCTCCTCGCCTATAATCAATGTTGTATAAACATTGCCCGGTTCATAGATATGGTAAATATTCTCTGCAATTTTCAGTGGTTTATAGTATGTATCACTCATCTCTGTCGCTCACTTTCTGTCGTTCTCTATCAAAGTCAATGCTTATTGGAATATTGGAATGCGCTGTCCTGCTCACTTAATCAATACCAGACACATCTGTGTCATAAACACATTCTTTTGTTACAGCGTCCACTCGGATAACATCACCATAAATAACATCAGCTTCATCTGTATTCTCATCAAAATCAGCATCATCCTCTGTAACTATGGCGTAAATATAGTATTGCGGATTCGAATGTCCATCTACCATCTCTGGCTCAGCTGCCAGATATTGCACATAGTGACCCTTAATGATTTCTAAATCCTCATCACTGATCGTCTCTTTAAGGAATTCATGTGCTGCGTCTATAGCTGTCTTAGCATCTATCATTGGTATCTGCTTACCATCGGCACCATAAAAGCCCCATCTATCGCCGCCAAAATCCAACAGCCCCGTCTGCATGGCACCTGTTTTTGGATGGAAGTAATAGTAGTCACCATCAATAAGCTGATGTTCATATCTCATAGCACCATCTTCTCCGTAATAAACCGTCTTTCCTGACACTTTTGCGAATCCAATCTGCATTGCGCCTGTTCCCTGCTGGAAATAGTACCATTTACCTTTAATCTTCTGCTCTCCATATCGCATCGTGCCATCAGTTCCATAATAAACTGTTTTTGTACCGCCATTTTTCAATGACACCGTCTGAAGACCTGTCTGCATGGCACCTGTTCTCATATGGAAATAATACCACTTGCCATTAATCTTCTGTTCACCATATCTCATGGCACCATCCGCGCCATAATAAACCGTCTTCTTCGATAATTTCACCATGCCAGTCTGCATGACACCCGTCTTATGATCAAACAAATACCATTTGCCGTCTATCTTCTGTTCGCCATAGCACATGGCACCATCCGCGCCATAACAAACCGTTTTCTTCGAACCGCTATTCATCGTAATCGTCTGGATACCAACAGCCATAATACCGGTCTGACGATCAAAATAATACCACTTGCCGTCTATCTTCTGTTCACCATACATCACAGCGCCTGTCTTTGCCTGCAGATAATACCAGTTATCGCCGCACTTCTGCTTACCACACAGCATAGCACCGTCTTCCCCATAGCATACTTTTTTCTTGCCACCGTTTTTCGTTGGAACCGTCTGTACTCCTATCTGCATCACACCGTCTTCACCGAAATAGTACCACTTACCATCTATCTTCTTCTCGCCATTTGTCACAGCACCTGTTTTCGTATTAAAATAGTATCCATTTCCACCTACGGACTGTTTGCCATAAAGCATGGCGCCATCTTCTCCATAGCATACTCTCTTAGATGTCAATTGTACAAAACCAATCTGCATCACACCATCTTCACCGAAATAATACCATTTGCCGTCTATCTTCTTCTCACCGACAGACTTATTTCCCTTTTCATCATAATAATAGGTCTTGCCTTCTTCTGTCTGCCATCCGGTTTTAATCTCAGGTTCTTTATCGCCTTCTTCTGCATCTTTGTCGCCTTCCTGGCCCGTTGGATCAGCACTAACAATTGGCGTTTCATTATTATCTGCACTAAATACATTTATCTCTGCAGCCAAATCTGTTTCCATCTGATAATCGGCAGCCATATCAGGCTCAGAAACATCCTCTTCTGTCTGTTGAACAACTTCTCCCGTCTGTTCAACAACTTCCTGTGCCATAACCGGCTGTGTCATCATCATTGCAGCAATCACTGCCGCCGTAAATAACCCCTTTTTCATCATACTTCTCCTTTCTAAAATTAAAAGTCATATTTTAATTATAGCTCATATATCACCATCCTTCAATTATCAATCTCTTTAGGATTACCAGAAACCATTCATTTTTTTCATAATTGTTAAAAACTTTACGAATATATTACATTTATGATATAATAGAAGCAATATGAAAAAGGAAGGAGACTCATACACAATGAAACACAACAAATGGTTGTTTCGTCTGACAGCAATAAGCTTGTCCACAGCCCTTTTTCTGACTTCAATTTCGTTTCCTGCAATAGCCGCAGAAACTTCTGATTCAAGTACAGACTCTATTGAAGTCGAGACAACAGCACTGAATGAGACAAACCTTTTCGCAGAAGATACAACTGCAGCAACCACAGAAACCGAAAATGACTCGCTTTCTGAGACACAGCCGATCAACACGATAGAATCAGACAGTGAACAGCATACCATTACTGGTTTTGCTCCACTTTCCGAAGATGAGTGTCATCTATACATGTCCTATTATGATAAGCCATCCGAAGCAGACCTCATTGCTGAACTTCCATCTGCACTGAATGTTTATCTGGACGGAAGTTCTGAACCACAGGCAATCTCCGTTTCCTGGAAAAGCATCGGTGACTTCGATACGACATCGTTTTTCTACTATGAATTTGATCCGGTGTGGAATACAGACAATTATGACCTTGCAGATGATATCGATCTGCCTTACATAGGTGTGTGGCTTGATTCATCAGACGGAATCAGTCTTATGGCCGCTGACAACGCATCCAGTAGCAATGAATCTGTCATTTTCAAATACCTTACAGAAGATATGGGACTGAATATTGCCGCTGCCTGCGGCGTACTTGCCAATATCCAAGCTGAATCCTCTTTTAATCCGAATATTTATGGTGACAGCGGAAGCAGCTATGGTATCTGCCAATGGCATAATGAACGTTTCACTGCATTGAAGAACTATACCGAAGAATGGGATACACTTCAAGGACAGCTTGAATATCTGCATTATGAGTTAAAAACAAGCTACCCTTCGTTATGGAGCAGTTTAAAATCAGCAAGCAATGATACCGATGGTGCCTATAAAACTGCCTATGACTGGTGTACTATTTTTGAAAAGCCAGCCAATATGTACACTCTGGCTGTTTCCAGAGGCAATCTTGCCAAAAATACTTACTGGCCGAAATATTCAGGAACAATTATTCCAAGCAACGACCCAGTCACTATTTCCGGTGCCTCTTCGCCAAGTACAATGACCACTGGCAGTTCTTTTGATATTCGCGGTACACTTTCATGCAGCGGTACTATCACTTCCGTCACTGTAGGTGTCTATGATACAAGTGATGCCATGAAAATTGGCAAGACCGTTGCCCCCGGCACTACAAGCTATGATCTAAAATCACTTGATGCAGCTGTGAAATTCAGTACATTGCCTGCTGGTGGTTACCGATACAAAGTTATGGCAACATCCTCTGCCGGTACTGTCACCTTAGTTAATAAAGTTTTTATTGTACTTGGAACAGACAGAACAATTGCTGACGGTATCTATCAGATTGCCAATGTTCAGAATACCGGATATGTTCTATCCGTAGACCATAATAAAAACACTTCCGGTACCAATATCCTGCTCTGGACTAAATCATCGATTCTATATCGACAGTTTCAGTTCATTTACCAAGGCAATGGTTATTATAAGATTAAAAATATGGGATCAGGTATTTATCTCGGTGTTGCAGGACAATCTGCATCATCCGGCACCAATGTAGAACAATCTAATGTTGGCACTTTATGGCAGGTGCTTCCCGATGACACCGGTTCTTACTACCTGGTACCAAAATGCTCCTCCACCAGTGCTATGGACCTTTACACCGGAGTTATTAAGAAAGGGCAGAATATAGGAACATGGAACTATAATCTCAGAAAATCTCAACGCTGGGCTTTATCCGAAATAAAAGCCAAACCAGTGATCTCAGGGAAAACAGTTCCAACTACCATGACTCAAGGAAGCTCATTCAGCATCCGTGGTACAATTTCCTCAGGTGATCCAATCTCCTCTGTTACTGTTGGTGTTTATGATACAAATGGTAAAATGAAAATTGGTAAGACAGTGTCTCCGAATACTACTTCCTATAACCTAAAGAATATTGATACCAGCATCAAATTCGGCTCCTTAGCAGCCAGCGGCTACCGATATAAAGTAACTGCTGTTACCGCCTCTGGAACCACCACACTGGTCAACACCGCCTTCATGGTACTCAGCAACAGGCGGACAATTTCAAACGGCACCCATATCATTGCCAACAACTACAATGATAATTATGTATTATCTGTAGACCGCAACCAGAATACTTCCGGCACCAATGTCCTGCTTTGGACAAAATCGAATGTCGCTTATCGCAAGTTCCAATTTGTATATCAAGGCAACGGCTATTACAAGATTAAAAATGTAGGCTCCGGACTCTATCTTGGCGTTGCCAACAACGGTTCTAAGGCAGGCTCTAATGTCCAGCTTTCCTCATCCGCTACACTATGGCAAGTGCTTCCTGACGGCACCGGCGCCTATTATCTGGTACCGAACTGCTCTTCAACCTGTACTTTGGATTTATATACAGGAATTCTTGGAAAGGGAAAGAACATAGATATCTGGAATTACAACCTCGGCAAAGCTCAACGTTGGAAATTGCAGTAATCTAAGATTTCAAAAAAATACAGGCAAGACTCATCAAAGTCCTGCCTGTATTTTTATTTTCTGCAATTATTTATCCTTGTCTTTTTCTTCCCAGGTTCTCTCACTAATAATATATCTTGGTCTGGCTTTAACCTCCATGTAAATCTTGCCAATATATTCACCCAGTACACCAAGGCAGATTAACTGCACACCGCCCATGAAACATACAAGACAAACTGTACTTGCCCATCCCGCCACTGCATGCCCTGTCAATTGAGAAATCACAGCCCAGATTACACCTATAAAACTCAGAATAGATACGCCAATTCCAAGTCCTGTAATCAAACGAATCGGTTTAATGCTCAGACTGGTTATGCCGTCAATGGCCAATCCCAACATCTTGGATAACGGGTAATGTGACTCACCGGCAATACGTTCATGACGTTCATAATAAACACTGGTACTCTTAAATCCTACGAGTGGAATCATACCTCTGAGGAACAGATTCACTTCTTTAAAATTGGCAAATTCCTTTAATACTCTTGCTGATATCAAACGGTAATCAGCATGGTTGTATACAACCTCAACCCCCATCTTATTCAATAACTTATAAAAAGATTCCGCCGTAAAACGTTTAAAAAACGTATCCGTGTCTCTCTTGCTGCGCACACCATAAACAACTTCACTGCCATCATGATAAGCATCCACCATGGCTTCCATCGCCTTGATATCGTCCTGACCATCACAGTCTATGGAAATCGTGATATCACACATATCCTTGGATTCCATCAATCCTGCAAGAACCGCATTCTGATATCCTCTGTTACGACTCTGGCTCATACCGATAAAATGTGGATTCTCAGCTGCCAGGTTTTCAATAATTTCCCAGGTTTTATCTTTACTTCCATCATTTACAAACAAAATACGACTGTTATCACTAATCTTTCCTTTATGTATCAAATCTTCAAGCTCTTCAAGGAACATTTTAGATGTGATCGGAAGGACTTCTTCTTCATTATAACAGGGTATCACTATAAATAATCTGCTGTTCATTGATATTTTCCTCCGTATGCCATTCTGCCTTTTATGTCATTTCACTATCAAAATACATTCCTATTATATCAAAAAATAATCCCGGAATACATATCTTCCGGGATTATTTTATCAGTTTATTTCCAGCACTTTTCTGACACTTTTATACGAATGGTCTCACGACGCCCAACACACGCGGATGCTGATTATTAATCATTGATGAAACAACTACTTTATTTGGCCACGCCTCAATTACTCTATTATTGCCTAAATAAATAGCCGAATGTATAACAACACCTGCAGAATTACAGTAAATAATAATATCGCCTCGCTGTCTTTCACCATAAGAAACATGTTTCAGCTGTGAGCTGATCCATATGTTGGCAGACTCATATTCATAACCGGGTGAAGCATGCCGCACAGGATTAATCGGAGACATATCAATGCCTGCTGCATATAATGCCTGCATAACAAGACCACTGCAGTCAATGCCAAGCCCCGGAGCACCTGAGGCACCAATCATATAATCATCCCCCAGATAATCATAGGCTCTATTGATCATTGCCTCAACGCAGTCGCTGCGGCTGCTGTAAATACTGGTTTGGATTGGTGAAGCATAAGCCCCCAATGAATACCAATCGGCCTCACTATAACCAAGTGCTTTCCACGTTGCCAGATCTGTAATACCTGTAGCCTCCAGACCATGTCTACTCTGAAAACTCTTGACAGCATTAAACACTCTTCTTGTGTATTCAGCGCCGCCCATACCGACTGCATTGCCAAGTTTTAATGCCCTTATGACCCATGCGGTCTTAATACCTTCATATCCGATATTCAAATTGTAGCCGCCGCCAGACAACTGAATGGAGGATTCCTGAATCTGATAATACTGGGATGGATTCTGATATTTACGATTCTTCCACTGATAAACACCAGACGTTGGATGAAAATAATATCTCACACCATCTATCGTCTGCAGACCATAACACATTTTACCATCCGCTGCGTAGTAATACTGCTTGCCATGATGCTTGGTCCAGCCAGTGGCCATGACACCTGTTCTATCTTTGAAATAATACCAGTGACCATTTTCCTTCTTTTCACCATAATACATGGTACCATCCGGATTGTAATAATACGTATGATTATGGTGATTCACCCATCCTGTCTGCATTACTCCGGAACGCTCATGAAAATAATACCAATGACCATCTATCTTCTTTTCACCATAACTCATGGTACCATCCGGGTTATAATAATAAATCTTATCTGGTCTGGCTGCCTGCTTTGTCCAACCAGTGGCCATGGTGCCATCTGCATTAAAGTAATAGTATTTGCCATCAATTTTTCGTTCGCATTCTTTCATCATCACACCTGATGACGGATGAAAATAATACGTCTTATTCTCCAATGTCAACCAGCCATACTGCATTTTACCATCCGCGCCATAATAATACTGCTTGTCTGGTTTTGCTTCCTGTACGGTCCATCCTGTGGCCATCATCCCATTCGCATCAAAATAGTACCAATAACCATCTATTTTCTTCTCACCAACCACATAGACATTGTCAATATAATATTGTGTGCCACTTTCGCTTGTCACCCAACCCTGGCGAATTTCTGCCGGAGGCTGTTCTTGTGGTGGCTGTTCTTGTGGCGGCTGCTCTTGTGGCGGCTGCTCTTGTGGCGGCTGTTCTTGTGGTAACTGCCCACCCGTCTCAGATTCTTTATCTGTTTCAGGTATATCAACTGTATTCACGGCATTCTGAACATCAGACTCCGGAACCGCTGATTCTGTTAAATTCTTGGGTTCGGTTTCTGCTGCATATGATACGACGGGTATTGATGCCAGCATCGTACTGATCATAATCACAGTCATCCCTTTTATTAAGCATTTCTTCATTTTATGTATTACCTTCTCCTGTGTTTAGTGGCAACCTCTCTGCTGGCATTTATAATACATATTTGGATCCGTTGGATCCCATGTATGCCAGGAAGGCAGCTTGTAAGCCGTTGGTCTTCCCAATGGGCCATACGTCGATCTGTCACTGTAAATAACAACCTTTGTCTCTAATGCGCAATGATCATAAATCCATTTAGCATCACCTGCTGTTAAACGAATACAGCCATGTGAAACCTGTTTACCAAGATTATTATAAGCACTGACAGAAAGTGTATTATTATTATTAGCAGAATTATAATAAACCGAATGGAATAAATAATCACCTGTGATCTGTGTTACCCACTGTCCCCAGCTAGGCCCCATCATACGCAGCCATCTCCACTTATCCGGTGTATAGAATGTACCTGTCGGCGTATCTGCACCTGTTGAACAAATAAATGCTACAAGCGGAACAGTATAGGAACCATCTCCATACTGAATATAGACAGTTACCGCATTCATCGGCTTATTAACCTTAATCACATAAGAAGACGCATTATTAAAAGCAGACCGCAAATCCTTCACTTGCTTGCCATTTGAATCGTACGCCAACCAATAACCATTTGACTTCTTAAATGTATATGGTTTCATAACACCGGTCTTCTGCTCAAAATAGTAAGCATTGCTGCCAACTGCCTGCCATCCGTATTTCATGCGGCCATTGGATTGATAATAATATTTTTTACCTGAATGGGAAGTCAGTCCAGTTGCCATAACACCGGTACGTTCATGGAAGTAATACCATTTGCCGTCAATTTTCTTTTCACCATAAGTCATCCAGCCATTTAACTGATAGTAATATGTATGGTTATTGTGTTTGGACCATCCGGTTGCCATGATACCGCTTTTTTCTTTAAAATAGTACCAGTGGCCATCAATTTTGGCTTCACCATAAGTCATCTGACCATTTGCCTGGTAATAGTACATATGATCATTGTGCTGTGACCAACCTGTTGCCATTTCACCATTTTCATTAAAATAGTACCAGAAACCATCAATCTTTTTCTCTCCGATTACCTTTTTGCCATTTCCTTTATTCAGATAATATGTCTTATCACCTTCCTGTTTCCAGCCATAATACATATGTCCCTGTTCATCATAATAATAATCCGCATTATGATGATTAATCCAGCGTCCTGCTACAAACTGACCGTTCTCATCAAAGTAATACCAGAAACCGTCAATCTTATATTCTGAAAATTTGAGCATAATGCCTGTTTCAGGATGAAAATAATACCGCACGCCATTTACATTCTGCCAACCATACAGACGCTTACCATCCTCGCCATAGTCATACAGGTTGCCCGGATTCTGACTCTGTTCCGTTAAGCCTGTAGCCATCATTCCATTTTCATGGAAATAGTACCAACTGCCGTCGATATTCTGCTCTCCAACAACATAATTATTGTCAATATAATATCTTCTGCCTCCATCTTCGTCCTGCCAGCCCTGCTTCATCTCCGCTGGAGGATCCGCTGGCGGTTCTGTCGGTTCTACTGCCGGATCCCCTGATTCAGGGACATCCGCTGAATTTACCGAATAGCTATTACCATTCTGATCATTGACAACTTGTGAATCTGCCGGATTCTGTACATTATCAGCAGCACCATTCTCCTCAACTATTGTCGCTTCAGTATTCGATTCACCTGTCATACCAGCTTCTGATGCAAAAACATTGCCGCAATTAAGGGCCAATACAAAAGCACCTGTCAAAATCATTGTTTTCCATCTTGATGATTTTTTCATATAACTTATCCCCTCTCTACTTATGCATAAGCTGTGCTGATTGTTTCTTTTTTATATAATAAAATTATGAATAAAGACTCAGCTTTTTTAAAATTTTATCCGTTGCATGACCATCACAGGCCCCCATATACTCCTGATAGCATTTTACCAAATCAGAGGAATACGGCAGCCAGGCCTGCTCCCTCATTGCCGCTTCCAGCGCATCCGAAGACGTGATTACAGGTGCCGGGAGGCTTTCATATTCCAGGTAAAAGCCTCTTTGCTGCTTATATTCTTCCAAATCCGGTGCATACAGCAAAAACGATTTCTGATAAATCAAGTAATCATATACAACAGACGAGTAATCCGTTATCAGCAAATCTGTTACAGCAAATAATTCTTCTGTCGAAAAATCGCAATGATACATAGGATAATTTTTTTCCATATGCGGATGTACTTTGATAATAAAAAACCATTCTTTTTCCAGATGTTTCATAATATCTAAAATGCCAGACTCTATTCCTCTATTATACGGATGTGCTGCATTTCCCTCAAACGATGGTGCATAGACACATATTTTTTTATTTCTCGCCTCCGGATATCGTTGATAAAAACGACATTTATTATCCGCATTCCATTCCTTATCAAAATAAATATCTGTACGCGCCAGTCCCAATGCCTTTGCAGTTCCCTGAGAAAGATGCAATGCCTTTTCCCAAACAGCTTCACAACATGGCGCACTCACCGTTACCAAATCGTAATTGGCTGTAGGGTTTCCTTTATAATATTTTGGAATATCCTCTGTAGTATCATACCCCATCTTCTTCATCAGGCCGCCAGAATGCCAAAGCTGTACAACTGTTGTTTCTTTGCGTTTCCGACAGGATGAAACAGGTAAAAAGTAGCTATTAATAAAAACATATTCTGCCTGTGCATAGGCCTGCATAAATTGCTTCATAAATTTGAGCATATCCTTTGCAGACATCTTCTGAATATCCCGGCAATAGATTGCAATATCATAATCTTTATGAACAAGCGACTGATATACCGCCTTCATATTACCGGTAAGCGTGTCGTGATGCGCATCAGCAAACAAAATCCTGCCTTTTTGTACCGGATTGCAACATGCCTTACGATAAATATACGGTAAATACCTGTTTTGAATCAACATTTTAACATATTGTTTTAATGTAAACAGAACTTTCAAGCGATTTACTCCTTTGCCGATGGCAAACGAGACGGATCAATCACACGATGTTGATAATCTATCATGATATCATATATACGCTGACAGTTATTATTATCATTAAAAGCAAAGAAATCATCTGCACGTTTTCTATACTCTTCTTTCATAACACAATCATGCGCCATATAATCAATCAACAATTCAATCAACTCATCATTATCATGTGTAATTTCGCCAAATGCCATTGTATCATAATGGAAAGTGCCTTCTTCGTAATGTGCCTCCAAATCACGATGATGATGGTAAATTAATGGTTTTCTCAAATAAGCAAAATCAAACTGAACACCACTATAATCTGTGACCATTAAACTTGACTCACAAAATAGCTTTTCATAACTCATATCACCTGTAGCCGGAACGATTTCAACATATGAATTCTGATCAAAATCCTGTGCCTGAGGGCTTACAATCGGATGTAAGACATAAACAATTTTGTATCCATACTGCTGTGCAGCCTGAATTAATCGCTCATCATTAATCAACGCATTATATACCTTAAAATAATCTGTCTCTTTAAAATTTGGATTATAATCTCTGGCCACACCCTCATTCTTACTAACCAGCAGTGCCGATTGCATTCGCCATGTTGGAGAAATCAAAATCTGCTTCTGATTCCTGTTCACCAGCCCATCATAACGCGGAACACCCGTCAGCTTTAATGCATCATATCCAATATAATTGTAAACTGGTTTTGACAAATTTTCAATCTCGTATTTGGATGCACAAAAATATAAACGCGTATTGTCTCTCAATCTCTGCTGTGCTAATGCAATTTTTTGAACTGACAATCCATGCTGCACACAAACAACATGGAAATCCGCAATGCCTCTAACATATTTTGAATTCTGCATATGGAAATCATTAAATGCAAAAGCTGTTGAATTGGATACAATCATCATATCTGCGTTCAGGAAAACCAGACGATGCATGATGCTTGATCTTTTTAGAGGATGATAGCCTTCCCTTTTCATGCGTTTGTAGTCAACTGCATTCTTGTCCAGCAAATAATATTTCTTAATGCCATCCTTTTTATTCATGGCATATTTGTACAGATATTCTGAAGAATCCCCACCTTTGTAAATTTTATCATAAAACATCCAGATTTTTTTTCGCTTGAAATAAGGACGTGTTATAACATAACCGAACCGAACTAAAAACATTGCCAGCTCATGCTTGGTATGCTTAGAAAGCAATTCTTTCCATATCTTTAATTCCAGTTTAGCCATGGTCTTCCACTTATAAGGAGCAATCAAAATGGCAGCGGCTTTTCTGGTTGCAATAAAGTTGTCAAAATGCCAGTAAGAATTTGCCGGATCATTGGACAACCTTGAAGTGTGTGATTTATATTCGGTTGAAACAATATATTCTTTTCCATCATATTGTACAGCAAAACGCAATACCTGCTGTTTACCTGTATGCTTCAATGGAATTGATGCATGAAATGTAAAACGCTTATAAGCAGACACACCAAAATACTTTGTTAAAGAATAACCTTCATTGAATACAACATCCTGTCTTACATCATCCAACAAGAAATAATAGGATACCTTGTCGCGGCTAAAAACATCTGGTACCGACGCATCTATTTCTAATTTGCCATCTATATAATTCATGAACAGAATATTTATTCGCATTTTATTCAATAAGTAAATGACATTTTCCTTATAAACAATACATAAAGTCGTTCGTTCACATAAGTACTTTGCGTCCAACTGAGGCACATCATACTTTATGCGTAAGAACATTCTATTCAGCTGATAATTCTTGGAATAAAATTTACAATCATGCAAATTCATGATAACCGCATCATCCAGCAATGCAAACACTTTTTCCAATAATTTTAAATACTCCGGGATTTCAGACTCTGCGATGATATGTTTATTTCGATTATTCGAATTCGCATCAAATCGGCATTGAATCGCATACATTGCATAATACTGCAAAAACAACGGAATTTTTCCATATTCTTTTTTGGCATCGCACAATAAAGGAATCAGGAATTCATCCATGCTGTCAAAATACCATTCTCTAAAGTATACGCCCTGATAGCACTGATACTGACTCGCATCTGGCTGACTATATTCATAGTTCAAAAGTTCCTGGCTCTCCACATGATGATGCAGCGTTAAACGAAGCAAAAAATCTGCTTCCATTTCAGATTTAAGATGTTCCTGTAAAGAAAAGGCTTTCGCCTTCTTTATATTAATAAGTGTTCCAGTTAAAATGTCTGTAAAAGGCATTATATCCGGCTGTTTTTTTTCTGCCAACAATTTATTGCTAACATTTTTGTCCATCCAAATAAAACTTTTTTGTCCGGAAACATATGCTGCATCTGTATTGTCGAATGTATGACAAAGTTTTTCTATATAATCTGATGTGAATCGGTCGCCCTCATCAACTGTTAATATACCGCCTTTGTCATTTTCTTCTAAAACACGATTAAACATCTCAGCAAAGTGACCTGCATCTACCCGAATCATTTCTGCATTTGTTATGTGCTGTAACGCTTGATTCAACAGCTGTTCGGTTTCCTTTGATGCCTCTGCATTTCCATGTTCTCTATATATAACAAATAATTTATCCATTCCTGTGTCCTTTATCTTTCCATCCACTTCATCATTCTCCGATAGGATTCTACTAAATCAACTTCCGGATTCCAGCCAAGGGATTTCATCTTGGAAGCATCCAGCCACATTTTGACCCCAGGTGCATATCCTAATGAACGATTATCTTCCGGAATATCTATCACAACTTTAATTTGATTATCTGCAATTTCTTTTGCAACCAGTTCTGCCATCTGACGAATGGTCATATGACTGTCTTCGTTTGCAATATTATAAGCCTGCCCACTCATTCCTTCCGTAAGCAACATAATAATCGCTTTCACTGCATCCCTTGTATAAACATAGTTGCCTTCTGAAGTTCCCATTGTGTGTAAAACAATGTCCTGGCCATTCATTGCGCTTCTTGCAAATTGTGCAAATACACGATTTTCTGTAGGAAGAATACCTGGACCAAATGTCTGTGCTAGTCTTGCACTTTTCACATTTAATCCGTATTGTGACGCATACGCAGTGCACAAGCATTCACACATACGCTTGCCTTCCGGATAACAGCTTCGAACTGAAGCGATATCAATATAACCTAAATCCTGTTCTGCTGTCTTTCCTTCTGTAAATGGCTGTCCATAAATTTCCATCGAAGAAATATAAACAAACGATGAGCATTTTTTATCCACCGCAAATTTCAACATTTTGTCCGTACCATTGACAGCTGTCTTTATATTATCTACAGGCTGTGATACCATTAATTTTGAAGTTGTCACAGCAGCCGCATGAATAATGAAATCACAATTTCCTTCGATCTGAATCTTCTGATCCAATTCATCTTTTTCAAGGTCTGCAATTACATATGTCAAATCAGAAATGCCAACACAACCCTCAAATATCGTATTGGCCTTTTCTGCGTTACGAACCAGTGCATAAACTTTCATATTTAATTGATGCACATGATTGCAATATAAAAAAGTCTTAACAAGTAAAGAGCCGATCAGTCCGGTTGCCCCTGTGATCAAAATCTTTTTATCACGAAACTGTTCAAATGCAAGATTGCTCTGTGACAATATCTCAAAATCTTCAGTTAATACAGACTGCATTCTTTTTCCTCCAATTTATTAATTTTCTGATTCGAAACCAAAAATCTGCGCTTCTTCTTTGGCATCAAGTAACGCACGCATCGTATAGAAATCATCTGGCGTCGTGATTTTAATATTTTCCTGTGGTCCATCAATTAAATACAGCTTTCGGCCATAATACTGCATCATGGAACAGGAATCAATAAAATCTTCTTTTCCTTCTGCAATAGCCTGACGATGCAGTGCTATAATTTCATCCAGGTAAAAACTCTGCGGTGCTCTGGCCAATCTTGTATCTTTTCGATTCGGTACATCCACAATCGCATTGTCTTCTGAAACAACCAGTACGGTCTCTTTCACTGTTACACTTGTAATCGCAGAACCATGTTCTCTTACCGACTGCAGATTGTCATCAATTGTTTTTTTGTAGATCATAGGTCGTACACCATCATGAATCAAAACAATCGAACGCTCCTGACCAGCCACTTCTTCTGCTGCCAGCAATCCATGATAAATAGATTCCTGACCGCTTTTCCCACCCGGAACAACTTTCTTCACTTTTTTAAGGTTATATTTATCAATAAGTTCATTTAAATAAGG
>OLOG01001352.1_pt1 | contig 15141 bp, 8 predicted proteins | sample 1672351 | NCBI WGS metagenome assembly OLOG01 (sample SAMEA3136674, study PRJEB25190) | human gut metagenome | biome: human gut; feature: human-associated habitat; material: faeces | place: Austria | collected 2013 | reverse complement strand
AACAATGTACGCCGCGCGCGGCGTACAACCGCACGAGCGGTTTTGCGAAGCAAAATGGAGGCCTTACAGGCCGACAAGCGGACCGGACTGAATTCTTAACGCGCCCACTGATGGTGCACCAAAGAATGCCTTACACGAAAGTGTAGGGCGTTTTTTTGTTGCTCTATTTCAAGAAGGCACGATCTGGTGCACTGTCAGGGATACTCGAACAGGGCGGCGGCACGCAGTGCTGTAAGGAGCGCCACAGTGCGGCGTTCCTTATGGAGGACGGCACGGTGTTTCAGGCGTATTATTTCAATGAAGATAAAATCCTGAAGTGATTTTGAAATGTAAACATCAAAAGGGAGTAGGCGCGGATCGCGCCTACCCTCATTTTTTGTAAAACGCAATTGCCGTAAACAGGGGGGTGTGCTATGATAATGATAAATACCGTGCTATGAGGTGACTGCCATGACCACTGCGCAACAGCAACAGGCGGCAAGAAATTTTGCCGCTTATTGGAAAGACAAAGGCTATGAAAAAGGGGAGAGCCAACCATTCTGGCTGTCCCTGCTCCGTGATGTGTATGGGGTCGAACACCCGGAGCAATTCATTCAGTTTGAGGAGCAAGTCCACCTTGACCACACCAGTTTCATTGACGGCACGATTCCCGCTACCCACGTTCTGATAGAGCAAAAGGGGCTTGGCAAGGATTTGAACAAGCCCATCAAGCAATCAGACGGTGCGCTGCTGAACCCTTTTGAACAGGCTAAGCGGTATATTTTGGAGCTGCCCGTGTCGCAGCACCCGCGCTGGGTGGTAACCTGCAATTTCAACACCTTTTATGTGTATGATATGGAACGCCCGCGCGGTGAGCCTGAAATCATCGAACTTGCGAATCTGGAAAAAGAATACTATCGGCTGCAATTCCTTGTCGATGCCGGAAACGAACACCTCAAACGGGAGATGGAAGTTTCCATAGCGGCAGGTGAAATTGTCGGCTTGTTATATGATGCCTTTTACAAGCAGTACGCAAACCCGGAATCCGAACATTCGCTGAAAAGCCTGAACAAGCTGTGCGTTCGCTTGGTATTTTGCCTGTATGCCGAGGATGCCGGGATTTTTGGGCATCACGGTATGTTCCACGACTACCTCAAAGGCTTTGACACGCGCGGACTGCGCAAGGGGCTGGTAGATTTGTTCCGCGTGTTGGACACAAAGCTGCAAGACCGTGACCCCTATTTGAAAGATGACAACCCGGAATTGGCGGCGTTTCCCTACGTGAATGGCGGGCTGTTCAGCGATGAGAATATCGAGATACCGCCCTTTACGGACGAAATCCGGGATTTGCTGCTTGTGAAAGCCAGCGAAAACTTCAACTGGTCGGAAATCAGCCCCACCATTTTCGGCGCGGTGTTTGAAAGCACCCTGAACCCAGAAACCCGCCGCAGCGGCGGTATGCACTATACCAGCATTGAAAATATCCACAAGGTCATTGACCCGCTGTTTTTGGACGAACTGAAAGCTGAGCTTGACGAGATATGCACCAATCCTGTGGAACGAACCAGAACGGCAAAGCTGCGGGTGTTCCAACGCAAGCTGGCATCGCTCACATTCTTAGACCCCGCGTGCGGCAGCGGAAACTTTTTGACCGAAACCTATTTGAGCCTGCGCCGCTTGGAAAACAAAATTTTGGTGAAACTCTCCCACGGTCAGGTCACGATGTATTCCGCCAGCGAAAGCCCGATACAGGTTTCCATCAGCCAGTTTTACGGCATCGAAATCAACGATTTTGCCGTGACGGTTGCAAAAACCGCGCTCTGGATAGCGGAAAGCCAGATGATGAAGGAAACGGAGAAAATCCTGCTCGTTCCGCTGGAATTTCTGCCGCTGAAAACAAACGCCTTTATTGTAGAGGGCAACGCCCTGCGGGTGGATTGGGAGAGCGTGGTTCCCAAAAGTAAGCTGAATTATATTATGGGGAATCCGCCGTTTGTTGGGGCGCGGCTTATGGGCAAAGAGCAGAAAGCCGATGTAAATACCATTTTCCCCGGCTGGAAAAACGCCGGAAACTTGGATTACGTTTGCTGCTGGTATAAAAAGGCATCTGATATGATGCAGGGCACATCTGTCCGCTCAGCGCTTGTTTCCACAAATTCTGTATCGCAGGGGGAGAGCGTTGCCAACCTTTGGAAACCGCTGTTTGATGACGGTGTGCATATTGATTTTGCCTATCGCACGTTCCGCTGGGACAGCGAGGCTAAAATAAAGGCGCACGTTCACTGCGTAATTATCGGTTTCAGTGTTGCGGCAAGTTCCACCCCCAAAAAGCTGTTTGATGGTGACCGCTACCAAGTGGCGAATCATATAAATGGGTATCTGCTGGATGGCGAGAACGTTTTTGTGGAAAGCCGAAGCAAGCCCATTTGCAATGTGCCGGAAATTGGGATGGGCAATCAGCCCATAGATAACGGACAGTATCTTTTCGAGAAGGAAGATATGGAAGCGTTCATCAAAAAGGAGCCTTCGGCGGCGGCCTATTTCCATCCTTGGTATGGCGCAAAAGAGTTTATCAGTCAGAAACCGCGTTATTGTTTATGGCTTGGAGAATGTTCTCCGGCACAGCTAAAGCAAATGCCGTATTGCTTAGAGAGAGTCCACGCTGTCAAAGAATACCGCGAATCCAGTACACGGGCATCTACCGTTAAGATGGCAATGAAACCGACCAGATTTCAGACCGAGAATATGCCTAAAGGACATTATGTTGTTATCCCAGAGGTATCTTCTGAAAAACGCCGGTATATTCCTATAGGCTATCTGGATGATAGCAAGCTATGCAGTAATAAGTTGCGGTTAGTCCCCAGTGCGACTCTTTTTATATTTGGGGTTCTTGAGTCTAATGTCCACATGGCATGGATGCGGTGTGTATGTGGAAGGCTGAAAAGTGATTACGATTATTCAATCAAAATTGTCTACAACAACTTCCCGTGGCCTACACCCACCGAACAGCAAAAAGCCAAAATCGAACAAACCGCGCAAGCGATTCTGGAAGCACGTGCCCTTTACCCGGACAGCAGCTTAGCCGACTTGTACGACGACTTAACCATGCCGCCGGAACTCCGCAAAGCCCATCAGGCTAATGACCGCGCCGTTATGGACGCTTACGGATTCATAAAAGGAACTGCCGCAAGAACCAGCGAAAGCGCCTGTGTGACCGAGCTGATGAAACTCTACCAAAAAAAGGTGTCTGCCGCACAATCCAAATAATCTTTTTGAAAAGTTAACATCAAAAAAGCTCCGGGTGCTGAATTTGCTCCCGGAGTTTGCTTTTATTGGGGCTGCATCGGCTTGTTGCAATCCATACACAGAATATGGATGATAAGATTTTTGTTTATGCAGTCTATAAGAAGTATGACCGGCAGATCTTTGGAAACAGAGAACTGCCGGTTTTCAATATAAATTTATCTACCAAGCCCCGTCCGTAGGACGGGGCTTGGTATGCTGCGGATTTTTATATAGTACGGCAGTAGGGCGGCCAGGGGGTTGGCCGCCCTACTGCGGAATATTGTGGCGTTGATTCGCAACGAACCTGTATATTTGTGGCATGCCAGGGCTGGTCTGGCAGCCCCGACCGACAAAACGCTTTGAGGGCAAACAAACTGCTCCACCCCGCATTTGCTGTGTATGGTTGTATGTGCTATACTAAAAACAATCGATGGTGCAGCTGAAAAGTCGAAAATATCGTCTATTTCTACAAACGCAGCGGGATTTTGCGTTAAAAAGCCTTGGAATCCATAAAGGATTCCCGCGGCTCTTTGCCTTAAATCCGTCTTGCGCTTGTGAAATATCCGTCATTTTCTTTGTTTTCAGATACACCTTAAGAAGCCGCACCAGATGTGGACTGTGCGGGGCCGCAGTGTGATGTTGAGAAAGGGGAACAGTAGATGACCCGGATTGCGATTGTGGAGGGCGAGGCGGCGGTGCGGGAACAGCTGGCGGGGTATGTGCAACGGTACACCCGGCAGTACGGCACGCCGTTTGAGGTAACGGAGTTTGCGGATGGGATGGAGATTCTGGAAGATTACCGCCCGCAGTTTGACATCATCTTTCTGGATGTGGAGATGAAGCACCTGGACGGCATGGAGACCGCCCGCCGCATCCGGGAGCGGGACGGCGGGGTGCTGATCGTGTTCATTACCAACATGGCGCAGTATGCCATCCGCGGATATGCCGTTGGGGCGCTGGATTATGTATGGAAAGCATCAGCAAGATTCAGGGAACCGATACAGATGGCCCTGCACAGGTTGGCAGCTGGGGCCGCCCGGCAGGCAAGACCATTGGCTTCCCGAACTCTGCAACCATTGCCCAGATCTGGAACACCCCTCTTGTTGTTGAAATTGGCCACTCCCACGGCAAACAGGCATTGCAGAACGGTTATTCCGGCCTGTATGCACCTGCTGCCAACATGCACCGCAGCCCGTTCAATGGCCGTAACTACGAATATTACTCTGAGGACAGCTTCCTTTCCGGTGAAATGTGCGGCAGCGCTGTGCAGGGCATTGAGGAAATGGGCGTATATGTTTACATCAAGCACTTTATCTGCAACGATGGCGAAGCTGGTATTTACCGTGATGCCGTTTACACTTGGATGACCGAACAGGCCCTGCGTGAAATTTACCTGCGCCCGTTCCAGATGCTTATTGAGGATTACGATGCAACCGGCCTGATGAGCAGCTACAACCGTATTGGTGCAGTTTGGGCAGGCGGCAGCGAAGCTTTGCTGACCGGCGTTCTGCGTGATGAATGGGGCTTTAATGGCGCTGTTATCACCGACTATGCAGACCACCACAGCTACATGAACGGCGACCAGGCCCTGCGTGCAGGCGGCAGCCTGTGGATGGCTGGCTTCGGCAGCGGTGAGATGGCCTTTGAGACTTCCTCCAACAGCTACATGCAGGCACTGCGCCGTGCAACCAAAGAAGCACTTTACATGTACCTGCATGTCCGTGTGACCAACCGCGACTATGCCGAAAGCATCGGCGATACTACCGCTATGCGTCATGCTTTCACAATCTCTGTGTTTGGCTGGCGCCATCTCGTTGTACTGATTGATATTGTAGTAATCGTTTTGTTTGTCCTGGCTGTGCGTGGTGTTGTGATTGATGTCAAACTCCGCAAGGCAGCAAAAGCGGCAAAAGAGAACTCTTGAGCTTAAAAAGGAGCGTGTGACCTAATTGAAACACGCAGATGTGATTGCAAAACTGAATTTAGAGCAAAAATGTGCCCTCCTTTCCGGTGATACCGTCTTTACCACCCGTGCGTATCAAAAGGCAGGCGTACCTGCCATCACTCTGTCGGATGGCCCCAACGGCGTGCGCAAGCAAGCCGGGGCGGCGGACCACCTGGGGCTGAACCCCAGCGTTCCGGCCACCTGCTTTCCCACTGCCGCCACTGTGGCGTGCAGCTGGGACCCCGCCCTGGGCGAGCAGATCGGCCGGGCCATGGGCGAAGAAGCCGCCGCGCAGGAAGTTGCCGTGCTGCTGGGGCCGGGCCTGAACACCAAGCGCAGCCCCTTGTGCGGACGCAATTTTGAGTATTTTTCTGAAGATCCGTATCTTTCCGGCAAAATGGCCGCGAGCTATGTGCGGGGCATCCAGTCCAACGGTATTTCGGCCTGCCCCAAGCACTTTGCCGTCAACAGCCAGGAACTGCGCCGCATGGCGTCGGATTCCGTGGTGGATGAACGCACGCTGCGGGAACTGTACCTGACCGGGTTTGAGATCGTGGTCAAGGAAGCAAAGCCCAAGACCATCATGAGCAGCTATAACCTCATCAACGGAACTTACGCCAACGAGAACCGCCACCTGTTAATGGACATCCTGCGCGGGGAGTGGGGCTTTGACGGCGCTGTGGTAACGGACTGGGGCGGCAGCAATGACCATGCCCTGGGCGTGCAGAACGGCTCCACGCTGGAAATGCCCGCCCCCGGCGGGGACGCGGTGCGCGAGCTGATGCAGGCTGTGCAGAGCGGCAAAATTACCGAAGCGGATGTGGACGCCCGGCTGGACGAGCTGCTGACGCTGGTGTTTGATACCCATGCCGCCGTGCAGTCCCACAGCCGCACCTTTGATGCGGACGCTCACCACGCCCTGGCCCGCCGCGCCGCAGCCGAAAGCATTGTGCTGCTGAAAAACGAGAACGATCTGCTGCCGCTGGCAGAGGGCGCAAAAGTTGCCGTGATCGGCGACTTTGCCCAGACACCGCGGTACCAGGGCGCTGGCTCCAGCGCGGTCAACTCCATCAAGGTGGATACCTTTTTGGACTGCCTGAAAGAGAGCGGCCTGGCCAGCGTGGGCTTTGCCCCCGGCTTTGACCGCCAGGGCAAACCGGATGCCGCCAAACAGGCCGAGGCTGTAGCCCTGGCCCAAAAGGCAGAAGTGGTGCTGCTCTGCCTGGGGCTGGATGAAATCAAGGAAAGTGAGGGTCTGGACCGCGGCGATATGCGCCTTGCGGACAACCAGATCGAACTGTTAAAGGCCGTGCAGCAGGCCAACCCCAACACCGTTGTGGTGCTCAGCGCAGGGGCTTCGCTGGAAACCCCGTGGCTCAAACACTGCCGTACCCTGGTGTATGGTGCGCTGGGCGGCCAGGCGGGGGCGGGCGCCATGCTGGATGTGCTGACCGGCAAAGTGAACCCCAGCGGCAAGCTGGCCGAAACCTGGGTCAACGCCTATGCGGATACCCCCGCCAAGGATAACTTTGCCGGGCCGGGCCGCATGGTGCAGTACCGCGAGGGGCTGTATGTCGGCTACCGCTATTACCAGACCGCCGGTGTGCCGGTGGCATTCCCCTTTGGCTATGGGTTAAGCTACACCAGCTTTGCCTACAGCAATTTGCAGGCCGCGTCCAATGGCGTGACCCTGACCGTAACCAACACCGGCAAGCGCGCCGGAGCAGAGATCGTGCAGCTGTATGTGGCAAAACCCGGGGCAGAAGTGTTCCGCCCCGCACAGGAGCTGAAAGGCTTTGCCAAGGTGCAGCTGCAGCCCGGCGAAAGCAAGACCGTGACCATCCCGCTGGACGACAAGGCATTCCGCTACTGGAACACCAAGACCGACAGCTGGGAAGTGGAAGGCGGCAGCTATGAGCTGCGGGTCGGCGCGTCCAGTGCGGACATCCGCCTGACCGCCGTGGTGGAAGTGGCCGGTACCGGCGCACCCAACCCCTATGCGGGCAAGCATCTGCCGCACTATACCAGCGGCAAGGTGCAGAGCGTGCCGGATGACGAATGGGCCACCCTGCTGGGCCGCCCGGTGCAGCAGGGAAAAGTTAAAATTGACCGCAACATGACCCTGGGCGAGCTGAACCACAGCCGCAGCCCGCTGGGCTGGCTGATCTGGCTGGTGCTTACCGCACTGCTGAACGCCAGCTACAAGCGCGGCAAGCCGGACCTGAATGTGCTGTTCCAGTACAACATGCCGCTGCGTGCCCTGGCCAAAATGACCAGCGGTGCCATCAGCATGGGCATGGTGGATGGCATTGTGATGGAATTACAGGGATTCTGGATCATCGGCCTTGTGTGGGTGATCATAGAAGCCGTGAAAAACCTGGTACTGAACGCACAGCTGGAACAGCGCTTGCGCAACAGCTGAGGAAAGAGAGGGGCTATTTATGCAGCTATGGAATAATTTTGCGGCAAAACACCCCGCCGCAGCCAAGTGGGTGCGCGAAGGCGGACTGTTTGTGATCGTATCCAACCTGGTTACGGTGTTCAAATACCTGCTGCTGCAATTTTTGCCGGCGGCGTTCAGCAGCCTGCCGGTGGTGGATTTTGGCTGGCCGGGCATCCCGGTCACGCTGTTTGGCGAAACCTTCCAGTGGAACATCCTGGGGTATGATTCCGCCCATGGCGGTCTGCCGTACTTTTGCGCCTACATGGTTGCCATGGTGGTGGGAGAATGCATAAACTTTCCCATCCAGCGCAACTTTGTGTTCCGCAGCAAGGGCAACCTGGCCAAGCAGATCGCCTGGTATGTGGTGGCGTTCTGCTTGATCACCTGCATCGTCAACTCCATCAACTGCGTGTGGGTGGCGGTTGCGGGCCTGCTGGTGCCGGATTTCATCTACAACATTGGCACTACCGTGCTCAATGGCGGCATTTCCATGGTGATCTTCTTCTTTGTGAACAAGATCATCTTCCCAGAGGACGCACAGGCAAAATAAAGCCCGGCAGGATCACGGGTGCTTTTCCCGGTACTCGAACAGGGCGGCGGCACGGTACAGGAAAAAGTCCTTTGGATGGTATAAAAATGTGATTGCCAGCAACGGCGAAGATCTGAACGGATAAAGAAGAATGCTGCCTTTCCCTGATGTGGAGAAAGACAGCATTTTTATTGCGTTTTTCGGAAAGAGGTAAGCAGCGGCCCCTACAAATGGGTAACGGCTGGCCATAAAATGGCGCTATTACATGATGTGCTTTGTGAGAAAGCGCTGTAGTGTGATGATATAAAACGGATGGGTGCATGGTGTGCGCCCCTACAGAATTACAATAAAACACCCCCGCCCGTGCGGTAAATGAACCGCATAGGGCGGGGGCACCGTTATTTTACAAAGAAAACGCGCAGAGCGGAGATTTTAGGCAATACCGCACAATTCTAAGTGCCGATACGGCGAGCGAGGCACGGCAGCTGCCGGAGCGGTGCTTAAGCCGTCAGGCGGGAATTGTGCGGTGTTGCCTTTACTGTTCCACGGCACCGGTGGGCAGCTGGGGAACAGCGGTCAGGATACGCATGAACTCTTCGCCGGTGATGGTTTCTTTCTCGTACAGGTACTTGGCGATCTCGTCCAGCTTGCCGCGGTTTTCAATCAGCATCTGTTTGGCTTTTTCATGCTGCTGCTTGACAACTTCCACGACCTTATCGTCCACTGTGGCGGCGGTGCGCTCACTGCAGGCCAGGCTGGCATCGCCGCCCAGGTAGGCGTTGTTCACGGTTTCCAGGGCAACCATGTCAAAGTCGTCGGTCATGCCGTAGCGGGTAATCATGGCGCGGGCCATCTTGGTGGCCTGCTCGATATCGTTGGATGCGCCGGTGGTGATGGAGTTGAACACTACTTCTTCGGCGGCACGGCCACCGGTCATGGTGGCAATTTTGGCCAGGATCTCTTCCTTGGTCATCAGGGTGTGGTCGCCGTCCTCTACCTGCATGGTGAAACCCAGCGCGCCGGAAGTGCGCGGCACAATGGTGATTTTCTGCACGGGGGCGGAATGGCTCTGCAGGGCGGCAACCATGGCATGGCCGACTTCGTGGTAGGCCACGATGCACTTTTCTTTGTCGCTCAGGATCTTATTCTTTTTCTGGGCACCGGCCAGGATGGTATCCACGGCTTCCTGCAGGTCGTACTGGGTAACGGCCATGCGGTGGTGGCGCACAGCGCCCAGGGCGGCTTCGTTGATGATATTGGCCAGCTCGGCACCGGAAGCACCGGGAGTCATGCGGGCAACCACGGCAAAGTCACAGTCGGGGCCGATTTTGACCTTTTGAGCGTGCAGGCGCAGGATGCTTTCGCGGCCTTTCAGGTCGGGCAGCTCCACGGGCACACGACGGTCAAAACGGCCGGGGCGGGTCAAAGCGGGGTCAAGGGATTCAGGACGGTTGGTGGCGGCCAGAATGATAACACCCTTGGCGGCGTCAAACCCGTCCATTTCGGTCAGCAGCTGGTTCAGGGTCTGCTCGCGTTCATCGTTGCCGCCCATACCGGAAGCACCGTCACGCTTTTTGCCGATGGTATCGATCTCATCAATAAAGATAATGCAGGGGGCTTTTTCGTTGGCCTGTTTGAAGAGGTCACGCACCTTGGAAGCGCCCATGCCGACGAACATCTCGACAAATTCAGAACCCGCAATGGAGAAGAAGGGAACACCGGCTTCGCCGGCAACAGCGCGGGCCAGCAGGGTTTTACCGGTGCCCGGGGGGCCGACAAGCAGAACGCCCTTGGGCATTTTGGCACCGATATCCTCGTAACGCTTGGGGTTATGCAGGAAGTCAACGATTTCCTGCAGGCTCTCTTTGGCTTCGTCCTCACCGGCAACATCGGCAAATTTGATGGACTTGCCATCCTCAACGACATACTGTTTGGCACCGGATTTTCCGCCGCCAAAAATCATGCTGTTGGCGCCGCCGGTCATTTCACCGACCCGCTTGCGCATCATGCGGTTGAACCAGACGATCAGGATGATCATGGGCAGCAGCGAGATGACCCAGCCCAGCAGGGTATCCACCCAGGTGGTCTGGTTGTACACCTTGCCAAAGGAAACGCCGGCGCTTTCCAACCGGTTGACCAGCTGCAGGTCCTGCGCAATGGAGTTGGTGCAGTAGGTGGTATCGTTTTTGTCCACAAAATAGATCTGCTGATCCTGAATTTCAACGGTGCTCAGTTCGCCGCCTTCGAGCATGTTCAGGAAGGTGCCGTAATCGACCTGTTTGACCTGGCCTTTCATCATGGCGGGGAAGGCCCAGAAATTGAGCAGCAGCAACACCACAAGGATCACGGCATATACAATGCCGGTCGTCTTTTTGGGGTCGCGCGGCTGTTGGGTTTCGTGCATAACAATTCCTCCAGTTGGGGGCGGTAATAGGGGCCCCCGATAGATTCTATCATGAAGAATAAAAATGAACTGCGGATGAACAAGGCATGAAATAGCTGGAAATTCCGGTAAACTTTGCGTGAACAAGGGCAGTTTGTGGGCAAAAACAGGAATGCAGACCGCGTAACGACAGGGAAAAGTGAAGGCAACACCGCACAATTCCCGCCTTACGGCTTAAGCACCGCTCCGACGGCTGCCGCACCTCGCTCGCCGTATCGGTACTTAGAATTATGCGGTATTGCCTGAAAAGAATCTGAACGGTTTTCCACAAACAGAGGGGCTTCTTGTGGAAAACAAAAACGCGCGGCGGGGAGATAGGATGTTGATGACAGTATACCATGGCTGCAGCTCAGTATGCGGGACGATGCAGGCATCGCGCCCTACAAATCTTTAGGCAATACCGCACAATTCCCGCCTAACGGCTCAAGCACCGCTCCGGCGGCTGCGGCACGGCATCTGCGTTGCCAAAATGCTCGATAATACACAAAGTATTATCTGCGCTTTTGGCTTAGTAGCTGCCGCACCTCGCTCGCCGTATCGGCACTTAGAATTATGCGGTATTGCCTTTATAACAAAAGCGGGGCGCTGCCAATCAGCAGTGCTCCGCTTAATTTTGTGTTATGCAGTTTTATCGCCCCAGGCGCACCGGCTCCGGAGGCTCCTGGCCGGGGCGCAGGTCCATCCACCAATAGGCAAGGTCCAGCCATTGGCCGAACTTGTACCCAGTGCGGGGTTCCACGCCGATTTTTTTGAAGCCGAGCGCCTTATGGAACGCGCAGCTCTCTTTGTTCTGGCCGGTCACAAGGGCAACGGCGTTGCAGTAGCCGCGCTGGCGCACGCCGTCCAGCAGGGCTTTGTACAGCCGCCCGCCAACCCCCTGGCCCACACAGTCGTGGGCGCAGTAAACGGTTAGCTCCACATCCCACGCATAAGCTGTGCGGCTGTGCCAGGGGTGGGCGCAGGCAAAGCCGCACAGCTTGCCCGCTGCATTGACGGCAACCAGGAACGGCGCGCGCTGCTGCACATAGGCGATATTTTCGCGCTGGAATTCCTCGGTACACAGGTCATACTGGAAAGTGGCCGTGGAGTGGGTGACATACCAGTTGTACAGCTCCGCCACGGCGGCGGCGTCCTCCGGCGCGGCATCCCGCAGGGTGATGGTGTTTTCAGCGGTCCACTGGGCGGCAAGGGCTTCCTTTTCGGGTTTTGGCAGCTTTTTCAGGGCGGCCTCCCGCTTCAGGGCGGCACTTTTATCGGTGCAGCGCTCGGCATAGGTCAGCTTAACGGCACCTTTGGCGTGGGTATACTTGGCACCGGCCTTGCCGCCCTTGTGGGCGCGCAGGCGGCGGGCAAGGTCATTGGTCCAGCCGGAATACAGGCTGCCATCCGCGCAGCGCACCATGTAGACCCAGGCGGAAGCCGGGTCTGGCTGGCAGTCCGCCGCGGTGCTGGGGCAGGGACCAAACTGCTCTAGAGTTTCGGCGCTCACTGTGCGCTCACCGGCCTTCCGGCGGCGCGCAGGGCACGGCGGCATGCCTCAATGGCATCCTCTTTGGTTTCCGCGGTGACAAGGAAACGGCTGGGGTGGCAGAACTTGAGAGCCAGGCCGCTCTTTTCGCGCAGGATCTCCTCCGGCTGGCCGCCCCATGCGGGCGGGAACGGCACCTTGCTGCGGCGGGTCTTGTAATCGGTCACGCACTGGGCGCTGTAGCCGCCGCGCTGGCTGGGGTAGACAACAAACAGGGCATCGGTTTTGTACAGGCCGTTTTTCCAGGGCATGTAGTCCGGCAGGACCACAATGCCGTCCCTGGAGTTCTTGTAGGCGTTCTGGACGGTCTCGTCCGCGCGGTTCACGGCGTTGGCTGCGGCAATCTCGTTTTCCAGCACCTGCTTGGCAAAGGGCACGGCGCGCCAGAAGCAGGCATCGGAATCTTCGCCGGAATCCCACACGGGGTTAAAGCTGCCGATGGCATCGGCCAGGGAGTTCTGTTCGCCGGTGTTATCGTTCAAGTCCAGGGGCTGAACAAAATTTTCATCCAGCAGGCGGGCCTGGTGGGCACCCACCAGCTGGGCACCCAACACGCGCCACAGCAGGCCAAAGGCCGCATAGGGCACGCCGTTGGGGCGGCTTTCGCGCGGTTCCTGGTGGTGGTCAAACATACCGCAGCCCACATCGTACACAATGCCGTCAAAACCATCCGGCACAACAAAACCGCGGGTTACTTTGATATCCGGCCGCACAATCATCAACAGCGCTGTGGCAAACACATCGTCTGCATGGAACTTGCCGCCGTGAGTAAAACCTTTTGCAGGAATTTTCATAGAATAGCCTCCGTCTATGGGGTAAAATGATGATTAACTAATATTATAACATGAAAGCGTAGGTTGGTAAATGCAAAATCTGCGCGGGCGGGCCGGATTTGGAACAAGTGGCAGCATTTGGCCGAAAAACGGTGATTCACAACCGGCATAAAATATGATATACTAACCTAATATGCCCTTTTGCGGGCATACCGGACATTCGGTGTGTTGACGCGGAATGTTGACCGCAACTTAATGAACAAACAAAGCGAAGGAACTGGATACCCATGCAAAACATCAAAAAAACATTAAAAAGCAAGCGCTTCTGGCTTGGCACGGTGCTGCCATTTGCGCTGGCTGTGGCGGCGGCCTTTGTGGCGCGCTACCAGTTAGAAATTTCTGACGGCGTAACTGCCAACTACATGGCGGGGCAGTGGCCGGTATACGCACCGCTCAATGCGCTGACGGCGTTCTGCCTGACGCTGGTGGTGTTTGCCCTGTGCGGCAGCTGGGGCATTGCAACCGGCGTTTCCGGCCTGATTTTTACCGTGCTGGCGCTGGTCAACTATTACACGCGGGACCTGCATGGTTCCGCCCTGATGCCGCAGGACATCCTGAACCTGGGCACCGCGGCAGAGGTGATGGGCAGTTATACCCTGCACATTACCCAGACAGTTATTACCATTGCGCTGCTGTACATCCCGGTGCTGGTGGCTGCCGTTGTGCAGGTCAAACTGGCCGGCAAGCATAAGCGCAGCTGGAAACAGCGCGGCGCCCATGCGCTGGCCTGCGCCTGCGGCATTTTTGCGGTGCTGTATCTGGGGTATTTCAGCCCCAACCCCATCAAGCCCGCCACCACTTACGGCTGGGCCTGGCAGGAAACCTATTATAAGTACGGCTACCTGGCGGGTAGCCTTGAAGCCGCCAGCCTGATGGTGGACCCCATCCTGCAGCCGGACGGCTACAGCGAGGACGCCGCCACCGAGGCCGCTGCAATGGCGCAGGACTATCAGGCCAGCCCCGAAACGGCAAACGAGCAGGACTACCCCGATGTGTTCCTGATCCTGTCCGAAAGCTTTTATGACTTTGACCTGGTAACGGACCTGCAGGCCGACCAGGAGATCATGCAGGTGACCAAAAACCTGCCCAACTCCATTTACGGCCACACCATCAGCCCGCATGTGGGTGGCGGCACCAACTCCAGCGAGTACGAGATGCTTTCCTCCAACTCGCTGATGCTGATGCCCTCCATCACACCGTTCAACTGGTTGAACCTGCACAAGGCAAACAGCCTGGTCAGCAACCTGAAAGATCTGGGGTATGCCACGCTGGCAGCCCACCCCTATACCAACTCCAACTACCGCCGCGATTCTGCCTGGCTGACGCTGGGCTTTGACGAGACCCACTTCCAGGATGATTTTCCGACCAAGGAAACCTATGGCAGCCGCCCCTACCAGACCGACAGCGCCACCTACCGCGACCTGGAAGGTTTGTATGAAGCAATGCCGGAGGACCAGCCGCGGTTTGTGTTCCTGGTTTCCATCCAGAGCCACGGCGATTACGATATGAACCCCCCGGAGGAGGATATCGTGCATGCCGCAACCGATTACGGCGAGTATGATTCCATCATGGATGAATACCTGAGCAACATCTATATGACCGACCGTGCCTTTGGCGAACTGACCGAATACCTGACCGAGCAGTACGAAAAGACCGGCCGCAAGGTGATTGTTGCCATGGCAGGCGACCACGCCCCCAGCTTTGTGGATCATGTGGCCGACCATACCTTTACCGATGAGAACAATTTGCAGATTTTGGAGCGCAGCACGCCCTACCTGATCTGGGCAAACTACCCGCTGGAAAACGCAGGCCAGACCAGCGCCACCGACGAGTACAACCGCATGGATATGTGCATGCTGGCTCCCACCCTGGTGGAAAATGCCGGGCTGCCGCTGACCCCGTATTACCAGTACCTGCTGGCACTCAAGCAGGTGGCCCCGGTGGTGACAGCCGCCAATGACTATATGGACGCGGACGGCGTGACCCACACCTACGGCGAGAATGCAGAGCTGGATGCCTGGGTGCATGGGTACTTCTATTTGGAGTATAACAACATCGGTGCCAAAGCAACCAGTCAGCAGAATTTGTTCCAGGTGGAAAAGTAAGGGCAATACCGCATAATTCTAAGTGCCGATACGGCGAGCGAGGTGCGGCAG
>OLOG01001347.1_pt1 | contig 15171 bp, 10 predicted proteins | sample 1672351 | NCBI WGS metagenome assembly OLOG01 (sample SAMEA3136674, study PRJEB25190) | human gut metagenome | biome: human gut; feature: human-associated habitat; material: faeces | place: Austria | collected 2013 | reverse complement strand
TCTGTTGCACGGAGCATCAGCACATGGTTGTTGCTCGTGGGGCAGACGATGCGGTTGGACGCGTCCATGAAGGTATAGGAGCTCTGGATAACGTAACCGCCGCCGTCATGCTTCTTTGGCGAGAAATAGCCGAGCGTTTTTGTTTCTTCGGCGTTCAGGTCGCGGATGGCGATGCCGCCCAGCAGCGGCACAACGGCATGGCCGTAGCTGTCAAAATAGATAGCGGGAGAAGCATTTGCATTCGTTGTCTCATAGGAAACGTTGATCTCGGGGTAGATCGCAAGCGGCAGGATCTCATCCGTTGAATCTGTGTTGTAGCCGTCGTGATGAATGTTTGCATCGCTCTTGGCCATGTAGGGGTTTTCCTCCACCTGCTTGGGGTTCAAGGCCTTCACAGGCAGTGCCGCAGAGGTCGTCTCCGCAGCAGAGGGCTGCACCACGGCGGACGGTGCAGAGGGCTGAGAAGCGGCGACACTGTCTGCGGGCGTCTGTGTACCGCCGCAGGCGGCCATGGAAAGGCACAATGCTGCGGTCAGCGACAAGCTCAACGCAGAGTGGATGATCTTTCTCTTTTTCATAAGTCGTTCTCCTTGTTGTGTTCGTTGCGGTCAGGTCGGCGCTGCTCTGCCGGATTTTTTTGATCCAGCCAGATGCAAAAACCCTGCCGCAAAGCGGCTTCGGTCACTGGCTCCAGCAGAAAGTAGTCTGCACGCAGCCGGAAGGCATGGAGCGAAAAATTCAGATCGCTGCACCAGATAACGCGTGTTTGGGGACAAAGCGCGTGCAGATGCTCTACTGCATTCAATCCATCCACCCCCGGCAGGGCGATCACGGCATTTGTCAGCGGCTCGCAGCGCGCGGCTTCAAAAAAGCTTTCCTGATCGTGGTAACAGTCCATTTGGGGAAATAAACAATGCTCGGCGCAGAACTGCAAGATCTGCTCTGCCCAAAAAGCTTCCTGCGCCCTGCTGTTTGTCAGCACGGCGATTCGATACACAGCGACCCTCCTTCCTTCTGCCGTTGTTGAGGTTCTCTGTCTCTAGTATACGGGTGGATACGGCTGTTTCAAGCTGTTTGGCACGAAAGCCCGGTTTCCGTCACGAAATCCCGTTTTCTGCTGCGACAGAACCGGGCAACTGTGCTATAATCAGGATGAAAAAGTTTATAAAGGAGGTTGGAAGCTATAGCAATAGCTTCTTGGTACAGCATGAGATTTGCGATCGTCGATGACCTTGGTACGGAGCGCACGCTGCTGAAGGAGCGCTTGGCACGGCAGCTGCGCCAGCGCGGTACAGAAGCAGAGCTTTTAGAATTTGACAGCGGAGAAGCTTTTCTGGTGGCAGAAAAAGCGCAGCGCTTTACCGCCGCATTTTTGGATATTTACATGGATGGTTTAAGCGGCATGGACGCGGCAAAGGAACTTCGGAAAACAGACGCAGACTGTCTTCTGGTTTTTACCACCACCTCGACAGACCATGCACTCGAGGGGTTTCAGGTACGGGCATTTCATTATTTGGTCAAGCCCTTTTCAGAGGCCGAGTTGTCCGGTCTGTTGGATGAAATGCTCGCAAAACTCCCCCGCCCGGAGCCGGTTTTGACGGTGAAGGTGAATGGCAGCGACATCCATTTGCGCTATCGTGATATCATATCCGCCGAGCATTTCGCCCACATCATCAATATCCGCACCACTGCCGGCAAAACGCTTGCCATGCGCCAGAGTTTCAAGGCGTTCACAGAGCCGCTCAAAAAGGACCCGCGCTTTTTTGTTTGTGGCCGCGGTACGATCATCAATATGGAGAATGCTGCCGATTTTCAGGATGCCGCCTTCTGTATGACGGACGGCAGCCAGGTCTATGTCAGTCAGGAGCTTTTGAAAGCCGCCCGACAGGCGTTTATGGAATTTCTGCTGCAAAGGGGGCGTGTGGGTTGAAGGATGTTCTGCGCCCGATCCTGGAGCTTACCGTTGTGTTTCCCGGCCTGCTGCTCGCGTATTTTCCGGTGCGCTCCTATCTGAAGCAGTCTTCCGCAAAGCTTGCGGTATGGGAGGTGCCGCTGCTGTTCGGGCTTTGCCTTGGCGGCGGGCTGTTTTGCTATCATTTCGGTCTCTCGACCGCGTTCCCCTTGCTGCTCATAACGATTGTGACAATTTTCCTGTATCTCAAAACGCTGCGGCTCTCTCTCTGGAAATCCGGGACCATCGCGCTGGCGGTCTGCGCGGTATTTGCGTGCCTGAATAGCTTGTCCCGCGCCGTTGGTACGGCGATCACGATCCGGCTGCAGCTGCCGCCGGACAAGCCGTGGTTCTGTTTTAGCGCCTGCATTTTTTATAACGTGATCTGCTGGCTGACCGCTGCTGCAGCCTATTATCCCGCCACCCACGCAGTGCGCGCAATGGTGGAGGATGACAATTTTGCGCAGACGTGGTATGTGTTCTGGGTGCTTCCGATGGTGTTCATCCTGCTAAACCTTTTTATAACCCCGCGCTACCAGATAACACTTCAGACAGGCCGGGTCTTGCAGGTCTACATCGTTATGAGCATCGCGCTTTTGTTTTTGATGTTCATGTTCAATGCAATCTTTCTGCTGATGGCAAACAGCCTTAACCGGAATGCAAGATTGCAGCAGGAAAACCAGTTTCTTTCCATGCAGCAGCAGCGCTATGAAAGCCTGAAAGCCGCCATTGAAGAAGCCCGGCAGGCGCGGCACGATATGCGCCACCAGCTGAATCAGATCTCCGCACTGGCCGAGGCAGGAGATCTGGATAACCTGAAGGCTTACCTTGCAAAAACGGTCTCCCGGATCCCGGATCTGGATATGAATTTCTGCGAAAACCGTGCAGCGGACAGTGTTGTCGGCTATTATTGTGCCCTTGCAAAGCGTGAGGGTGTTCCCTTTTGTGCCAAACTCGACTTACCACAGGTGCTTCCTGTGGACGAGATCGATCTGTGTCTGGTGCTGTCTAATCTTCTGGAAAACGCATTCGAAGCCAGCCTGCGCACCGCACCCGCCCGGCGCAAGATCGAGGTCACCGCGTATGTCCATGCCGAGCGGCTTCTTTTGGTCGAAGTGGAAAACGCATTTGACGGTGAAGTCAACGAAAAAAGCGGGCTCTTCCGCTCGTCCAAGCGAAAGGAAAATGGGATCGGCATCCAGTCTGTCCAGCATATTGCAGAAAAGACCGGCGGTGCAAGCACATTTACCCATCAGAATGGCGTTTTCTCTACCAAGGTCATGCTTTGTGGAGAAAAGCAGCCGCCAGAGACCGCGGACAGCACCACGGAGTTGTACGGAAAATGTGAAAAGCAATGCGGAAAGCGCAGAAACTTGCCATATAAAAAGTGGAAACTTCATTCCCCAAATGGCAACCTCCATGCTAAAAGTGGCAAGTGACATATACAAAATGCCATTATACAGAAATGCCCACTCCCCTGAGAACTCCTCAGACGAGTGGGCATTCTTCTTTCCGTGTATCAAATTTACCTTTGTGGTCACTCAAATCGCCACCAAGTCATGGATTAAAAATCATCATTTTTTATTTATCCCAGAGTAAGTGCACGGTTTCTGCACTGTTTTTGCACGGTTTCAAGGGTTGCAATGGGTACTCTGACTTGCAAAATACGACAAAGGGTGCAGAAATTGCCGGGCGGAAAATCACGATGCTTTGCGCAAAAATAACGAAAGCTCGAAACTTCTAAAGTCAGAGTGTTCTGCCCGGTGGGCTCTTTTAATCAGGGTGTCCGGGATTCGAATTCCCGCGGGCGCACCAAAAAGCACCAGACAAATTTTTGTCCGGTGCTTTTTTGTTGTGTCATTCAAGATTCTCAACATTGTGATTCCTTTTTGGCTGCTTAGCCCGCTTTTCATTTCCTCCAGATCATCACCTCCCATGCAGAACAGGTTGGCGAAGATCCTGTCGGTGCCGGTGGCCACCATGGCCGGGAACAATGCCCAGGACAGCACCACCCGATGGCAATATGCCCCAGCATCTGCCGTGTTCCTGGAATACATTCGCTTTCGGCTGGGGGATGCCTTTTGCTGATTTCACCCATACCAACAACAAACACCGTGCCGCCATGCAGGGGGTTCTCCTGCTTGCGGCACGGTGCTTTGTTGTATCAGGCTATTGTCGGGTTATTGTTTCTTTTTGGCAAGCTGTCTGCCCACGGCCCGCAGCCAATCCAATGCGGCGGCGGCAAGGGCGGGGTACACGATCAGGCCGAACAGCTGGTACCAGGTGGGGATAAAGTAATCTGCCCCGCCGGGCAGGGTGCTGGCGGCGTTCAGGGTAATGCTTTGCGGAGTAAAGGTCAGGCCCACGGTCTTGTTTTCATCGGGGCTGCAGGGATCCAGCCGCAGTGCCACGATCTGGGTGCGCGGCAGGGTGTACACATAGGTGCCGTCTGCCAGCACTTTGGGGAAGACGCGGCGGTCCTGGCTGTAGGGCTCCCCCGTTTTTGTGGTGTAATACAGGCACATTTCGCGGGAATCGCCGTCAAACTCCACGTTGTAGCTCACGGTACGCACCACGCGGCCGGATACATCCTCCAAAATCATCTGCGGGTCGCCGCCTGTGGTAATCAGCTGGCCCTGGGGTGCGCTGTTCTCCCCCGGCTCCCCCCAGGTCAGCTCGGCCAGCTGCCAGCTTTCAATGGGGATCGAGGTTTCAGTCAGGGTGCCTTTTGCCTTGGCGGAGCTGTCCCCCGCAAAAGCCACCGCACCCTGCACCAGCCAGAACACCAGCGCCGCGCACCAACACAGCACCGGCAAGGCAAAGCGATGGGCAAACAGTCGGTTCAGGCGGCTTTTCCATGTCATCTCTTTCATTGGGCCGCCTCCTTGCTCATCTGCATTGTGACCGGCTCATACCCGGCATCCGTTACGCGGTAGAGCAGGGTCTGCCCCGCCTGCGCAGCGGCCAGGTGGTCGGTAAACAGGTTCTGATAGCTCTGCACAAAGATATCGTCGATCTTTTGCAGGTAAAGCACCGTACAGCCGTTGGCACGCACGGTTTCATCCAGGCGTTCAGCGGTGTAGGGGTGGTAGTAGCGCTGCTTCACGCCCTCCTCCTGCGGTTCCAGCTCCGGCAGGCCGAAGGTTCCGCCGCCGCCCTCCTGCGTGGCCCCCACGCCGGAGTAATCCACCAGGACGGGGTAAAAATCAAACACGGCAGAGAACCAGTGTTCGCCGTTATCCCCCTGGCTGACAAAAAACACGCGGTCGTTTTCGTTCAGGTAATCGCTGCGCAGCCAGTCAGCTTCGGCGCGGGCGGTCTTGCGGTCGGCGAATTCGCCATCCGAGAAGCCCAGCACCGAAAGCTGCGGCAGGATCATGCCGTTCACCCGCACCAGCATGGCGGCGGCCATCAGCAGAACACCGGCCTGGCCCGTCAGGGCAATCCAGCGGCGGGCCGGGGCTTTCTGTTCGCCATCCGCGGTTTGCAGGGCGGTGCTCCAGCAGGCCAGCGCCATAAAGAACCAGCCGATATAGTAGGTATAGATATAGCGGTTATAATCCACCAGCCCCACGGCCTGATCCGGCTTGAAAATAAAGCCATAGCTGAGCGCCAGCATGAGGTTATACCCCACAAAGCATGCAAGGGACAGCACCCCGATGCAGCCAATGCGCAGCTTGAGCTGGCGGCCTCTGGCGCAGATGGCCGCCACCAAGAACACCAGCAGAATCAGCACCACAACATTGCGGCCCTGGCCGATCATGCTCAGCCGACCATCCGAAGTCCAGAACTGGTGGCCCATATCGGCCATGGCTTGGGTGAACTGGCTCTGGCGCTCGGCGTAAAAGCCCTCCACCGGCTGGCCCAGCAAAATCTTGATGCCGTTGATGACCACAGCGGACAAGGGGGCGCTGGTTTCGCCGGTGCCGCCCTCGCTGGCACTTTTGGCAACCAGAATGCCCACATAGCGGATGTTCCAGAAATAATAGATCAGCATGGGCGCGGCAAAGCAGGCAATGGCAAAGCCGGTGCGGCGGGCAAGGCCCTTTTTGAAGGGGTGCTCCGCAAACAGCCAGGCATCCACAGCCATCAGCCCCGCCGCCACCAGGGACAGCACAAAGGTGTTGGCCTTGATGTTGGCCGCCAGCGCCAGTACCGGCAGTACGGCCCACTTGGGGCCGCCGGTTTTGCGCAGCGCCAGCCACAGCGCCACAGCGCCGCCCAGTGCAAGGCCCGCGGGCACATCGCCATAGGCGGTCATATAAGTGGTATCCAGATAGATCGTATGGTTATACACCGTCAAAAACCAGGGGGCAAACCAGCAGATTGCTGCCAGCGGCACCGCAATGCGGTACTGGCGGAAGTTCAGCCCGCCCAGCACCGCGGCAAACACGGCGGCGGCCAGCACATCATACGCCACATAGATCTTCCAGTCTGCATAATGGCCCAAAAACTGGAAGAAGTAGGAGAGCAGCGGCAGGCCGGGGTTCTGGGTCTGGGGCCAGGGGGTTCCAAGGGTAGCCAGGGCATACAGGCGGTTATCCGCCTTGGTCACCTTTACGGCGGTAGCCCACAGGCTGAGTTCATCATACTTGGTTGCCAGCGGCTGGCGGATGAAAAAGTACACCGCAAATGCCAGCGCCATGCCCCAGAACAGCACCGCCCCCGGTGTAACCAGGCGGCGGTAGGCCGGGCGCTGGCCTTTGTGGGGCACCAGCGCCCACACGCCGCTGCCCGCAAACACCGCCCACAGCAGCACAGTGCCGGGCAGCAGCAAGTTTGCCATGCCCGCAGCCGTCAGCCAGGCAACGGCAATGCCCAGCGCGCTCAGCGGGGCCAGCGCAGCATGCAGGTTACATTTGAGCGTTAGGAACGCGCAGAACAAAAACAGCACCGCCAGCGCGGCAAAGATGCAAAGCAGCTCCATAGAATCACCATTTTATACAACATAAAAGCCCTGCGGGTGTGCCCCCAAGCCATGGGCGCACCGCCCCACAGGGCTCTTTTTTACTTTTTGCGGAAAACATCAACGGCAAGGCAGGCAAACGCAGCCCCCACAGCCGGGGCAAACAACAGCAGCAGCCATTGGCCGCCGTTTGGCACAAAGCGCAGGTACCACGGCTGCACCGGGTTGAGCACCACGCCGTCCAGCCGGGTAGGCACGCCGCCCACACTGTCCGGGTCAATGCGCAGCCCGGTCACGGTAAGACCGCCCAGGTCAAAGGTATACTGGTTTTCGCCGCTCACGCGGGCAAAAACTTTCTGGGTCTCGCTGTACTCGGTCTGGCCGGGGCGCAGGTAATACAATGCTACGCTGCCGGACGGCAGGTAGTGCACGGCGTCCAGCTCCACCGTTTCCAGCCAGGCTTCGCCCCGCCAGATGATGTGCGGGTCGTTGTCGGTGGAAAGATACCAGCCGGGTTCATCCACCGGCGCGGTATGCCATTCATCGTCATCATAATTGACAAAGCTTTCAAATTCCAGGTCATCCGCCGTCAGGGTGCGGGTCACCATAGTGCCGTCTGCTTTATGGTTCAGCATCACAACGCTGCCCACCAGCACGTACACCAGCCACACAATAACAGCGGCGGCATATGCCAATATCAGCAGCTGCTGGGGGCGCAGCGGGCGGCCCGCACGGGTGGGGGCGGCAAAACGCTTGGTTGGGCGTTTATCTTTCATTGTACCACCCCGCTTTCTGCCACAGCCACCGGGGTAAAGGCGATAGGCTTGCTGCGGCCTTCAAACCGGTAGAGGGTTGCGGGCATATTCGCTTTCAGCCCGCCTTCGAACCGGCTGCTGAACTCCCGCTCCAGATAGTCGTCCGCGCGGTCGATCAGCAGGTAGTCGATCTGCTTTTCTTCCATATAGGCGGTCAGAGAGTCTGCGGTGCAGACCGCCTCAAAGTCATACAAGGTCCAGTTCAGGCTTTCCACCAGGTTCATAAAGTCGGAGTCCCACCGGCTGGAATAATCATCGTTGCCCCACCAGGTACCGCCATAGCCGTTGACCACCTTGGCGGTCAGCTCATACTTGTAGTAGTACCAGCGGGTGGCATCATCGCCCTGACTGATGACCAGCACGCGGTCCGGCCAGTCCAGCACGGTGTTCATTGCTTCAGCGCGGTTCTTTACATCGCGGCGCAGGGTGTACAGGCTGTCGGCGTTGGTCCAGAACCCAGCTGCGGGCACACCGCGCCAGGCAAAAATACCCAGCACTGCCGCAGCGGCCAGCCCCAGCGCCGCACGGCCCAGCCGCTGCGCCGCGCCGCTGCCCTGCCCCACCGCAAAGCCCAGCACACAGAAGCCGTACAGCATCCACCCCTGCAGGTAGGGCGCGATATAACGCTCATAGTCCTTCAAGGCGGAGCCTTCGGCCTCGGAGAAATTGTAGAAGTACAAAATCAGGTGGAAGAGATACAGCGCGGCAAAGCAGAACGCCCCGCCCACAAAGCCAACCACGGTGCGGCGGCGTGCGGCACCGGCAGGCGCTGCCACAAAGGCCGCCGTGAACAGCAGCAGAATGCAGCTGACAGCCATGATGGGCGCGCCCACCAAACAGACGCGGCGGTACAAAAATGCCTGGCCCATGCTCTGCATGATCTGGGCAAAGCGTTCTTCGCGCCCAATGCCCAGCAGCTGCTTGATGCCGCCGGTCAGCACAGCACCATAGCTCAGGCCCGCGCTGCCCACGCTGGCCCCAGTGGTTTCGGTTGGGGTCACGGCGGCGGTATAGCGGTTCCAGCTGATAAACACCGCCAGCACCACCGCCGCCAGAATACTGCATTTTGCCAGCGATACGCCGAAAATGCGGGCAGGCTTTGTATCCGGGTGCGGCGTACCGAACAGCTGATCCAGCCCGATCAGGAACGTAACGATCAAGGCATAGGCAAAACCGATATCTTTGGTCATGGTCAGCACGGCAAGTGGCATGGCACAGGCAAAAAAGCCGGTTTTGCGCCCGCCCGCCGCGGCATACAGGCACAGGGTTCCGCCAAACAGCAGCGCCAGGGGGGTATCCGCCATGGCGTTGGCGTACATGGTGGATGGGGTGCCCGCCGGAACCACGCTGAAAAAGAACGGCAGAAGAAAGCCCGCAGCAAACACCAACACAGCACCCGCCCAGTTTTTGCGCGGCATAGCTGCCGCCGGGGCAATGCAGGCCAGGAACAAAATATCCAGCCCGGCCAGGCACTGCCATTCATAAAACTGGCCCGGTACGCGCTGGAAGAGATAGGAAACCAGGCTGGTTGCCGGGTAGGTAAAGCTCGCCGTCAGGTTGATGGGATCCGCCACATACAGCGCAGCGCGCTCCGCCACCATCTTGGGGGCAAGGCCCCAGGCGGTAAATTCATCCCACTGGGTAAACATGGGCTGCTGCAAAGCAAACAGCACCCACAAAAAACAGCTGCCGCCCACAAACAGCAAAAAGCCGGGGCTGAACAGCGCCTGCCGGATAGCCCGCCACCCGGCACGCACCCCAAAGTAGACCCCGCCGGCCAGCCAGACCGCCATGATGATAAAATGGCCGAACTGCAAAAGCCCCAGCAGGGAAAGCAGATACAGCACCACGGCCGACCCGCACAAGGCGGGCAGCGGCAGCAGGGCGGCATCGAACCGGGTACATGCCGCCACGCACAGACAGCATGCGGAGAAGAACAGCAAAAACAGCAGGCCGAATACAATCTGCACGGTACAGCACCTCCCGGATTGAAATTAAAAAATAATAGAGAATAATGTTGGTGGACCGCCGCCCGGTGGGCGGCTCAGAAATTTGGGGCAAGGTAGCATATAAAGGCTGATTCTATATTCGCAGACTATCACGCAAAAGCCGCGAAAAACCGCAGATTTGATCGTGCCGCAGGCACACCGCCATTATTCTTTTTAACTATTCTCTCATATACGCGTAAGCCAGCTCACGCGTATACGACGTACACCGGCCCCACAAAGTAGTGCTGGAAGAGCAGCACAGCGCCAAAAACGGCATAGCAGGCGCACAGCGGGGTGATGGCCGCTTCGGCCTTTTCTTCCGTGATGGCGGGGCAGATGGTTTTGCGCAGCAGCACGGCCAGGGCGGGCAGCAATGCCAGCCAGACGCAGAGGAAATACCGCGCCTGCAGCCCCACAATGCGCACCATGCCCACCGGGGTATAGGTGATATACATGGCTGCCATGGCACCGGCGGCGTACACCAGCGCCAGCAGCGCCGCCCCACCCACGCGGCGGCGGGTGGGGAACGCATCGGCGCGTTTTGGCTGCGCAGCAGCCAGCAGGGCGGCCAACAGCAGCACCAGCGGGCCGGTCAGGTTCAAAAAGCTGATGGGCAGGTCCTTCCAGCCGAACAGGCCGAGCTGCCCAATAAAGAAATCATTCTCTCCCAGGGTCCCCCAGAACGCAGCAATGGTCCGCAGAGGGTTGCGCAGCACAAAGGCCAGCTGTTCACCGCCGTTTACCGTGCTGCCGCCCTGGCGCTCAATGATGGGATAGTTATAGCGGAACGCCGTTCCGTACCATTCCGTCAGCAGGGTAACGGCCATAGCACCGCCAAAGCCGCCCAGCGCCCACAGCGGGCGGCGTCCCTTGGCGTGCCATTCCCGCTTTGCCACCAAAAAGATAGGCAGCACCCACAAAAGGTTCAGGTACGGTTTAGCGATATTGACAAAGATGCAGGCGGCGGTGTAAATGCCCGCCGTCCGGGTGTCCCACTCCCTGCGGGTCAGCAGGGCAAGCATCAGGTAATAGCAGCCCAGCAGAGTTGCATCATAGCTCAGCGACGACCCCATAAAAAGCGACATCGGCAGCAGCATAATGGCCGCAAAGGCCGGGCGGTAACGCTCCGCTTTGGCCAGCGCCAACGCGCACAACAGCGTGTAGGCCAGCAGGTTGACGATGCGCCCGCCATACAGGCAGCCCAGCGCGCCAAGGCCCAGCAGGCGTGCCAGCGCCATACCGACCGCGCCCGGCAGGAATGGAATGACCAGAAAGCTGACCGGCTCGCTGACTGGGTCCGGCACAGAATCCCGCACATCGTGCGCCAGGTACAGGGCAAAGCTGTCCGCCATGCTCTGCACTGCGCCGTCCTTGCCGTATTGCTTCAGGGCATAGCCCGCGGTGTTATAGGCTTTTTCCGCCCCGGTATCGGGGTCAGTGCCCACACCGGCAGAGGTATGCGCATTCACCCATGCACCGGGGAACGCTTCCAGCAGGTAGGCCACATCGTCCGGGTAGGTGCGGGAAGCATCAAAATCAAAGTGCCCGGTGGAGATGGCATAGGTGCGCAGGTAATGGTCGGCTTCGTCCGGCGTTTGCAGCGGCGGGTTGGCAAATGCAAACAGCAGCCCGCACAAAAAGATGCACACGGCCCCTTTTGCCGCAAATCCTTTTGCAAACCGCCGCACACAATACCCGGCCAGCAGGCATACTTCCAGAAAGGCCGCACACCCCAGCGTGACCACCAGGGGGGACACACGGTTATCCAGCCCAAAGAACACCCGCCAGTAATAGGCCCACAGCACGCCGCACACGGCGGCGCACAGCACAGCCAGCCCCCACCGCACAGCGGCGGGCAGCTTTTGTAATTTTATTGGCATAAAACTTCCTTACAACCGCCCTTACAGAATGTACTGGCCGACCTTGTACTGGTCCAGGTTGCCGCGCAGGAACTCAATGGTTTCGGCAAGGCCCTGTTCAAAGGTATACTGCGGTTTCCAATCGGTCAGGGTGCGCAGCTTGGTGGCATCGCCCAGCAGGCGGTTGACCTCGCTCTTTTCGGGGCGCAGGCGCTCGGCTTCGCAGACGATCCTGGCGCTGGGGTTGATCTGGGCAATCAGCTCATTGGCCAAATCGCCGATGGAATGTTCCACGCCGGTGGCAATGTTGATCTCCTGGCCAATGGCGGCATCGCAGTCCGCAATGGCCATAAAGCCGTGGGCGGTGTCCTTGACATAGTTAAAGTCGCGGGTGGGGGTCAGGCTGCCCAGCTTGATCTCCTGCTGGCCGGCCAGCAGCTGGGTGATGATGGTGGGGATGATGGCGCGGCCGCTCTGGCGCGGGCCATAGGTGTTGAAGGGACGCACAATGGAAACCGGTAGGTCAAAGCTGCGGTAAAAGCTTTCGGCCAGGCGGTCCGCGCCGATCTTGGTGGCAGAGTAGGGGCTCTGGCCCTGGAACGGGTGGTGCTCGTCAATGGGCACATACTGGGCGGTGCCGTATACTTCGCTGGTGGAAGTAACCATCACGCGCTGGGTGCCCAGCTCGCGGGCGGCGTTCAGCACGTTCAGGGTGCCTTTGATGTTAGTATCCACATAGCTGTCCGGGCTGTGGTAGCTGAACGGAATGGCAATCAGGGCAGCCAGATGGAACACGCGCTCCTGCCCGCGCATGGCAGTACGCACGCCGTTGGGGTCACGTACATCGCCCATAAAGATATCCATTTCATTGCGGATCTCCGGGGGCAGGGTATCGATCCAGCCCAGGGAACCAAACGAGTTATACAGGCAGAAAGCACGCACTTTCTCGCCGCTTTTTACCAGCTCTTCGGCCAGATGGCTGCCGATAAAGCCATCGGCACCGGTCACCATAACAGTATGGGACATTGTAAAAACACTCCTTTTTATATGGCAATACCGCCCGCAGGGCAGAACAATCCAATTATTACAAAATAGTATAACCGATTTGCGGCCTGATTTCAACCAATGCCCCGCCCAGCGTGCAAAAAAGTGCCGGGGCTGCCGCGGATCGGGTAGGCCTACATTAAATTTATATAAAGATTATTCCGTTTGTATCAAAGAGTTCGGCAATATGTTATAATAGGGCAATACCGCATAATTCTAAGTGCCGATACGGCGAGCGAGGTGCGGCAGATGCCAAGCCAAAAGCGCAGATAATACTTTGTGTATTATCGAGCATTTTGGCAACGCAGATGCCGTGCCGCAGCTGCCGGAGCGGTGCTTAAGCCGCAAGGCGGGAATTGTGCGGTGTTGCCATAGGATAAATACAGTGCTGGGCCGCCTTGCCGCATTCCCTGCCCTGTAGTGGAAAGGAGCCTGCACCCATGCCGCAACGCGAGCCTGCCCTGCTTTGGCTGCGGGACTGCGCCCTGACCGCATTGGTCCTTGCGCTGTGTACGCTGACAAGCTGGGTATTTTTCCGGCTGGATTTTGTTTCTTCCAACTATATCCTGACCTATATCCTGGGCGTCATGTATATCAACGTCTTTACATCGGGGTTGGTGTACGGCGTTGTGGCTTCGCTGTTCTCGGTGATGCTGGTCAACTATATGTTCATTGACCCCTTTATGCAGTTCCGCATCCGGTCAGACGACATGGTAACGGCAGTGGTCATGCTCTGCGTTTCGCTGCTCTGCTCCTCGCTGACGGGGCGTATCAAGGTACAGGCCGCCCAAAGCGAGCGCAAAGCCGATGCTTCGCAGGTGCTGCTGGAAGCCAGCCGCAGCCTGTTGGGGGCCGAGGACCCTGACACCATTCTGCGGATAACGGCCACCCAGCTGGGCAAGCTGTTGGAGCGCCCGGTCTGCTTTGCCCCCGCGCCGGAGCACATTGCACCGGGAACCCTGATTCTGCCCCCTCCCGCCCAGACGGATTACCGCAGTTGCCCGGCGCTGCATGAGTTCAACACCTATGAGCACAATCTGGCATTATCCATCCTGGATGTGTGTTCCCTGGCGCTGGAAAAAGAAACCTCCAACCGCGCCCGGCGCGAAATTGAGGAAGCCGCCCGCCAGGAACAGCTGCGCGCCAACCTGCTGCGCAGCATCAGCCATGACCTGCGCACCCCGCTGACAAGCATTTCCGGCAACGCGCTGATTTTGACCGAGAAAAATCCCCTGCTGACCGAGGAAAAGCGCCGGGAGCTTTCTGCCGCAATTTATGAGGACGCCAACTGGCTGAACCATCTGGTGGAAAATCTGCTTTCCATCACCCGGATGGAGAACGGCCAGGTAAACCTGCACATTCAGCCGGAGCTGATTCAAGACATTTTTGACGATGTACTGGCTCATTTAGACCATGACGCCGCCCGCCACACCATTGTGACCAACGTGGCGGATGACCTGCTGATGGCCGATATGGACGCCCAGCTGATCGAGCAGGTGCTGGTGAACCTCATCAACAACGCTATCAAATATACCCCCGAACATTCCCGCATCGAGCTTTTCGCCGCGCCGGAGGGTAAATTTGTCCGCATCTGCGTAACGGATGACGGCCCCGGCATCCCGGAAGAAAGCCGGGACAAGCTGTTTGATATGTTTTATACCCTTGGCAAAACCCGCAGCGATGGCCGCCGCGGGCTGGGTCTTGGGCTGGCCTTGTGCCGTTCCATTGTTTCCGCCCATGGCGGTGTGATCAATGTACAGAACGCTGTACCGCACGGTGCCTGCTTCTGTTTTACACTCCCGCGAACTGAGGTGACCCTGTATGAATAAACCGCTGATCCTTGTGGTGGAGGATGACCCGGCTGTTGCACGGCTGATCTCCACCACACTGGAAACCCGCAATTATCAGTACCACCGTGTACAGAACGGAGCCGGTGCCCTGTTGGAAGCTGCTTCGGCACGGCCGGATGTAATTTTGCTGGACCTTGGCCTGCCGGATATGGACGGTATTGATGTGATCCGCAAGATTCGCGGGTGGAGCAACGTGCCCATTCTGGTGGTTTCGGCCCGCAGTGATGATACCGACAAAGTATCCGCCCTGGATGCCGGTGCAGATGATTACCTGACCAAGCCGTTCAGCGTAGAGGAGCTTTTGGCCCGGCTGCGCGTGGCGCTGCGCCGTGTGCGGTATGATACTTCCCGCGCAGGTGACCAGGCCAGCATATACGAGAACGGAGAACTGCGCATTGACTATGCCGCAGGCTGTGTGTACCGCGGCGGAACGGAGATTCATCTGACCCCCATTGAGTACAAGCTGATCTGCGTGCTGGCCAAGAACACCGGCAAAGTGCTGACCCACAACTATCTGCTGAACGAAGTCTGGGGCAGCCCGGCCGCATCGGATACGCCGTCCCTGCGCGTATTTATGGCAACGCTGCGCAAAAAAATTGAGGAAGACCCCAGCCACCCCCGCTATATCCAGACCCACATCGGCGTTGGCTACCGCATGATCCGCCAGTAAAGTTTGTGGCAACACCGCACAATTCCCGCCTTACGGCTTAAGCACCGCTCCGGCAGCTGCGGCACGGCATCTGCGTTGCCAAAATGCT
>OLOG01001336.1_pt1 | contig 15250 bp, 9 predicted proteins | sample 1672351 | NCBI WGS metagenome assembly OLOG01 (sample SAMEA3136674, study PRJEB25190) | human gut metagenome | biome: human gut; feature: human-associated habitat; material: faeces | place: Austria | collected 2013 | reverse complement strand
TTGCGGCGGCTCTTGGCGCGGAGATCCGCCGGAGCGGTGCTTAAGCCGTCAGGCGGGAATTGTGCGGTGTTGCCCTAGGTATCATAGTCGTCACTTTCGTTAGCAAAACGATCCCAATAACTTTAACGAATCTAACGATTTTAACGATAATGATACCTATTTTACATTAGATATATGTTTGCAATCGGCTCCTTCTATTTATAGGAGCTTCATGCGTCCGTTTTATTCCGGCGCTTTCATGCTCTCTACCATCGAGATGCGTTTCAGCAGCCGCTGCATGACCAGGTTGACCAGCGTGCTGAACAGCAGGGTCAGGGCAATGGCGTAGGCAAAGCTTTGGGGGTAGATCTGCCGCCCAAACATGACGGCATCGACCTCCACCGTGGTGATGACGAAGCTGTGCAGGGCAATGCCGCCTGCCAGGCCTAACAGCGTGCCGATCAGCGTTAAGGCCACGCTCTCGCGGTTGACGTAGGCGTAGACCTCTGGGTCGTAGAAGCCCAGCACCTTGATGGTGGCGATCTCCTTGACACGCTCGGCAATGTTGATGTTGGAGAGGTTATATAGCACCACGAACGCCAGCGATGCCGCACAGACGATGATGAGTACGATCACTGCATCGATGGAGTTAAGCATGTTGAGCACCTGGTTCACGTTGTCCTGCGTGAAGTTCAGGCTGGCCACATTGTCCATCGCCAGCAGGTCCGCCGAGAGGGTATCGCGGGCTTCCTGGGTGTCCTCGGGCAGGATGCTCATGATTGCGTTGTAGGCGGGAGCTTCGCCAAAACCGGCCTCGTACACCGCCGGGCTGAGGTAAACGTAATTGCTGACGTAATGCTCGCACACACCGCTGACAGTGAAGTCAGCTGTCTTATCGTCGCTGTTAGTCAGGGTAATGGTGTCCCCTGCCTTTACACCCAGGGTCTTGGCCATCTTTTCGGTCACGACCACGCCCTGCTGTCCCAGCGGCACCGCCTTGCGGGAGAGGCGCTCGTGCAGGTCAGCAAACTCAGCAAACTTGTCCACGTCCTGGGGAACCATGAGGTAGACGTCCATCTCACCGTTGGGGCCATCCTGCCGGGTGGATTCCATGGCGACAGTCAGCGAATCGGTGACGGTCTCCTTATTATAAAGGTAGTCGTAAACAGGGCCGCTTTCGGTGACCTCCTGCTTGGTGACGATGGTCATCAGGTCGTAGTGGTAAATGTCGCCGTACTGCTTGGTGATGATGGAGTTCAGCGAATCCGAGAGGCCGAAGCCCGCCACCAGCAGCGAGGTGCAGCCCGCCACGCCGATGACCGTCATCCAGAAGCGCTTTTTGTAGCGCAGCAGGTTGCGGCAGGTAACTTTCCAGCTGAAGGGCAGCCGCCGCCACAGCGGGGTGATGCGTTCCAGCAAAATGCGCTTGCCGGCCTTGGGGGCGCGGGGCAGCATGAGGGCCGCCGGGTTCTCCTGCAAGGTGGTGCGGCAGGCCAGCGCCGTGATACCCACGGTGAGCAGGATAAGGGTGCCGCCCGCAAGCAACGCCTGGCTCAACCGCCAGGGGGTGGCAATAGACGGCATATAATACATCATTTCATAGGCGGACCAGATGATGGACGGGAAGGCCTTGAAGCCGACGGCCAGTCCGGCCACTGTGCCCGCTGCAGCCGCCGTGAAGGCGTAGATCAGGTACTTTTGCATGATGGCTGCGCCCGAATAGCCTAGGGCTTTCAGCGTGCCGATCTGCAGGCGTTCTTCCTCGACCATGCGGGTCATGGTGGTGGATACCACCAGTGCCGCCACCAGGAAGAAGAATACCGGAAAGATGGTGGCAATGGCGGTGAGCTTATCCACATTGGCGGTAAAGGACGCATAGCTGACGTTTTTGCTGCGGTCCCAGACGTACCAGGTGGGGTACTCCACATCGTTCAGGGCGGCTTCTCCGTCCTCGATTTGCGCGCGGGCATCGGCCAGGGCCTTTTCGGCTTCGACCTTGGCGTCCTCATATTCTATTTCTCCGTCCCGTAGTTTTTGCAGGTTTTCGGCAATGGTTGTTTTGGCGTCATCCAGCTTTTTGCGGGCGTCGCTCAGCTGGCCTTTGGCGTCGTCGATCTGGCGGCGGGCATTGGCCATCTGCACCTTTTTGTCCTGCAGGGTGGCCCAACCATCCTCCAGCTGGGCGCGGGCAGCCGCCAGCTGCTTTTTTCCGTCCTCGTACTGGGCCAAGCCGTCATAGTACTGCTTCCAGCCATCGTCCAGCTGGGCCTTGGCGGTGGCCAGTTTGGGGGCGTTGGCCTCCAGCTCGGCACGGGCGGCAGCCAGCTGAGCCGCGCCCTGTTCGTATTGCAGCAGGCCTAACCGGTACTGGGTCAGCTGGCCCACGCCGGAAACCAGTTCTTCCAGCTGGGCTTTGCTGTCCTCGGGCAGGCTGGCCCACCAGGCTTCGACAGCGGCGTTCAGCTTGTCCCGGATGTCATCGGGCAGTTCGGGGGCGAACTGACGCGCCCAATCGACAGCATTCTGCAAAGCCGTCTGCATGGCGGCAGGGTCGGCAGCATCAGCCACGGCGGCGATATACGTCCGGGCCTCCTGCAAGCGCTGCTGTTGTTCTTCCGGCAGGGTGTCTGCGGGGATTTCATCGATGGCCGCCAGCAGATCGTTGGCCTGGGCGCGGATGGCATCCACCTGCTCCTGCGTCAGGCCTGCGGGGATGGTCAGACCGCCGTAATTCTGGATGGCCTGCCACAGTTCTTCCACCGTCTGGGGCGGCTGGGTGCCGTTGGCATCGCAGTTCTGGGCCAGCCAGCCGATAAACGCATCCACCTGGACCGCATCCACTCCCAGCTTTTCGGCAATGGCTGCTATCCCCTGCTGGTAGGCGTCCGCGTTGGCGTCCAGCTGGGCCTTGGCGTCGGCCAGCTGCTTTTCGGCGGTTTCGATCTGTGCCAGGCCGTCGTTGTATTGTTTCAGTCCGGCTTCGTACTGAGCCTGGCCGTCCTCCAACTGTTTGCGGGCGGCTTCCAGCTTGGGGGCGTTGGCGGCAAGTTCGTCCTCCCCTGCCTGCAGCTGCGCCTCGGCGTCTTTCAGCTGGGCTTCGGCATCCGCCAATTGGGCCGCGCCATCGTTGAGCAGGGCTTCGTTGCTGGTCAGTTCGTTCAAGCCGTCTGCATACTGGCGCTCGCCGTCATCCACCTCTTTCTGGCCATCCGCCAACTGTCGTTTGCCGTCGGCCAATTCAGCGGCAGCGTCGGCCAGCTGTTGGTCGGCATCCGCTTTGGCGTCGTTGTACTCAGCCCAGGCGTCATCCAGCTCGGCACGGGCATCAGCGATGATGCCGTCATAGCGGGCTTCACACCGGGCATCGGCGATGGCCTCGACGTTGGCCTTGACCGTATCAATATTGGTTTGGTAGGCGTCGCCCAGGCTGTCCTGCTCCAACGCGCCTTCGGCGGTCAGGTAGACTTCGGTGTAGGCTTCGTAGGCGAAATCCTGCTGGGGGATGTAGAACACCAGCTTGACCGTGCCGTTGCCCACGCTGGCGGGCTCGCGCTCAAAGCTGAAATAGTTGGCGTTGTGCACGATGCCCACGACGGTGTACTCGGTGGTGCTCAGCTTGGTGTCCAGATCTTCGTTGGCTTTGTCCACCACCAGCTTTGTGCCCACGGTGTAGGTAGATTGCTTTTTGGTGTAGCTGGCTTCGATGACGCACTCGCCGGACTTTTCCGGCAGGCGGCCCTCGACGAGGTTCAGCTGGTTGATGGTGTTATTCTCCGGCGCAGGCAGGCTGTGGACGCGGCTGACGACGGTGTCACCGTCCACCTCCACCAGCAAATCTGCCGAGTATCCCGGCTGCACCTGGCGAACGCCCTCCACCTGGCGCAAGGCGTCCACATCCTCATCAGTCAGACCCAGGGTGGAGACGATGCGCAGGTCGTAGAAGTTGCCATCATCCATATAACGTTCCATCGACTCTTTCATATCGATGGGCGTGGCGTTCAGCCCGGCCAGGAAGCCGACGCCCAGCGCCACGATGGCAAAGACGGCGGCGAACCGGCTGGCGGTGCTTTTGAAGGTCCGCAGGGTATTTTTGCGATAACTGCGTGTCATTTACCACTCGATCCTTTCCACGGGGGTGGGGTTGGGGTTCACGGTCTGATCTACCACCCGGCCGCTGTTGATACGGATGACCCGGTCCGCCATAGCGGCCAGAGCGCTGTTGTGGGTGATGACGATGACGGTGCGTCCCTGTTTGCGGCAGGTGGCCTGCAGCAGGGCCAACACCTGCTTGCCGGTTTTGTAGTCCAGCGCGCCGGTAGGCTCATCACAAAGCAGGATCTTTGGGTTTTTGGCCAACGCACGGGCGATGGAGACACGCTGCTGTTCGCCGCCGGAAAGCTGTGCCGGGAAGTTATTTTTGCGGTCCGCCAGGCCCACCTCATCCAGCACGGTGTCGGCATCCAGTGGGTCGCGGCAGATCTCGGCGGCCAACTCCACATTTTCCCGCGCGGTCAGGTTCTGCACGAGGTTATAAAACTGGAACACGAAGCCCACATCATAGCGGCGGTAGGTGGTCAGCCGCTTTTTATCAAAGCCGCTGACCTTCTCGCCGTCCAGCAGGATGGTGCCCTCGTCGCATGTATCCATGCCGCCCAGCATATTCAGCACGGTGGTTTTGCCCGCGCCGGAAGGGCCGAGGATGACGCAGAATTCCCCCTTTTGGATCTCAAAGCTCACGTGATCTGATGCAGCGATACGGGTATCGCCCATCTGGTAATATTTACACACATTGTCAAACAACACATAAGGCTGCGGCATGCTAAAACTCTCCTATTTTTTAAAGTAGCTTTAGTATAGCAGATTTGCAGAGAAATGTCGTGAATGAATTTTAAAATTTATTTTTCTACCATTTCCGTCGGCTCTATCCCCAGATATGGCAGGGCCTTTTGCAGGACCTCGGCGCAGACGGGGCCGGAGAGGGCGCCGCCGCTGGTGGTCCAGCTGTGGGGTTCGTCCAGGCAGATCAGCACCGCCAGCCGTGGGGCCTCGATGGGCGCGACCGCCACAAAGCTGGCAATGCGGGCGCCCTCGTTTTTGCTGTCCAGCTTTTGGCTGGTGCCGCTTTTGCCGCCCACACGGTAGCCGGGCCCCGCCGCCCGGGTGCCGGTGCCCTTGGTGACCACCCCTTCCATCAGCTTGCACATCGTGGCGCTGGTTTCAGCCGAAATGACCTGCCGCTTCACTGTAGGTTCTACCTCTTTTATTATTGTACCGTCCGGGGCGGTAATGCGCTGTACAACATAGGGCTGCATCAGCCGCCCGCCGTTGACCACAGCACACACCGCTGTAAGCATCTGCAGATAGCTGACCTTGCTGCTTTGGCCGAAAGAACAGGATGCCAGTTCCACCGGACCCATCCTGCAGCAAAAACAGGATAAGGCCCCCGGCGGTTTGCCGAGGGCCTTACCCTGTTTGCAAGAAAGGAACGATAGAAAAAAGAGAAGAAATCCGGGTCATCACCGCGATACGGCACGGCCCTTATATCAGACGGACGGGGAATCCGCCGGATCCTGGGTTGCATCCTCCGGAGCGGCTTCTGCGGGCAGGCGGCCGTACAACTCCATCAGATGGTTGAGCTTTTGCGCCAGCGCCGGGGTGAAAGCACCCGGCAGTGCGCGCCAGCACCAGTTGCCGCCCAAGGTGGACGGCGTGTTCATGCGGGATTCATGCCCCAGACCCAGCACATCCTGTGCCTGCACTACGGCCAGATCGGCCGTGCTGGCCCAGACACCGCGCATCATACCCCAGTGGTAACCTTCCTTTTTGGTCAGATTCAGGTACTCTACGGCACGGTCGGTGTCGGTCTTATCGGCGGTGGCAAACCAGCCCTGTACAGGCTCGTTGTCATGGGTGCCGGTGTAGGCCACGCAGTTGGTGGGATAGCTGTGGGGGCGGTAGTCGCCGCCGTCGCGGCTGTCAAAGGCGAATTCCAGCACTTTCATGCCGGGGTACTCGCACTTGGCCAGCAACTCGCGCACATCGTCGGTCAGGAAACCCAGGTCCTCGGCAATGATGCGGGGGCTGCCCAGTTCCTTTTTAACGGCGGCAAACAGGCTGTAGCCTGGGCCGGTGCGCCAGCGGCCATGCTCGGCGGTCTTATCGCCGTAAGGGATGGCGTAGTACCCGGCGAAGCCGCGGAAGTGATCGATGCGCAGGAGATCGTAGATGCTGCACAAGTGGCGGATGCGGCGCACCCACCAGCGGTAGCCGGTAGCGGCCATGGCGTCCCAGTCAAACAGCGGGTTGCCCCACAGCTGGCCGGTGGCGGAGAAACCATCCGGCGGGCAGCCGGCCACCTCGATAGGCAGCAGGTTTTCGTCCAGCTGGAACTCCTGCGGGCTGCTCCAGACATCCACACTGTCCGCCGCTACGTAGATGGGCAGGTCGCCGATGATCTCGACGCCCCGGGCATTGGCGTAGGCTTTCAGTTTTTTCCACTGGGTGTAGAAGAGATACTGCACAGCCTGCCAGAAATCGATGCTCGCCTTATGATAGCGGCGGGCCTTATCCAGCTCGGCCGGTTTGCGCAGGCGCAGCGGGCGTTCCCACTCCAGCCAGGACTTACCGCCGTGGGCATCTTTCAGTGCCATGAACAGGGCGTAGTCCGGCAGCCAGAAAGCGTTGTCCGCCAAAAACTGCTCGTAATCCTCTGGGGGGTTGGCCAGCAGACGGGCGCAGGCGCGGCGCAAGACGGGGTAGCGCTTCTCGTACAGTACACCATAGTTGATGCAGTCGGGCGTGCTCTCCCAATCGATTGTGCGGTACTCCTCGGGCGTAAGCAGCCCGGCCTCAGCCAGCTGGTCAAGATCGATAAAGTAGGGGTTGCCCGCGAAGGTGGAGAAGGATTGATAGGGGCTGTCGCCGTAGCTGGTAGGACAAACCGGCAAAATCTGCCAGTAATGCTGCCCTGCCGCATGCAGGAAGTCCACAAATTCACGGGCCGCAGCCCCCATGGTACCGATACCGCCGGGGGACGGCAGGCTGGAAATCGGCAGTAAAATACCGCTGGTTCTCATAAAAATACTGACCTCTTTCTAATGGAATATACTTTCTGGCCCTCTATCAACCCTTAACCGCACCGGCCACAACACCGTCGATGATGTACTTCTGGCAGGCCAGGTACAGCACAATGACGGGGATGACCGTGATCATAATGCAGGCCATCATGGGGGCCATCTCGACCTTGCCGTAACTGCCGCGGAAATACTGGATGGCCATGGGAATGGTACGGTACTGCTTGATGTCCAGCACCAGGGTGGGCAGCAGGTAGTCGTTCCAGACCCACATGGTTTCCAGGATGGCAGTGGAGATCATCGTCGGCTTCAGGATGGGGCAAACCACTTTGAAAAAGATCTGCAGCGGGTTGCAGCCGTCGATCATGGCAGCTTCCTCAATGGCGATGGGCATCGACTTGACAAAGCCGGTGAACATGAACACCGCCAGACCAGCGCCGAAGCCCAGATAGATGATGCAGATGTTGTAGGGGTTGTTGAGTTTGAGGGTATCTGCCGTTTTGGCCAGGGTGAACATGACCATCTGGAACGGCACGATCATGCTGAAGACGCACAGGTAATACATGCCCTTGGAGAGCACGCCCTGCACACGGGTGATGTACCATGCGCACATCGAGCAGCAGAGCAAGATCAGCGCGACGGAGGAAATCGTGATGATGAAGCTGTACCACAGCGAGGAGAGGAAGTCCATCTCCGCGATGCCGTAGATGTAGTTCTTCAGGCCCACGAAGGTCTCGGCGGTGGGCAGCTCGAAGGCGTGAGTGGTGGTGATGGCACGCTCGGTCTTGAGCGAGTTCATCAAAATCATGAATACCGGGTACATCCAGAGGATGCAGACGATGGTAAGCACGACCGACAGCACCGAGTTGATGCGGCGATCCTTAGCAGTCTTGCCCATTATTGCTGCACCTCCTTAGAGCGGGTGAAATGGAGCTGGATCAGAGAGAAAACGACCACGAAGAGGAAAAAGACCACAGCCTTGGCCTGGCCGATACCCTTCCACTGGGGTCCCGAGCGGGCGTAGAACGTATCATAAATGTTGTACGCCAGCATCATGGACTGCTTGGCCGGTTCGCCAGCCGTCAGAGAGAGGTTCTGGTCGAACAGCTTGAAGGAGTTGGTCAGCGTCAGGAAGGTGCAGATCGTCACGCTGGGCATGACCATGGGGACCTTGATCTTAAGGAGGATCTGGCGGGAGGTAGCGCCGTCGATGCGGGCCGCTTCGATCAGATCGGTGGGCACGTTCTGCAAACCGGCAATGTAGATGATCATCATGTAGCCGATCTGCTGCCAGCACATCAGGATGATGAGGCCCCAGAAGCCGTAGGTGGCGTTCAGCGCGAGCAGCGGCTTGCCCAGGGCAGAAAGGATGCCGTTGAGCAAAATCTGCCAGATGTAGCCCAGCACGATACCGCCGATCAGGTTCGGCAGGAAGAAGATCGTGCGGAAGGCGTTGGTGCCGCGCATGCCGCGGGTAAGCAGCAGTGCGATGCTGAAAGCCAGCACATTGATAAGCACGGTGGACACGATGGTAAAGACCGCCGTGAACCAGAACGCATGGGTGAAGGTATCATCGATCCAGATCATTTTGTAGTTGCTAAGGCCAGCGAACTGCACGTTTTTAACGGTAGTGAACTTGCAGAAGGACAGCCCCGTACCCCAGATGAAAGGCCACACAAAGCCGATGATAAAGGCGATCAGCGTTGGCAGCACAAAGACGGGCCAGTAGCGTTTTATGGCTTTTTCCATAGGAAAGCCCCCTTTTCAGATTCTCTTTCTTGCTTCGTTTCGTTAAAAAAAGCGGGGCGGGCGATTTCCGCCCGCCCCACAGGTATTGCGTTTTAGGTTTGCTTAGATTATGCAGCAGCGTTCAAAGCAGCCTCGGTTGCCCAGCCATCCACGAAGGCAGTAACAACATCATCCCAGCTGCCGGTACCGGCGGCGTAAGCGGTCAGAGCAGAACCAACGCCGTTCTTCCAGTTCTCGGAAGGCATGGTGGAGAAGTTCCAGGCCACGGGGGTCTTGCCCTCAGCGGTCATTTCGTTGTCGGCCTTGACGAAGACGTTCGGGGACTCGATAGCCTTCTTGAAGGGGATAACAAAGCCCATATCGTTCGCCATGGCAGTGGTGCCTTCCTCAGAGGTGACGCACCAGTACATGAAGTCCAGCGTAGCCTGAATGTCCTCGGCGCTAGCTTCCTTGTTGACGCACCAGTAGTTCTCGGTGCCGGTGCACAGGCCCTGGTTGGCTTCGTCGCCGACGCCAATGTAGATGGGCAGCATGGTCAGGTCGTCATCGGTGAAGGGCTTGTCATCGCCGACGAGGTTGGTGTACTCCCAGGAACCGTTCTGGTAGAAAACAGCCTCGTTGTTCAGGAACTCGTTACGGCTGTCGTCGCCGGTCTTGCCAGCCAGTTCAGTGGGATCGCAGGTGGAGTTGTTGATGTACAGATCAAAGATGTCTTTGTAGTTGTCGAGGTAGGTGCCCTTGATGGCGTCGGTGTTATTGATGCCGTCCTCCTGATACTCGAAGTAGATGGGCAGGTTGGCCAAGTGGGTCTTGTAGCGCCAGTCAGAGGAACCGTCCATACCGGCGGAGGTGAAGGCAGCAAAGCCAAGTTCGTCCTTGCGGGCGGTGATGTCCTCGGCAACCTTCTTCAGGTCGGCGAAGCTCTTGATGTCGTCCACGCTGTAACCAGCCTTTTCCAACAGGGTCTTGTTGGTAATCAGACCGTAGCTCTCGATAACGTAGCCGATGCCCAGGGTGGCGTCGCCGTCCTTCAGGGAGTAGGTGTCGCTGGTCAGCTCACCGGCGAGGGGAGTGCCGGACAGGTCGTAGCAGTAGTCTTTCCAGCTAGCAAGACCGACAGGACCGTTGACCTGGAACAGGGTAGGTGCGTCGCTCTTGGCCATCTCGCTCATCAGGGTGGTCTCGTACTGACCGGAAGCAGCGGTCACGACGGTGACGGGAACGCCGGTCTCCTCGGTGTACTTGGCGGCCAAATCCTGCCAGGCTTCATCCTGCTCGGGCTTGAAGTTCAGGTAGTAGACCTTGCCGGCTGCATCAGCAGTAGCAGCGGTAGAGGTGGAGTCAGCAGCGGATGCGGTGCTGTCAGCAGTGGAAGCGGCGGCGGAAGAAGCGCTGCTGCCGCAGCCTGCCAGCAGGCCGAGGGCCATGGCGGAGGCCAGGCTCAACGAAAGGGTCTTTTTTGCATTCATGGTCGTTTTCCTCCTTAAGAAAACAAGTTAGATCCAAGTGAGTGAATTCGTTTGCGCAACTCGAATACATTTTCCGTTCGGATTGCCTATATTATACACGGCATTTTTTCAAAAATCAACCCGTTTTTGTCTACATTGCCCAAGTTTGTAAGTTGTTATGAAACTAGCGCGCCACAATTGTGCACATTTACTCCATATTTGCGCATTTTATGTCATAGGCCATTGCGCAAGTTGCGCGTGCGGCAGGTTTCGACAGGTACAAAATTCCCGGAGCAGCCGAGATCGATGCTGTTCCGGGGCGGAAAAAGGATCTATAATGTTTTATATAATTCCAATAATTGTGCTCCAATACGGGGTAATGCCCGCTCCTCTGCGGTTTGGCGGGCGGCTGCGGCAGTATCGGGGAGTTTGTGCTGCAAAAGTGCCTGCAAGCGGGTGGGCAGGTCCTGCGTGGTGCGGTAGGTGTGGACGTTTACGCTGTCCCGCAGCCAACCGCGATAGGCCGGGATGTCCCGCACCAGCGTAGGCGTTGCGCAGGCCAGGGCTTCTAATATCACGATGCCCTCTGTCTCCTCATAGCTGCAAAACAAAAAGGCGTCCGCCCCGCAGTAGGCCGTGCGCAGCTCTGCCTGGGAGAGAAAGCCCGGAAACCGCAGGTTTTCCGGTGCATCCGCCATGGCGACTTTGACGTTATGCGGCACAAGGTGCGGGTCGGTGTAGCCGAACCACAAAAACTGCACCTGCGGCATTTTGCGAGCCAGCGCAATAAAATCCAGTATCCCTTTGCGCTGCATATAATGCCCTACGCTGATGACCACGGACTTATCCGCCGCCAGGCGGTACTTTTCCCGCAGGATGGACCGGCTGGCGGGGTTGGGGGCAAAAAACCGGGTATCCACGCCGTTGGAAAGCGGCACGATGGTCGGGCGCAAACGGTAACCTGCCAGTTCTTTGGCTGAGTAGGGCGTGGGTGTAATGATGAGGTCCGCCTGGTTATAGCACAACCGCAGCCATTGTTTGAAAAGCGGCGCCAGCAAGTTGGAGCCGGTGAAGGAGTTGCGGAAGTCCTTCTCGGTAGAATGGCCGTACCAGATGACCTTTTGCCCCCGGCGGCGGGCATGGCGTGCCGCCCAAAGTGATACCGGCAGCACGGTGTTGATGTGTACCACCTCGGCACGACAGTCCCAATCGGTGACGACGTGTACGCCGACGCTTTCCAGCGCCGCCCGCTGGTGTTTGGCTGCCTGCCCTACCCCGCTTTTGCTGACCAGCGCCAGCGAGCCGCTATAAATATGTACGGTGCGCATGGCGTTCACCTCCAAAGACCCAGCAAATTTTGCGCAACTACGGTCAGGCCCAGGCTGTACAGCGCAATGGACGCCGGTTTGCACAGCAGGATGATGGCCGCGTACAGCCGCCAGCCGATGCGCGTGGTGCCTGCAAGAAAGCAGAGATAATCATCTGGCGCAACCGGGATGAAAATAAGGAATGCGAACCACTTGGCAAACCGGCTGCCGCTGCCCATCCAGCGGTCATATTTTTCAATCATCTTGGCGGGGAAAACGCTTTCCAGCAGCGGGCGGCCGCAGGCGCGGGCGATGGCAAACGCCGCCAGCGACCCGGCGCAGATGCCGATATAGTTGTACCAGAAGCCTTTCCACACGCCGAACAGGATGACCCCGGCCAGACACCCCAGCCCGCCGGGCAGTATGGGGATGACCACCTGCACGGCCTGGAATGTGATGAACACCGCCGGACCTGCCCAGCCGAACCGGCTGATGCAGCTGGTCAGCGCTTCTTTGGAGTCAAACAGCCCGGCTTTCCAAAAGACATATGCCAGCACGGCGCAGAGCACCAGCCCCAGGATAGACGCTGCCTGGTTGATTTTTTTGATCATGCCACATTCCCCCCTGCCGCACTGCGGGCGGCGTGTTTACGGCCCAGCGCCGCCGCGTAAAGCCGCACTACGCTAAGACCGAACTGTTCCTTCGTGTAAGGCTGCACGGCGCGGCGGGCGTTTTGCCTCATGGCAGCCAGTTGGTGGCCTTTGGGCAGAGCAGCGGCACGGGCAGCCAACTCGGCAGGCGTGTGGTAGGCCCAGCCGGTCTCCCCTTCCCGCACCAGCGCGTCCAGACAGGGGTCTGCATGGCAAAGCAGCGGCAATCCTGCGGCCATAGCCTCGATGTAGGTCAAGCCCTAGGCCTCGCTGGTGGAGGCACTGACAAATACATCCCCCAGCGCGTAGTAGCGGGGCACCTCGGCAGGCGGGACGGCCCCTACGAAAATCACGCGGTCAGCCACGCCGAGGCTTTGCGCCTGCTGTTCCAGCACGGCGCGCTCTGGGCCGTCGCCGACGATGAGCAGAACGGCGTCCGGCAAATTCTGCATAGAATCGACAAGTTCTGTTGTGTTTTTTTCCTTGGCCAGCCGTCCCAGGCTGAGCAGGACCGTCTTGTTTGCCTCTTTCGGCGGCAGGCCCAGGCGGCTGCGCAGGGCATCATCCCGGGGCACAGCAAAGCGCTGCAGGTCCAGCCCAGTGGGGATGATACGCACCGGGCAGTGCACGCCGTAGCCCGCCAACAGGCGGCTGATCTTGGGCGTGGGTGCGATGACTGCGTCGCAGTCGGCGCAGATCATGCGGGTGAACAGCGCCGCCATCTTGCGCCCCATGCTGCGGCTGGGGGAAAAGTAGTGGGTGTAATCCTCGTACACCGTGTGATAGGTGTGGATAAGCGGTGCGCCCGCAGCGTGCGCAATCCGGCGTGCCGGGGCAAAAGTGCTGAACTCGCACTGAGAGTGGACAACATCCGGGTGCCAGTCGATCAGATCACGGATGGCACGATTCAATGCCGGGGCGCGCATCCGGGCCCCTGGGTAGACCAGCCCGGCATCCAGTGAGCCGAGGCTGGTCACACCGTCCTTTGTATAGGTATGGCTGTCGCCGGAAAGGGTCAGCACCCGCACCTCGTGCCCCTGGGCCGTCAGTGCGGCACGCAGGGTGGCAGTGGACATTACAACGCCGTTTATGGTAGGAACCCAGGTATCGGTCGTAAGCAGTATTTTCATGGTCGTTGCCTCCCAGTTATTGGTAATCTCTGCTTACTATAACGAGGGGCGCGTGACGTATTTTGCAGAAGATACAAAATTTACATCTTCCACCCCGCAAAAATCGTAGGGCACCAGCAGCCCCGGCATCTTGCAAATTAGGTTTGATTCGGTTATGATTGTAACGGCGCAAACGATTTCAAATTCCGACATTTATCTAAGGTATCAATAAGGAGAAAAACTATGGCAAACCCGCAGCCCTGGTGGAAAAATGCTGTGATCTACCAGATCTATCCCCGCAGCTTTCAGGACAGCAACGGCGACGGCATTGGCGACCTGGCCGGCATCATCCAGCGGCTTGGCTATCTGGAGAGCTTGGGCATCGACGCCATCTGGCTCAGCCCCGTCTACCGCAGCCCGCAGGATGACAACGGCTACGACATTTCCGACTACTGCGATATTGACCCCATGTTCGGCACGCTGGCCGACATGGACAACCTCATCACCGAAGCCAAAAAACACCACATCCGCATCATCATGGATCTGGTGCTGAACCACTCCTCGGACGAGCACCGCTGGTTCCAGGAGGCAAAAAAGAGCCGCGACAACCCCTACCACGACTATTACGTCTGGCGCGACGGCGTGGAGGGCACGCCGCCCAACAAGATGCGGGCCACCTTTGGCGGCTCGGCCTGGACCTGGGTGCCCGAGGTGGGGCAGTATTATTTCCACCAGTTTTCCATCAAACAGCCTGATCTGAACTGGGACAACCCCGCCCTGCGGCAGGAGTTGTACAAGGCCATCCGCTTTTGGATGGACAAGGGCGTGGGCGGTTTCCGGCTGGATGTCATCGACCAGATCGCCAAGGACCCGGACCTGGGAATTACCTCCAACGGCCCGATGCTGCATGCCTATATCCGAGAGTTGAACGCCAACACCTTTGGCAGCACCGATCTGGTGACCGTGGGTGAGGCCTGGGGCGCCAATGTGCAGAACGCCCCCATCTTCAGCGACCCGCGGGGCAAGGAATTCTCGATGGTGTTCCAGTTTGAGCACATCGGCCTGGACCAGATTCCCGGCAAGGCGAAGTGGGATTTGGCTCCGCTGCAGCTTTCGGCGCTGAAAGAGGTGCTGACCAAGTGGCAGGTGGGCCTGCACGGCAAAGGCTGGAACAGCCTGTTCTGGAACAACCACGACCTGCCGCGCATCGTCTCCCGCTGGGGCAACGATGGCGCTTACCGGCAGGAATCCGCCAAGATGCTGGCCACCCTGCTGCACGGCATGCAGGGCACGCCCTACATCTACCAGGGCGAAGAGTTGGGCATGACGAACGTCGCCTTCCCCACCATCGACGACTACCGCGACATTGAAACGCTGAACATGTACCGCGAGCGTACCCAGGCCGGGTACAGCGAGGCAGATATCCTGCGCTCTCTCCACGCCAAGAGCCGCGACAACGCCCGCACCCCCATGCAGTGGGACGCCACCACCAACGCGGGTTTTACCGATGGCACGCCCTGGCTGCAGGTGAACCCCAACTATACCGCCATCAATGCGGCGGACGAGGTGGCGGATGCCGGCTCGGTGTTCCACTATTACCAGGCGCTCATTCGTCTGCGCAAACAGTATCCCATTTTCAGTGAGGGCGACTTTACCCTGCTGTTTGCAGACCACCCGGCTCTGTTTGCCTACCAGCGCCGCCTGGGTGACCAGGTGATGACCGTGCTGTGCAATTTCTACGAGGAGCCGCTCACCCTGCCCGCCGACGCAGTGGCTCCCTTGCCGTTGGATACCCTGCTGCTGGGCAACTATGACACCCCCGCGGATGCGGCACATTTCCGCCCGTATGAGGCACGTATTTATCTGAACAACGCTGAATAAATTTAGGGCAATACCGCACAATTCTAAGTGCCGATACGGCGAGCGAGGTGCGGC
>OLOG01001325.1_pt1 | contig 15386 bp, 13 predicted proteins | sample 1672351 | NCBI WGS metagenome assembly OLOG01 (sample SAMEA3136674, study PRJEB25190) | human gut metagenome | biome: human gut; feature: human-associated habitat; material: faeces | place: Austria | collected 2013 | reverse complement strand
ATGAAGCATGTGGGATACAGACGATTGCAATTTTGATGTCTGATCTATTATACGTTATTTTGTTCAAATTGTGTAGTAATACAAAAGAAAAAGTCATAGGTCGAAAAACCTATGACTTTAGAAAAATATACGTATTTGTTCAGCAATTTGTTGTACGTTCATCAGGCTAAATAACAGAACATAAAGATATAGTGGCAGAGACTTCCGCCCATCACAAACAGATGGAAGATCTCATGGGAGCCGAAGTACGGATGCTTCGAATTAAAGATCGGCAGCTTCAGTGCATAGATCACACCGCCAATGGTGTAGATAATGCCGCCGGTCAGCAGCCAGAAAAATGCACCCGGTGTCAGGGAGCGTACGATTGGACCGAATGCCAGGATGCAGGTCCATCCCATGCCGATATATAATATAGAAGAGAACCATTTTGGACAATAGATCCAGAAGGCCTTGATCAGAATACCGGTAATAGCAAGTCCCCAGACGATCCCAAGGATGATCAGACCGAGACGTCCGTTCAGAACCAGAAGACACACCGGAGTGTAGCTGCCGGCAATTAAGACAGATATCATCATATGATCCACTTTTTTCAATAATTTGTTGACAGATGGTGAAATGTCAAAAGTATGATAAGTGGTGCTGGCTGCATAGAGCAGAATCATGCTCGCCATGAATACAGCCATGGAAATCATATAAATCGGACTGTCATGACGACTTGCACGAACGAGAAGAGGTGCAGTGCCAAGAGCAGCCATGATCAATCCAATAAAATGAGTAATGGAACTTCCGGGATCCTTGATTGTCATCTTGTGTATCGGATTCTGAGTAACAGAATGCCCGATAGAACTTACAGTTATTTCTTTCATAGTAAAACCTCCAAAATATTAAAAACTATTACATGTAGTATTAAAAACTATGTCATATCATATACAAATAATATATCTTTTCACGAAGAAATGCAAGGGGAAAATAAATATTAATGAAATTTTTGCTTCGTGTCTGTAAAGGTACTGTACAGATACAGAAATTTTAGGACAATCCAGAAGAGCCTGTCAGGCGTTGTATTCTTGAAAGATGTTTGGTTTTGCGATATACTTGGGGATAAAGGAATAAAAAGAAAAGGTGGGAAAATATGTCAGATTCAAAATACAGCAATCTTGGCAGTGAAATCAGTGATATGGTGCAGAAGGCCATAGATAGTCAGGATTTCAGCCAGTTAAGTACAACAATACAGAATTCAGTCAGTCAGGTAGCGAACACAGTAGTGGATACCGTGGTTTCATCCGTGATCGACGAACCACAGCCTGACCGCAGACCTGATTATATGAAAAATGCGCAGCATAAGATGGAGGTGGCACAAAATCCGTGGAAGAGTCAGTCAAAGCCTGTGCAGAAGACTGCAGAGTCTTCCTCTGTAGCTGAGCAGGGACGCTATTCCCCAGGAGGAAGCGGACGACTGAAGGGATATTTTATGTTTACCATGGGGATTGCAGGTGTGCTTGGATGTGCGGCAGGACTGCTGACTCTGGCAATTGCCAGTAAGATCACAGGTGTGGCACTGACCGTGCCGGAAGTGATTCTGTTTATCGTGGCTGTCGGTTTTGGCTCTTTGAGCATAAAAGGCAGTGGAACCCTGAAACAGATCAAGAAATTTAAGAATTATGTGAAGAAGATCGGAAAACGAGATCATATTCCCATAGAAGAACTGACATCATCCAGTGGAAGAAATGAGAAGGAAGTCTTAAAAGATATTCAGGATATGCTGCAGGAGAATATGTTCCTGCAGGGACATCTGGATCAGGAGAGCAAGACACTGTATGTGACAGATCAGGGATACCAGAATTTTTTACAGGAAAAGACTCAGAGACTGGAACAGCAGAACAGGGAGAAAGAAGCACGGGAAAAACTGGAGCGGGAAACACAGGAACTGCCACCGGAAGTACGAAAACTCATTACAGACGGAAATGCATATATCGAGAAGATCCGTAAAAGTAACGATGCTATCAGTGATGAAGCAGTCTCCAGAAAACTATATGATCTGGAAGCTGTGACACGGAAGATTTTTGATTACGTAAAGGCACATCCTGAATGTGCCGATGATACCAAGAAACTGATGAAGTATTATCTGCCGACGACGATAAAGCTGCTGGATTCCTATGAGAAGCTGACAGAAGAAGAACTGGAGGGACAGCATCCGGACCAGCTGGCCAATATTGCAAAGTCCAGGAAAGAGATCGAGGATACACTGGATACTTTGAACATGGCATTTGCAAAGTTATTTGATAATCTGTATCAGGATACTTCCATGGACATTACAGCAGACATCTCAGTATTGCATACACTTCTTGCACAGGAAGGACTGACAGGAGAAGAGATCAAAGATGCCATGAAAGATGTAAAGTAAAACATCAGATGTAGTAAAATGCTTGCCGGCAGTGGCATGAATAACAGCAAAATGAAGCAGTGAAAGGAGAAGCAAGATGAGTGATGAATTTGAAAAACTGGCGGGAACCGCGCCAACTTTAACTCTGACACCGTTCCCAGAGAAGGAGGAACTGCCACAGAAGACAGAAGAACAGGAAGTGGCAGAAGTAAAAGAGAAGATGGAGGAAGAATCCCGTTTTACACCGGAAGAACAGCAGCAGATTCAGGCATTTGCACAGCAGATCAATATCTCTGACAGCAATATGATTCTCCAGTACGGTGCCGGTGCACAGCAGAAGCTGGCAGATTTCTCTGAAAAAGCGTTGGAGAATGTAAAGTCACAGGATCTGGGTGAAGTCGGTAATATGCTGACAGATGTGGTGGCCGAGTTGAAGAATTTTGACGTGGATAATGAAAAAAAAGGATTTCTGGGTCTGTTTCACAAGGGTGAGAACAAGCTGGAGACCATGAAGGCAAAATATGATAAGACCGCTGTGAATGTGGACAAGATCTGTGATGTCCTGGAAGAACATCAGGTACGTCTCCTGAAGGATACAGCCATGCTGGATCAGATGTATGCGTTGAATCTTACTTATTATAAGGAACTGTCTATGTATATTGCGGCAGGAAAGCAGAAGCTGGAAGAGGGAAGAAATACACAGTTAAAAGAACTGATGGAAAAAGCACAGGCAGGAGATGATCAGGTGCTGGCACAGGAAGCCAAGGATCTTGCCAGTTATTGTGACCGTTTCGAGAAGAAACTGCATGACCTGGAACTGAGCCGTATGATCTCCATGCAGACAGCACCACAGATCCGCTTGATTCAGAATAACAACACCATGATGGTGGAGAAGATTCAGTCCACACTGGTGAATACGATTCCACTGTGGAAGAATCAGATGGTCATTGCGCTTGGGCTGGAACATGCGCAGCGGGCAGCCAAAGCACAGAATGCAGTGACAGATATGACCAATGAACTGCTGAAGAAGAATGCAAATGCACTTCATGAAGCAACGGTTTCCACTGCAAAGGCATCTGAGAGAGGAATTGTAGATATTGAAACACTGACCCAGACCAATGCAGAACTGGTAAAGACCTTCGATGAAGTACTGCAGATCCAGAGCGAAGGACGCCAGAAGCGTCTGCAGGCAGAAGCAGATATGGTAAAAATGGAAAATGAATTAAAACAGAAGCTTCTGGAGATCCGAAAATAAGAAATTCACATGGCGAATAGAGGAAGAATTTGACGATCATTCGCAGATTGACAGTAAAGAGTGTCAAGTTTATAATATTTGACGGTGATGTGAAAACATACAAGGGAATGGGAAGATGAAGAATTTTATAGAAGAATTTAAGAAGTTTATTATGCGTGGCAATGTAATGGATCTGGCAGTCGGTGTTATCATCGGTGGTGCTTTTCAGGCAATTATCAATTCGCTGGTAAACGATGTGATTATGCCATTGATCAGCCTGATTACCGGAGGACTTGATTTTTCCAATCTGTTTATTCAATTCAGCGGAGAAAAATATGCAACACTGGCAGAAGCCCAGGCTGCAGGAGTCGCTGTATTTGCATATGGTAATTTTATAACAGCTGTATTGAATTTCCTGATTATTGCATTTGTGATTTTTATGGTGGTAAAGGCAATGAATAGACTGTCAGAAGTCAGAATGAAAGAAAAAGAGGAAGAAGAACCGGTTACCAAGATCTGCCCATTCTGCCAGAGTGAGATATCCATAAAGGCAACACGATGCCCGCATTGTACTTCTGTATTGGAGAAGGAAGCATAAAATAAGAAATGAAGTAACGACCCAGAATCCATCACATCTGTGAAGGAACTGAACGGATACGGAATGAAGAAGATTGGAGAACAATATGTGCGGAATAGTAGGATATGTAGGTGACCGCCAGGCGGCACCGATATTACTGGATGGACTTTCCAAGCTGGAATATCGTGGATACGATTCAGCGGGTATGGCTGTCCGTAATGGAGCAGCAGCGGCCGAGATTGTGAAAGCAAAGGGAAGACTGAAGGTACTGGCAGAGAAGACCAATGATGGTAAGACATTGCTGGGCGATTGTGGTATCGGTCATACCAGATGGGCAACCCATGGAGAGCCATCTGTAGAGAATGCCCATCCACATTGCAGTGATGATGGCAATGTAGTAGCCGTTCATAACGGAATTATTGAGAACTATCAGGAATTAAAAGATAAACTGACCCGCAAGGGGTATCAGTTCTATTCAGCAACGGATACAGAAGTAGCAGTAAAGCTGATTGACTATTATTATAAAAAGTATGTAGGAACACCGGTGGATGCACTGAATCATGCCATGATCCGTATTCGAGGATCTTACGCTCTTGCCGTAATGTTTAAAGACTATCCGGAAGAGATCTATGTGGCCAGAAAAGACAGTCCGATGATTCTGGGACTGGGTGAGGGAGAATCCTATCTGGCATCTGATGTTCCGGCAATTCTCAAATATACCAGAAAGGTATACTATATTGGCAATCTGGAAATCGGCCGTCTGGAGAAAGGAAAGATTACTTTCTACAATCTGGACGGAGATGAGATTGAAAAAGAACTGACAGAGATTAAGTGGGATGCAGAGGCTGCCGAGAAGGCCGGTTATGAACACTTTATGATGAAGGAGATTCAGGAACAGCCGAAGGCTGTACAGGATACTCTGAATTCTGTGATCCATGAGAATAAGATCGACCTCGCTGAAGTGGGACTGGAAGAAGAGCAGATCCGAGATGTTTCTCAGATCTACATTGTAGCATGTGGCTCAGCCTATCATGTAGGTGTGGCTGCCCAGTATGTAATAGAGGATCTGGCAAGGATTCCGGTTCGCGTAGAGCTGGCATCCGAATTCCGTTACCGTAAGCCAATTCTGGATCCGAACGGACTGGTGATTATCATCAGCCAGTCAGGAGAAACGGCAGACAGCCTGGCTGCACTGCGTGAGGCCAAGAGCAAAGGAATCCGTACGCTGGCAATCGTCAATGTAGTAGGATCATCCATTGCCAGAGAGGCAGATAATGTATTTTATACACTGGCGGGACCGGAGATTTCTGTGGCAACCACCAAGGCATACAGCACCCAGCTTATTGCAGCTTACTGCCTGGCAGTACAGTTTGCACTGGTAAGGGAAGAAATTACAGAAGAATACTATACTGAGCTGATTACAGAGATGCAGACACTTCCTGACAAGATCAGAAAAGTACTGGATGATAAAGAACGCATTCAGTGGTTTGCAGCAAAACAGGCAAATGCGAGAGATATTTTCTTTATCGGCCGTGGACTGGATTATGCAATTTCACTGGAAGGCAGTCTGAAGATGAAGGAGATAAGCTACATTCATTCCGAAGCCTATGCAGCAGGAGAACTGAAGCATGGAACGATCTCACTTCTGGAAGATAATACACTGGTGATCGGGGTGCTGACGCAGTCAGATCTCTATGAGAAGACACTGTCCAATATGGTAGAATGCAAGAGCCGTGGCGCATATCTGTGTGCCGTGACCAGCTATGGCAACTATAGCATAGAAGATACAGCAGATTTTGTAACCTACATTCCAAAGACAGATACACATTTTGCAACATCGCTGGCAGTCATTCCATTACAGTTGATGGGATATTATGTCAGTGTTTCCAAAGGTCTGGATGTGGATAAGCCGAGAAACCTGGCGAAGAGTGTGACGGTAGAATAACAGCAGGTGTGAAGAGAACTTCATCTGACCTGCATGGTCGTCCTGCCAGAATATGGAGTGAGAAGGACGGATAGTATGCTTGATAAAGAAGAGTTTTTTAAAGAGTATAAGGTAGAACAGGAATTCTTATATTCCGGGCTGAAGTGGGAAGTACTGGAAGAGATCTATGATGATTACTGCAGGCGCCAGCCGGAGGTGGAAGAGTACTGTGGCAGGTTCGCAGAGTATTTCCTGGATGGAATGAAGATGCCGATTCATTCTATCCGTACCAGAGCCAAAGAACCAAAGCATCTGATTGAGAAGATTATTCGAAAACGAGGTAAGTACCAGAACAAAAAGTACCTGAATATTAACGTGGATAATTATCTGGATATTGTACAGGATCTGGTCGGCGCACGTGTATTAATTCTGGCAAAAGAAGAGTGGGAAGGTGTATTTGACTGGATCACGGAACGGTTCCAGACTAATGCCACAGATGAATGTTATCTGGCAGAGCCACCGGTGGCCTATACAAGATACGGTGACAGAGATATATTCGGGGATAAGATATACCGGGAACATACCGACCGGGGATACCGTTCCCAGCATTACATTATTCGTTTTGAAAAGTATTTCTGTGAGGTGCAGGTACGGACACTGGCAGAGGAAGTATATGGAGAATTCGACCACAGAGTCAAATATCCTTACCGCAACGAGAATCATTTTCTGCTGCGCTATACGAATACGGTAGCACAGCTGGCAGATTCCATAGACGAGATTATCTCTACCTGTTTTGAAATGGGAGAGCAGGGATGGGAAAACTGTGCACAGTACTACAGCGGAGATACTTATGCGGACTGGCGCCATATTTCCCAGCCGGATACCTCAGAGAGGAAAGAAGAAAAAATACAGCGTGAGAAGAGCCGGGATACGGTAATTGATGCATCTGCATATCTGAATTCCGTGATACTTCGAAGGGAAAAAAAGTATGCAAAGTAGAAAGAGCCAGGGACGTCAGAGCCATTTCCGGGAACTGCTGACAGAGGCGATGAGCGGGGAGTATCAGATGGAGAAGCTGCCAAGTCCGGCGTACGATTTCGCGGAAGAGCGGCAGGCAGTTTATCCAATATGCGTTATAACATGGAATCTGATATGAGTGTGATGGTAATGAATCACCATGAGCAGCTTGACGAACTGAAGTTATTAAAAGAATGGAAAAGGGAAGCACAAGAATGAACTGCGAATACAGTTACGAAGATATGATAGAAAAGATCGGAGAAGACAGACTGCATGAGAAATATACAGAAGTGCTGGCTTCCGCCAATCACTTTATAGAAGAAGCAGGCTATCAGGGGAACGTGGAATGCAATGAGCGTATCTTATTCAGCCTGATTCTGGATTACTATGCAGATCTGTTTCGGCTGAAGGACTTTCACGGCATTGAATGGATCCGCACAGAAAAGAGTTTTGCCTATCTGATTGCATGGATTGTGAGAAGAAAACCACTCCAGTTCCTGCACTATACAGAAGATGAAAAAGATATTTATGTAAATGAGCGGTTTGCCACATTCCTGATGCTGAATGAATGTCTCCTGTGTGGAGAAAAGAGATTCGTAGGAAGTGAGAATCAGTCCAGGTTGGACGAATACATAAATTTGCTGTTTTATTACTTTAAATACCGGGAATGCAATCCACAGGTAGTGGAACTGGCAATCGAGTCTTTCAAGATGGGAACTCTGGTATCATAAAAAAACAAAAGGCTGCTGCATTATTTTCTGTAGCAGCCTTTCTGTCATAAATTAAAAAAATGATGTAACTATTCAGACCCAATGTGAAGGCGCTGAACAGTTACAAATCATAGGAGAATATAATGAAATCACTGGTCATAGCAGAAAAACCGTCGGTAGGACGGGATATCGCAAGAGTACTGCATTGCAGCAAGCCTTCCGGAGGAGCACTGGAAGGAGACAAATACGTGGTTACCTGGGCACTGGGACATCTGGTGACTCTGGCAGACCCGGAAGAATATGACAAAAAGTATCAGAAATGGGATATGGCAACACTGCCGATGATGCCGGAGAAGATGCAGCTGGTTGTGATCCGCCAGACTGCCAGACAGTATCAGACGGTGAAGACCCAACTGTACCGGAAGGACATCGGGGAAGTGATTATTGCCACTGATGCGGGAAGAGAAGGGGAACTGGTAGCCAGATGGATTCTGGAAAAAGCCGACTGCCATAAGCCGATAAAGCGGCTGTGGATCTCATCTGTCACAGACAAGGCCATCAAAGAAGGATTTGCACATTTGTCTGACGGAAGAAAATACCAGCATCTGTATGACGCGGCGGTCTGCCGTGCAGAGGCAGACTGGCTGGTGGGAATGAACGGAACCAGAGCACTGACCTGTAAACATAATGCCCAGTTATCCTGTGGAAGAGTTCAGACACCGACCATTGCCATGATTGCCAGAAGGGAGCAGCAGATCCGCGCCTTCCAGGCACAGGAATACTATGGTGTTCAGATTCAGGACGAACAGATCCACTGGACATGGCAGGATGAAAAAAGCGGAAGCTATCGTACATTTGCCAGAGACCGTGCAGAAAAGCTGCTGGGAGATCTGAAATGCAGACAGCTTACTGTAACAGAAGTAAAAGAGAATAAGAGCAGCGTGCTCTCTCCGGGGCTGTATGATCTGACAGAGTTGCAGAGAGATGCCAGCCGCATGTTTGGCTATTCTGCAAAGCAGACCCTGAATATTATGCAACAGTTATATGAGCGTCATAAGGTTCTGACTTATCCGCGTACCGATTCCCGATATATATCAAAAGACGTGGCAGAGACCATAAAAGAACGTCTCCGGGCCATCAGCATCGGACCGTATAAGAAGCTGGCAGGAAGCCTGATTATGCAGCCACTTCGGTTAAACAAGAGTTTTGTGGATGATAAAAAGGTCAGTGACCATCATGCAATCATTCCTACAGAGCAGTTTGTGCAGATGGAGAAGATGAGTACAGAAGAACGCCGGATTTATGATCTGGTAGTACGCCGTTTCTTAAGTGTTCTGTATCCACCGTGCATCTATATGCAGACCTCATTAAAAGGCGAGGCAGCAGGACAGAACTTTGCAGCTAAGGGAAAAGTGATGCTGGATCAGGGTTGGAGAGTGGTCTATGACCGTCAGCAGGAAGAGGAAGACGACAAAGAAGATGGATTAAAGGAACAGAACCTGCCATCTATAAAGAAGGGAGATCACAGAGAGATCCTGAAAGCAGAACTGACCAGGGGAAAAACCAAGCCTCCGGCATACTTCACAGAGGCAACACTTCTTTCAGCCATGGAAAATCCGGTCAAATATATGGACAGCCGGGATGCACAGATGGTAAAAACTCTGGGAGAAACCGGCGGTCTTGGAACAGTGGCGACCCGTGCAGATATTATTGAGAAGCTTTTCAACAGCTTTCTGATGGAGAAGCGTGGAAACGAGATCCATCTTACGGGGAAAGCAAGACAGCTCCTGTCACTGGTGCCGGAAGATCTGAAGAAGCCGGAGCTGACTGCAGACTGGGAGATGAAACTGTCCAGAATCGCCAAAGGAGAAATGAAGCGGGATGTTTTTATGAAGGAGATCGATGCTTACACCAGAGAAATTGTGGAGGAGATTAAGGAAGATGATGGGGTATTTCGTCATGATAATCTGACCAGTCATAAGTGCCCGGTGTGTGGAAAACGTATGCTGGCGGTAAATGGCAAGCAGGCGAAGATGCTGGTATGTCAGGATCGTGAATGCGGACACCGGGAAGTGATTTCTAGAGTCACCAATGCGCGCTGTCCGAACTGCCATAAGAAGATGGAGATGTATGAAAAAGGCGGAGAGAAGACATTTATCTGTAAATGTGGATACAAGGAACGCCTGTCAGCATTTCAGGCGAGAAGAGAAAAAGAGGGCGCAGGAGTCAGCAAGAAGGATGTACAGCGCTATCTGAATAAACAGAAAAAAAAAGCACAGGAACCAGTGAACAATGCATTTGCACAGGCACTGGCAGGAATAAAACTGGATAAATAACAAGGAGCATCAGCAGCGAAAAGAGGATAAGAACATGAAGAAGACAGCAGAGGAACTGATACAGTTTATCAAAGAAAGCCCGGATGCGTTCCATGCAGCGGCAGCAGTCACTGTACGGTTGAAGGAAGAAGGATATGAGGAATTAACAGAAAGAAAAAGCTGGAAGCTGGAGAGTGGAAAAGGCTATTATGTAACCAGGAACGACTCCGCAGTGATTGCATTCCGGATTCCTGAAGGGAAATTTTCAGGATATCAGGTGATGGCAAGCCACAGTGATTCCCCTTCCTTTAAGATTAAGGAAAATCCGGAGATGGTGGTGGATAATCATTATGTGAAATTAAATGTGGAGAAATACGGCGGTATGCTGATGGCACCGTGGTTTGATCGCCCTCTTTCCGTGGCAGGCAGAATTATGGTAAAAGAGACCACAGCAGACGGAAAGAAGAAGATCGTATCCAGGCTGGTAAATGTGGATCGGGATCTGCTGATGATTCCAAGCCTTGCCATTCATATGAACCGGGAAGTGAATGAGGGATACCGTTACAACGCACAGAAAGATATGCTTCCGCTGATGGCATGCGGCTGCGAAAAAGGTCAGTTTAAGGCGATTGTCGCACAGGCTGCCGGAGTGAAAGAAGAAGATATTCTGGCACAGGATCTGTTCCTTTACAGCCGTTCCCAGGCAAGTATCTGGGGGGCACAGGATGAATTCGTATCCTGCGGACGCCTGGATGACCTGCAGTGTGCCTTTGCAGGACTGAAAGGCTTCCTGGAAGCCGGTCACTGTGAGATGGAAGAGGTGTCACAGGCGGGAGCGGAAGAGAAAAAAGCCAGCACAGTTCCGGTATATTGTATGCTGGATAACGAGGAAGTGGGAAGTGGAACCAAGCAGGGAGCCGCATCCACATTTTTGAAAGACGTTCTTATGAGAATCAATCTGGCAACAGGCGGAAACGAGGAAACCTATCTTCAGATGCTGGCGGGAAGTTTTATGGTATCTGCGGATAATGCTCATGCACTGCATCCAAATTACGCAGATAAGACAGACCCAACCAATCATCCTTATGTGAATGAGGGCATTGTGATCAAGCACAGTGCCAACCAGAAATATACCACGGATGCCGTATCAGCAGCTGTTTACCGTACCATTTGCGAGGCAGCAGGCGTACCGGTGCAGGACTTTTTTAACCGGTCCGACATGCAGGGCGGTTCCACACTTGGCAACATTGCCAATACGCAGACACCGATGAATACAGTGGATATCGGTTTGCCACAGCTTGCCATGCATTCGGTCTATGAGACGGCAGGCGTGAAGGATACCTGGTATCTGATCCGGGCAACCAGGCTGTTTTATCTGAGCAATGTGGCTGAATTACTGTTCTGAGAAGGGGTGATAACATGATCGCAACGGTAACATTAAATCCGGCAATTGACTGTGTGATAAAGGGAGAGGAGTTCAGGCCAGGCTGCCTGAACCGGGTATCAGAAGAGGCTGTTTTCCCGGGAGGAAAAGGGGTAAATGTGTCCCTTGTACTTGCAGAACTGGATGTGGATACCTGTGTCAGCGGATTTCTGGCAGGGACAACGGGAAAAGCATACGAAGCTATGCTGGCAGAACGGAACCTGAAAGACCATTTCTTGTTTGTAGACAGTGGATTTACCAGAATCAATACCAAGGTCAGCTCACAGGAAGAAACAGAGATCAACGGTATAGGTCCGGCTTTAACTTTTGCAGATCTGGACCGGCTCTGCAGTAAGCTGCGGGAGCTGCCGGATCTGGATATGCTGGTGCTGTCAGGAAATGTGCCATCCGGAGTGAGGGGAGCATATGAATATATCCTGAAGAGTCTGTCAGACTTACAGATCCGTCCGGTGGTGGACGTGACAGGAAAAGAGCTGCAGAAAACATTGCCGTTTCACCCGTTTCTGATCAAACCGAATCTGGAAGAACTGGAGGACTTGTTCACAGTTCGTATAAAAACACTGGGAGAAGTCAGATACTATGCAAGAGAACTGCAGCATATGGGAGCTGCTAATGTACTGGTATCCATGGGCGCGGAAGGCATGCTGCTGTTGACGGAAGAGAAGACTGCCCTCTATGCAAAAGGCGTGAAAGGAAAAGTAGCAAATACCGTTGGCGCCGGGGATTCTTCGGTAGCAGGTTTTCTGGCAGGCTGGGAAGCCACACATTCCTATGAGGAGGCGCTCAGACTGGCGGCAGCAGCAGGAACCGCAACGGCTTTTACCTATGGGACGGCACACAAGGATGAGATTCAGCGTCTGGAAAAACGCATTCAGATTGAAAGAATATAAAGACATGCGATATGGAGGACAACATGAATGAAAATGTAAAAAGAATCAGCGTGGATGTGCTGGTGGATATTCTGGGCGGAATTTTACTGACAATTGCAACCTACAGCTTTGCAGTACCGGCAGATTTTCCAATGACGGGAGTATCCGGAGTGGCGCTGATCTTCTACCAGTTATTCGGGCTGCCGGTAGGTGCTCTGACAGTGATTCTGAACATTCCGATCATTATCTGCTGTTATAAGACTCTGGGAAAACAGTTTTACCTGAAATCCCTGAGATCCACGTTAATTACATCTGCAGTTATGGATATCCTTGGACCGCATCTGCCGCTGTATCAGGGCGACTTGATTCTGGCAGCCATTTGTACAGGTGTTTTACTTGGTATCGGATATGCCATTATTTTTATGAGAGGTTCATCCACCGGCGGATTTGATTTTATTATGATGGCTGTAAAATACTATCGCCCACATCTGTCTTTGGGAAAAATAGCATTTGTAATGGATGCGATGGTAATTCTTGCCAGTGTAATTGCGATTGGAAGTGGTATCGACAGTATGATCTATGGGCTGCTGTTGAATTATCTGTATTCGATTGTATTGGATAAACTGATCAGTGGAACCAATACCGGAAAATTAACGTTGATTATATCGGATCATACGCGGGAAATTATCGATGAGATCGACAAACTGGTGGATCGTGGTTCCACTATTCTGCAGGGATATGGTGGCTATACCGGTGAGAAAAAAGAAGTCGTCATGTGTGCCAGCAGCGGTAAGGAGATGTATCTGATCCGTAAACGGGTACATGAAATTGATGAACGTGCCTTTGTGATCGTAGTGGAATCCAATGAAGTCATTGGAGAAGGCTTCCGTCTGCCGGATGAAGCAAACCTGATGTAATGATAAGACAAAAAATGTGTCCAAAATGTGAAAAAGAATACTTGTACTTATAAGGAAAATTAGATAGAATAAAGGTAACAAAAATATGTCCAGGAGGGAAAAGTTATGAGACAGGAAAAGAAGATCAGACGTCGCCTGATGCCACTGTTGTTGCTGACCATGTTGCTGAGTGTTCTGTTTGGCATGAATGCGATGGCAGCCAGCAAGACCGTTACCATGAAGAAAAGCTCAGGAGCCTATGTATATCAGCAGAACAAGGGCTATACAGGCACTATTTATCACAAATTTACAGTACCTACATCAGGAGTACTGGCTGTTTCCGGAAATAAAGTGTATTCATGGGGAAGAGGCAGCATGGATGTTACGGTATGCAACAGTAAGAAAAAGGCACTGACCTACAGAGAGTCTGTAAATGCATCCGGTGACCGGTATCTTACTTACGGAATCCAGAAGGGAACCTATTATCTGAAAACCAGTGGCAATGCTTCCTATATTTTAGCAGCAGGATTCCAGAAAATGGCTGACAGAGGTGCTGCTTCCAAATCAAAAGCATATGCTATTTCCCAGAAGAAGATCATCACCGGTGTAATCCCGATAGGGGAGAGTTCCAATAAAGCAGACTGGTTCAAGATCAAGATCGGAAGAAATAAAAAGCTTTATGTGGATATTGATTCCAAATGCAGTGGTAAGATTCGCTTCCAGCTCTATGGACCGAGCGCAAAAAACGGATGCACAATCGCAACTCTCGCCAACAGTGAAGGAACCTACTACATTGGCAATGCGAGAACAAGAAAGCCAATCGGATTAAAAGCCGGTACTTATTACATCAAAGTAAGCCGTGCAGCAAAGAGCGCAACCGGTGTCTACAGTTTTCGGTGTAAACTGAAATAACAGAAAAGAGAAAAGGCGAACCGTTTCACGATTCACCTGAGAAATGCCCTGCAGGTGTATCTGCGGGGCATTTTTGGCAGAACCCACATAAAAGCAACTTACCATCAGTATCCGGGAATGCATCGGCATTCCTGAACAGGAGCAGAAAAATTTTCAGGGAGGGAAAGACTATGAAAAAGAAAAATCGAAGAAGCTACCCTATTGTGCGGATTCTGATCACTGTAGTGTTATTAGGTATGCTTTTCGGCGTGAATGTCGTGGCAGCCAGCAAAACGGTTACGATGAAGAAGGTGAGTAAAACATATTATACGTATAGCCAGGTGTCTGGTTTTAAAGGAACGGTGTATCATAAGTTTGTGCTGTCTTCAGACAGTATAGTAGTCGTTTATGGAAATGCGGATCAGCTCTATACTTTCAAAAATTTGAATATTACTTTATGTAACAGCAGAAAAAAAGAGATCCGCAGGAAAGATGCAGTGAATTCAGATTGCGGCGATCTGATATGGTATGGACTGAAGAAGGGCACATACTACCTGAAAACCAGTGGTAATTCGTCGTATATTCTTGGTGTAACATTTGAAAAATGGGCGGATAAAGGTGGGTGCTCCAAATCTAAAGCATATAACACGGCACAGAAGAAAGTGGTAAAAGGTCTGATGCCGGTAGGTGAGAAGAGCAGTAAAGCAGACTGGTTTAAGCTGAAAGTAAAGAAAAAAGGAAAACTTTGCATCAATATAAAAAATGGCAGTACAGGGCGCATTCATTTTCAGATCTATGGACCAAGTGTGAAAAAGGGATACACACTGACTGCGATGGAAAGTGAAGACGAAGGAATCTATTATGTACGCAATGCAAAGACGAAAAAGGTATTAAAAGTAAAACCTGGAACTTATTATATAAAAGTAAGCAGAAAAGATAAAAACGCAACCGGCGGGTATGCATTTTCATGGAAAATACAGTAGAAAATGCTGCCATTTGGAACAGTTATAGGAGCAGAGTACCATAAAAGTATCATTGGAATTCTTGCAAGGCAAAAATAAATGCCCTTGCAAGTAACTTGCAGAATAACTTTAAGCCGAGCCAGCTCGAATCCGCTATGCTCCTT
>OLOG01001317.1_pt1 | contig 15489 bp, 14 predicted proteins | sample 1672351 | NCBI WGS metagenome assembly OLOG01 (sample SAMEA3136674, study PRJEB25190) | human gut metagenome | biome: human gut; feature: human-associated habitat; material: faeces | place: Austria | collected 2013 | reverse complement strand
ACTGAAATTAAAACACCTAAAGGATTCTTAGATTTAGATGCTCCTGTAGAATTTAATATTCTAAATGAAGTTGATTTAACTAAAGATGAAGATGGTGATCATGTTGTAGAAATCGTTATTAACAATGAACAACCAACAGGTTCATTAAAATTAGTTAAAAAAGATTATGATACTAAAGAAGCATTAAAGGGTGTTGGTTTTGAATTAAAAGCAAATCAGGATGTATCTGATGATGCTGACGGAACAGTTATCTATCATAAAGATGAAGTCATTGGTGCTTATGAAACTGATGAAAATGGTGAAATTAATGTCACTGATCTTCCAATCAACGCTGAAGGTAAAACAGTTTATACATTGACTGAAACAAAACCTTTAGATGGATACGCTACTGATGATACTCCTGTTACTTTTACATTCACGCAGGAAGATACAACTACTAAAGTATATTCATTAGGAAAAGACATGACTAATGAAAAAGTTGAAATTCATACAACTGCAACAGCAAACAAAAAACATGAAATTCAACAACAGGAAACAATTACAATTAAAGATAAAGTTGCCTATAAAGGATTAGTTAAAGGCAAAGAATACACAGTTAAAGGTGTATTAATGGATAAAGAAACTAATGAACCATTATTAATTGATGGTGAAAAAGTAACTGCTGAAACTACATTTACTGCTGAAGATAGAACAGGAACTGTAGAAGTAGAATTCACTTTCAAAGGAACTGACTTATCTAAAAAACAGATTGTAGTCTTTGAAGATATGTATGAAAAAGACAGATTGTTAGCCAGTCATAGTGATATTGACGATGAAGATCAAACTGTTAATGTGATTGATATTCATACTTCAGCAAACGTAGAAAATAACAAAGAAATTACAGTTGATAACAGTGCTGATACAACAATTAAATTAATTGATACTGTTTCATACGAAGGATTAACAGTAGGTAAAGAATACTCATTAAAAGGTGTTCTTCACACTAAAGATGGAAAAGTCTTTAAAGTAGGTGATAAAGAAGTTACAGCATCTCAAACATTTGTACCTGAAACATCTGAAGGAACAGTAGATGTTGTTTTTGAATTCGATGTAAAAGACTTCACTGGTGGTCAGCTAGTAGTCTTTGAAAAGCTTCATGATGATGAAGGTGATGAAATTGCCAAACATGAAGATAAAGATGATGAAGGTCAAACAGTCAATATCAAACGTACTGATAATGTCAATATCTCAAAACAAGATATTACTACTAAAAAAGAACTAGAAGGTGCCAAATTAATAGTTAAAGATAAAGATGGAAATATAGTAGATACATGGACATCAGGCAAAACACCACATATGATTGAAAATTTAACAATCGGTGAAACATATACATTAATTGAAGAAATCGCACCAAAGAATTATAAAGTAGCTGAAAGCATCGACTTTTCTATTGATAACAATGGAAAAGTTGTTCAACAAGTTGTAATGTATGATGAATTATTACCTGTCAAAGTTGATACTGGAGATAATACAAATTATGAATTATACGTTACATTATGTGGATTAGCTGTTGCATGCTTGATCGTAATTAGTTATAGAAGAAAACATTCAAATTAAAAATAAGGGATTGAACAATAATATGTTCAATCCTTTTCATTAATTAAAAAGATGGAACAAGTTCCATCAAGAAAGGACTGATAGAAATGTTTAATGATGTGATTTTAAGTGGTAGATTAGGAAAAATTGACACTTTAAAACTATATGGTGATGTTGATGATGATACTTGTCGTTGTTTTTTTGATGTAGCAAGTAGTTCTTACAGTAAAAAGACTGATGAACAATATACTGATTGGATTCACTGTAAAGCATGGGGAAATCAAGCCAAGCGTTTTGTTGATAATGCTACTAATGGAATGCTTATAGAAATAAGAGGTCGTTTAAAAAATGAAAAATATAACGGTCAAGAACGAACTTACGTTATTGTCACTTCATTTAGACTTTATAAAACGACACCATGTGTTGATATTGATGAAAACAACATAGACAAGGTTGAAATATAGATGGAACTTGTTCCATCTTTTTTGATTATATTGAAAGGAAAAAATAAAATGAAAAAAATAAAAAAGATATTAAAAAAATGCAAAACGAAAGTACAGATGCTGCTTTTATCAGCCAGTATTTTTTTAGCAAATACACAAGCAGTATTTGCTGATATAAAACCTGATCCAGAAGCGGGTAAAGCTTTAGTTAGTCCGTGGATTAGTGCAGCTTTAACAATTTTATTATTTGTTTTGCCCGGAGTATTTGTGATTTTTGTTATTTATAGTGCTATTAAATGGTTTACTTCTACTGAAGAAGAACATCAAAGACAAAATCCGTTCGGAAAGTTAAAGAAGGGTATTATTATTTTGATCATTGGTGAATCAATAGTAGCAATAATCAAAGTGTTTGGTATTGGATGGATAAATTATTAAAACTATCTTTTCATATTGATAGGTGGTGAAATTAATGGATATAAGAGAAGCTTTAAGATCTATCATTTGGGGAATAATGTCATGCTTTTTACATGTGATAGATTGTCTTTGGCAAGTTTCAAAGTTAATATGTGGAATGGATTTTAATGATAGTTCATTCAATTTTGTATGGGATTGGTTCAAATATATAATAGTATTTTTTGTCTTATTCTTAGTATTTAGAGTAGCCAAAATTATTATCAGTGCTTTTTTGGATGAAGATATTATGAATAAGCTAGACCCGGGTAAATTTATAATGAAAATTGCAATATCAATTTTCATTATGTCTGCTGTACCGTTTGCTACTAAGCAACTGACAGGGATGGTAGGAAATTTTGTCAATCATATTGAATACTTTACTGGCGATTATCAGTTACAGAATACAGGAAAGTTAAGTACATTACTTGTTGATACATCTTCTTTAAATTTAGAAGCTGGAGATGCAAACTCAACAGTTAAAACAATGAAAAATTACATATTGGAACAAAAAAAGGAAACTGAAGATGCAACTTACTTATCAGAAAAAGAATTTAGAAAATCATTAAAAAGCATGACTGCTGATTCAGTTTCAGCTTACTTGCCAGGTGTAAATGTGCCAGGTTCTCAATTAAGCGAATCACAGATAAAACAAGCTTATAAAGCTTATATGAAGGCAGCAAAGAAAAATGTAGATGATACATATAATAAAACATATTGGGTAACTGGAAATATTTCTAATATTGATATTAATGAAGGAACTGAATCAGGAAGTTTATTTGACTATTTTACAAATACTGTAACTTTTGGTTTGGCTGGCACAGTAGATAAAGTCTACTATATGTATCCTTCATGGAGTTCTTTGTTTTTTGGCCTTTTTACAGTTATTGGTGTGTCTTTATTATTTATACCTATCATTTTACAAATGGCCATGCGTTTTGTATCGCTCATTACTAAAATTTTCTTAGCTCCATATGCAGTTGCCAGTATGATCGAGCCAGAAAACAAGACATTTTCTACATGGGTAAAGTATGTTTTAGCTGATTTGATTAATAATTTTTTTCAATTATATTCTATGATGCTTTTATTTGCAGTAATTGGAAGTTCATCTTTAGATAATATGCTGAAAACAACTACTGTTGCTGGGGCAGTTGCTAAAATTGCTATTATTCTTGGTGGATTAATGGCCATTTATGCTACACCAGCAGGTGTTGCAGCAATCATTGGTGGCGCTGATATGTCGGCAGCTAATACAATGCAACAAATTCAATCGTTAATGATGGTAGGTAGAATGACATCTGCAACAGCGTTATCAGGAGCAGGAGCAGCAATGGGAGCTATTGGAGCAACTATTGGTGCAGGTGGACGACTTTCTGGAAAGATTGGTTCAGGATTAAATGCTATAAATTCAAAATTTGGTAATGGTGCTGGTTCTGGAAATGTTGATGGATTTGGTAGTTCTACAGGAGGTAGTCCTTTAAATGAATTATCTCCTAACAAAGCACAAATGGATTATGCAAAATCTTTAGGTATAGATCCTTCTGGAATGAATAGAGGTTCTTTAGCATCAGCCGTCGCTGAAGCAGGAGGTTCACCAAGTGCTTTTTCTGCAATGGGAAATGATATTCCATTGACAGGTGGACAAATGGATTATGCTAGTTCTTTAGGAATTGATGCAAGTGATATGGCACAATCAGATTTATCATCTGCTCTTTCTGATGCTGGAGGAAGTCAAACAGCAATGGGCTTGTTAGGAAAAGACAATGGGATGTCGCCATCTATTGGACAAGTTCATTATGCACAAACATTAGGAATTGAAAATGCGCAAGCTATGTCTCGTTCTCAGTTAGGACAAGCTGTTGCTAATGCAGGTGGTAGTACAATCAGATTTAACCGCGCTGGTGGCATGACTACCCAAGAAGCAATTAATGTAAGCAGGGCATCTTCTATGAATACCAAAAATGCTTCTGGAAATTATATAAGTCGAGCAAGCAGTGTTGGTAATTTTTTCACTTCTAAAGCTGCTTCATTACAGTCTATGGCAAATAAATCTATGTACGGAATGTATGGTAGAGGAAGATAAGGATGGAACAAGTTCCATCTTGGAAAGGATTTGATTATGAAAGAAGAAGTATATACTACTCCTGCAAATTTTAAAAGAGGGAAGCTTATAGGTGGCTCTTACCATATAATTGATTTAATTATATTGGCGGTTGGATTTTTTGTAACGGTAATAGGATGCCTAATTTGTATTTTCAATTTTAGAGGTATTTTGTTTTGGATTGGAATGATTGTTTTTATTACTATAGGATTTAGTTCATGGTTTTTAACAATAAGTTTTCCTGCATATCATAATGTTTTAGGCTTTCTAATAGAAATGTATGATTACTTATTATCACAAAAAGAATATCCATCTGAAGGGGTGATTTATTATGATGAAGAAAAAGAAGAAAGAGAAAAAAGAAAAAACATCACAAAAAAATATACTTGGGAATAAAAAACTAACAAGGAAACAAAAAAAACAACATCAAAAGAAAGTAAAAGAATTGAAATCATCATTGGATTGGATGGATGTTGAAGAAATCGAAGGAGATCATTGCATTGTTAAGGATGGAGAGAAAAAATATTATGTCAAAGGGATTAAAGTCCATCCGCTTAATATTCATATGATGGATCCTCAAGATAATTTTGATGTCGTACAATCTTTAGCACAAGCATTTAATAGAATAAATTTTAGAGTATATTGGAGATTTGTTTATGAGGAACCAAATTTATCCGTACAAAATCATAATTTAATGAATATTATGAAATATGAAGAAGATGATTCTATTAAAGATATAGCAAGTATGTTTCTTTATTATCACGAATGGTTTACAACAAGCTTTAAGGAAATATCGTTTTATTTTGTTGTAATGGAAACTGAAAAAATGATTGATAAGGTTTACTCTGATCTTTATAGGTTTATGAATGATACAAAATTAAGAATTTCTAAAATTGATGAGAGTGATTTTAAAAAGATGATAGCATATGATTTTGATAATCCACTAATAGATGAATTATACTTTTCTATTTTAAGGGGTTATGACATATTTGATATTAAAGATAAAAAATTAGGAATAGGAGACAAAAAATGAGTAAATTAAAGATTAAATCATTTAAATCAAAGGTAGCGCCTAAAGGATTTGCTGTTAATCGTAATTATTTACAGTTTGGAGACAAATACGTTAAAGTAGTTACAGTTATGAATACCCCAAAAAATTATTATGCGGGTATTTTATCTGTGTTATCATCTAACCCAAACATAAAAATAGGTATGATGATTGAACCTTCAAATGAAAATATTCCTAATTTAATTAAAGGTGAAGTAAACCAACTTCAAAGAAAGTATAATTCAAAGACAGACATGACAACTAGAACGGCCATTCAACAAAAAATGGCTGCATTAAATACAATGGTAAATAATCTTGTGGCTAGAAATGATAGAACATACAATGTTGTTATTAACATACTAATACAAGCTGATACATTAACTCAGTTGAATGATGCATACCAAAAATTAAAAATGCAATTAATAGCACAAGGATGGCAGTTGCAATGTTTAATGGGTATTCAAGAAAAATTATACAAACGTACTTCTATGTGGTTTCATAGAGATGGATTTAATAAAGAAATGAAAGGAAACATTGGCTTTTTAATGCCTTCTTTAAATGTAGCAAGTATGTATCCGTTTGTATTTGATACTCTTGATGATCCTCAAGGTATCTTGATTGGAAATGAGCAATACAATGGTGGAAAAATTATGTTTGATCAATTTGTATATGAAAACAATCGGGATATAGCTGTTCAAGAAAATAGATTAAATGGGAACATGTTATTAACAGGAACTTCTGGCTCTGGAAAAACAACTACGCTTTCCTTTATTATGCTGCAACATATGTTGTATAAAAGAAAAATCATATGGATTGATCCGGAAAACAAAATCAGGAATATGATTATTCGAGCAAATGGCTCTTATTTTAATATGGGTTCAAAAAATGCAAAAATTAATATTTTTGATTTAAAGCCTATTTCATGTGATGAAGATGAAGATGTTGATATGTTTGATACAGAAATAGCAATATATAACGTAGTTGAAGATATTAAAATTGTATTGAAATATTTATATCCATCAATAAATGATGAAACACTTGCTGTTATAGGAGGAATAACAGAAGAAACGTATAGAAAAGTTGGTATAACCAAAAAAACAAGTTTTAAACATCTTGGATATGAAGCTTATCCTACATTTTCTGACTTTAGCGCAACTCTTGATGAATATATTGAAAAATACCAGAACGCTGGTATTGTTGATCAGGAATTTATGGCTTATAAAGATTTGGCTTTAAAGATAAAGCCAATGACAAAAGAATATTCTATCTATTTTGATGGAAAAACAACAATAAATGTTGATGAAAATGCTAATCCTTTTATTGGATTTGGTACAAAAGTATTCTTTAATCAAACAGAGGGATTGAAGGATGCACTTATGCATATTATTTTACAATTCTCATGGGGATTATGTTTAGATGAAAGTCAGTATTCCGTATTTTGTGTTGATGAAGCCCATTTGCTCATTTTGGCAGGAGAAACAGCTAAAATGATGGAACAGTTCGTACGTCGTTCAAGAAAATACAAAAATGCCACAATTATTGCAACACAGGAACCTCACGATTTTGCTGATAGTAAAGTTTTGACCAGTGGAAAAGCCATGTTTAACTCGAGTACATACAAGGTGATAATGCACCTTGAAAAAGATGGAGTAGATGATTTAACTAAATTGACAAAATTAACTGATGGTGAAAGAAGTTTGATTGGTAAATTTAAAATGGGGGATGCTATTTTAATTGCTGGAAATAGAAGAATACCAATTAGTATTAAAGTAACTGATGATATGTTTAAAATGATAGCTTAATGGAAAAGTACATAAATAAATTAAAAAAACTAATGATTAAATTAGTTATTCTATTTCTCATACCAATTATTTTGATTGTTGCTCTTTTTGGTGATGGAGATAAAAATACGACAAACGAAAATAGCTATTTGGCCAATTTTACGGCAGAACAGTATAATTTCGTAATGGAAATTGTTGAATACAGCTATGATTGTAAAGAACAGTATCATATTCTAACGTGTGTAACTGTAGCGCAAGCAATAGAAGAAAGTGGCTGGGGAAAAAGTTCTTTAGCACAAAAGGCAAAAAATTTATTTGGAATGAAAGGAAAGGGAACTGCTGGTAGTATGAAAGTTAGCAGTGGAACATATCAAAAATTCAATAACTGGAAGGAAAGTGTTGAAGCCCATGATAAACTGTTAGCAGGAAGTAGATATAACTGTAGTGGAATTTCTGACTATTCCCTCGTTTTACAAGCGCTGGGCAAAGGCGGTTATTGTGAAGGCAATGCTTATCCTAACAAGATAAAAAAACATATAGAAACATATAATTTAACAATGTTTGATAATTTAAGTTCTTCAGATTTAGAAAAAGTAAGAAATAAAACATTTGGTCAAGAAAATGGAATCAGTGATGGTTCTACTGTTGCGGATAAGGGAGATACTGCTTCAAGAGCTAGATTTTTATTTCCAAGTGGTGTTCCAAGTTCTCAAGCTGCAATGAGGAATTATTTGACTTCTATTAAGGTTGAAATACTTGATAAAAATGGTAATGCTTCTACAGCTACTATTACTTGTCATAAATCTTTGGCCAGCTCAATTCAGGCGGCTTACAAAGAAATGAAAGCAAAAGGATTTAGAGCGTTCAGTAATGGATGTTATAACTGGCGTAAAATGACAGGTTCTTCTACATATATGTCGAATCACTCATTTGGTATTGCAATCGACATTAATCCATCATACAATCCATATACTAAAGCATCTACATCATCTACATGGCAATCTGCACCAAGTTGCTATAAAATCCAAGGTGAAATTGTGGCTATATGGAAGAAATATGGTTTCTATTGGGGCGGAGATTATAATGGTCTAAAAGACTATATGCATTTTGAATATATAGATGGTGCATTAAAGGCAGGAAAAAAATATTAAAGATGGAACTTGTTCCATCTTTAACTGATCATTTAGAAAGGGTAAAGGTATAATTAAATGAAAAAAATAATTACATTTTTGATTGTTTTGTTAATGAATATTCAACCAGTTTTTGCTTCATCTATTGGGTGTATTAAATTTAATGTGGATACATCCAGAGATGGTTTTCCACCTAATACGATTATTATTCTTCATAATAGAAACGATCCTATGGATAATATTAGTTTTAATATGGATGAATATGGAAATGAATGGACATATTTTGTAAATCCAGGCACTTATTATATTGAAGTAAAGAATAAGTATCCTGCCAAATGGAATATGGCATATCCAAAGGATGATTTTACTCTAAGTGGGGATGATAACTATGAATGCAATATCAAAATAATAAAATTGATTAGTTCTGACAGTGAAGATAAGGAGGATGAAGTTGCTCATCATCGTGAACATGCAAAAGTTAAAGAAAGTAAAAAAAGTAAGGAAACAAAAAAGATAAATACTAAAAATGGAATGGGTACTGCTTTTCCTGTTATATGCATTATAGGAGTAGCAGTTATAGTTATTGTATCTTTATTTGTTATAAGAAGGAGATAGACTAAAGGTATGATAAATTATTATCCTATGATTAAAATAAATGAGCATGAGTGTTTTAATTATGTTTATGCTCAACATTTATATGGAGATTTAATAAAAAGTGAAAATGACCAAATTAAGATTGAAATATATCAAACGAAGGTTGGGAAAAAACCGTTACATGTCTTTTTATTACATAAAAATAAAATTGAGCAAAAAAATCTTTATCTGCAACTGATAATGATGATCAATAGTGAAATTGAGCGAATTAAACAGATTATATATAATGAAGAATTAGATGATATAATCAAAAAAAGAAAGGAAGAAGAATTAGCTAGATTGAGGAAGTGTGAGGAGGAAGCAGAGGAATGGTATATCCAGTTCGTTGTTGAAAACGAACGAAAAAAAGACAACTGCGATATGTGGTTAATTTCTCTTTTAACAGATCCTAATGAATATGAAAATTATGATTACTACTCGCCATCGGATATTGTTTATATGGCATATAATCTAGCTCTTTTTGACAAAGAAAATGGTAGACCTTTTGAGGATGTAGATAGACTGTTCAGTGAAAATGAGGGGATGGATATTAATTCTTTAGTTTGTCACTTTGAAAATGTGTTTGATATTAAAATGGGAAATGATTTTCATCAAAATAAAGTGGAGCAGTATATTAAATTATTTGCAAATAATCCGTATATAAAATATAAAATATTAAAAAATAATGATGTTTATAAAAATATACATAAGTCAAAAACATTAAAAAGAGGATTACAAAATTAAAGATGGAACTTGTTCCATCTTTTTGTTTGAATGAAAGGTGCTGAAGGTAAATGTATGGAAGAAAATAAAGAAAAATTAGCTATTGTTTTTAGTAAAAATCAGTGTAATAAATATCCGATGCGACATAGAACATATCTAGGCAAAGATGGAAAACCATTGAAAATGGCAATAGTTAATTTACCATCGGCGTTATATAGACCCGATGGATTAGATTTTGGAGAATATAATGGAATAAATAGAAATGAGCGACTGGCTTATTTAAATGTTCCATGGGACGCCGTGAAAACTGATGCTAATAATGAAAGTAGAAAATATCTCTATTTAAATAGAGAGGAATACAATATTCAATTTAAAGGAAATATTAGCAATGGCAATATTGAAAAAATAGAACCAGTTAGAGTAACTGCAAAGGAACTTGAAAATATTTTTAACTGGGCTAGAAGAAGAGAAAACAAAAAAGTTTTAAAAAGCAGATTGAAAAAAATCAATCAGGAAAAGGAGAAAAGGTATATGCAGGTTGAAAGCAAAAGGCAATATCTTACTAAATTCAAGGATGAATTAAAAGATGAGGTTTTGAAAGTCTATTTGGATAGCAATTTAGTTAAAACCTCAAATGATATCTTGGAAAAGAAGATAGATCAACATTTAAAAACAAATAATGTAACTGCAATACGAAATGATGTTGAAAAAATCAGTAAAAAGTTAGGTACTGATAATAGCGGGGTGATTAAAAGATTAGATAAATATACAAATGATTTTGTTGAATTTGAAAAAATGAATGATATTGCCGGAAAGATAAAATTTAATAAGAAAAAAGGTTTTGGTTTATAAGGTGGAACTTGTTCCATCTTTTTTAATTTACAGAAAGAAGGAAACGATATGGACTATAACGAAAGACAAATTAAACAATCTATTAGACTTGGTAACACCTTGTTTGCTTTTTGGAATGATAATAGGGAACGAATATTTTTATATGACAAGGACAAGGATGAAATCATTTGTTCTTGCAGCAACTTAGAGTATATTGAACTTTCTAATAAAATGAATCTACCAATAAATATAAGTCAAGATGTAGAAACTTTGATGGGATTGATGGATCATACTGAATATTTATTTGGAGAGGTGAAGTAAAAATGCCAATAAAAAAAGATATATTAATAGACAAATACATTGAAGCATTAGAAGGCGGTACGATTCCTTGGGAAAAAGGGTGGAACTCAAGTAGGCCTCATAATCCTATAACCGGTACTGTCTACAATGGATTAAATAGATTGTGGTTGACCTATGTAAGTCAAATGAAAGGATATAAAGATTCCAGATGGTTTACATTTAATGAAATTATTGATAAAAACCAAAAATACCATCCAGATGAGAAATGGAAATTAAAAAAGGGGTGTGAGGGTGTGGAAATTTCTAAAAAGCCTTCATACTATAATGAGCAAGAAGATAAGTATTACAGTTCAAGACAATACTATAAAAAATTAGCTACTCTTGACGATATAGAAAAGGAGATATTTAAGGAATCCTGCAAACAAATTTGGAATAATAAAGATATATTATACATTTATAATGCCGAAGAAATTGAAGGTATTTCACCAGAACAGTCTATCAAGATTAATCCCATGACGGTTGATAAAATGAATAATATTATAAAAAATATGGGGGTTAAATACGTGGAATTATTAGATGATCGCTCTTATTACCTTCCATCGTTAGATAAGGTAGTTACTCCTCCAAAAGAAAGATTTAAGGACGAATCATCTTATTTTTCTACTTTGCTTCATGAACTTGCACATGCAACAGGCCATGAAAGTAGGCTGAATAGAGATTTAACTGGTAAATTTGGTAGCAATTCGTATGCCAGAGAAGAATTAAGAGCTGATATTGGTGCTGCTTTTGTTATGGCGGATTTTGGACTTGAGTTTGATGAAAAACATGTTAAAAATCATTTGGCTTATGTTCAAAGTTGGGCAAGGGATTTAAAGGATAATAAAGCAATACTTCAAGAGGCCATTAAGGATGCTGAATTGATAAATAATTACATAACTGAAATGGCACGGGGCAATGAATTGTCCATTACTGCATATATGGATAATACAGCTATAGATATTGATGATTATCATATTGCGATACAATCCCGAGATGAAGGGGGTGTTGATTATACAGTATTTGATAAAGGATATAAATTGCTTGATGGAGGTGTAATAGAACTTGGTATTAATGATTTGCTTGGTGTAAATGATTTTATCGAGTTTATAGATAATAAAAAATTCAATATAGACCGTGATAATTTTTTATTTAATAGAACTGATTATTCAAATTTAATGGATAAAGTGGATAAAAGAATAGCGCTTGATGAAAAATTTAGTAGAACTTTTACGGTTGAACAGAATGGGTATTATGTAAGTAATATATTGGATAACGGCAAGATAGAAATGTCTCCGCATGAGGATCATAGGATGTATTTTAACGAAAAAGAAGCTGATAGATTAGTTGATAACATTCCTATGGCTTCAAAAAACGATAACGCAGATTTTATTGATACACTTAAATCTAATATATTAAATGAAGCACAAACAACAAGCGAGGTTAAAGAGATTTATAAAGAGCCTGATATGAATAATTTAAAAACACTTGGTATTAGTAAATCAGAAATGCAATTACCTAAAAAGAGATTAGGAAGGGGAATATAAAAATGGCTACATCAAGAAAAGTGATAAATGAAATTAAAGAGCATGTGAGTATTGTTGATCTGGCTAAAGACTACTTTAATATTACAAGAAAAAATGGATATTTGGGAATTATAGGAGACAGCGCAGATGGTGGAGATTTTAGCTCTCTTGTTATTTATCCTGATACTAATACTTTTTTTAGACAGTCGAATAGGCATGGTGGAGATGTTATTTCCTTTGTTCAAGAAACACAAATAGAGGGTATAGATAACTTTAAAGATGCTATTGTCTTTTTAAGACAAAGGATTGATCCAACATTTAATATTAAAACAACATATCAGAAGAAAAAGAGTTATGCTCAAATGAGCATAACTGAAAAGGCAGAAAAAATGAGACAATGTCATGAAACAATAAGCAAGCAATTAGTAATAGAACCCTCATATAGAAATGCAATGGCTTATTTAATTCAGGAAAGAAAAATAGATCCTGATATTGTAAGAGAAGGATTTAAAAAAGGAGAAATAGCACAAGTCAATATGAAAGGGTATAAAGGAGTAGCTTTTATATCAAAAGAAATGGGATTATACAGTTGTGTATGCAAAAGGGGAATTTCTAGAGGCTCTACATTTAAAGGTGATTATAAAGGATGTAACTATGATTATGGTTGGAGAGTTTTCCCTGATAAAGCAAAAATAACAGGCATAATACCTGAGGCAAAGATATATTGTTTTGAGGGTTATATTGATATGTTATCTTTTAAATCATTAATGAAAGGGAAAAAAGACTTATCAAATGATATATTTATCGTTTGTGGCAGTGCCAACAAATATAAATGTGTTGTCAATGCTGTTAATGATTATAGACGAGATGTTGTAATTTGTTTTGATAACGATAAGGCAGGAATAGAACTAGGAAACGAGTTGAAAAAAGTTTTAGAAGCAACAAATGAGAAAAATGAAGAAAAGATCAATGTATCTCAAATATATTCTAAAGGAAAAGACTGGAATGATGACTTAAAAATGCTTTCTGCAAGAAATCAAAATAGCAGTTTAAATATACATAATCATAATGCTAATAAGTTACGAAGATAGGATGGAACTTGTTCCATCCTATAAATTTATAATGCAAATTTTGTATTGTTTCCTCTAAAATTATTTTTGGGAGGAGATAAGTATATGAAAATTGGTGGATATTTAAGATGCTCTACGGATAAGCAGTCAGCAAGAAATGGACATGTTTCTATTGAAATGCAAAAGAAATGTGTTTATGATAGATTACTTTTGATAGGGCTAATAGAAAGCAAATCTGAAATTATATGGTACGTTGATGAAGGCGTATCAGGGGAATCTCTTAATCGTCCTAAAATGACGAAATTAATCAATGATATTAAAAAAGAAAAATTAAATTTAGTTGTAGCTTATGACTTGGCCAGAATCAGTAGAGATTTGGTCGAATCGACTATGTTTACAAGGCTGCTTGAAGAAAACGGTGTAAAATTAATATGTGTATATGATACATATAATGCAAGTACAGCAGGAGGAAGACTAGAGGCTAATATCAAGTTTGTTTTTAATCAATACGAGAGGGAAAAGACTATTGAGAGGACAAATGATGGATTGATCACTATTGTAGAAAATAAAAGAAGGTATCCATGTGGTGGAAATGTATTGTATGGATATAAAAATAAAGATAAGGAATTGATCATTGATGAAGAAAAGGCTAAACATGTAAAGAAAATGTTTGATTATTTATATCAAGGATTTTCAGTAGACTTTGTTCGAGAGTATATAAATAGTATTCAAAAAGAAAAATATTTCACAAACATAATTATCAACAATATGATACACAATATTAAATATTCAGGTTTTTTAAAATACAAAGGAGTATTATACGCTGATATTGTTCCTAGAATTATTGAGCCTAAAATACAAGCTAGAGTTATAGAAAAAATGGATGAAATAAGTAGAATGCATCATACAGACAGATATATATTAAAAGGGATGGTGTATTGTAGCGAATGTGGTGCAATTTTAACATGCACACATGGCACTTCCAAAACAGGTGAAAAGCATTATTATTATAAATGTAGAAAATGTAAATTAATCATTTCTCAGAAAAAACTTGAAAACCAACTGTTTGATATGAAAATAAAAAATAGAGTAATACTAAAGTATAATAAAGGTGTCAGAGATCATATAAAGTATTTAAAAAAAAGAAAAAAAGAAATTAATGATCGTTATATTGAAAATTTTATAAATGATAATACTTACATGGATTTAATTAATGATATAGACAAAAAAATTGCAAATATTAGCATGCATAAAGAAATAAAAAAGGGATTCATTTTAACCGATACTATGAATCCTGTAGATAGAAAACGATTTTATATGTTAAATTTCGACAAGCTGTATATTAACTTATCAAATAAGAAAGTGGATAGAATAGAATATAAAAGACAATAAAAAATGGTCATTTATTGAATTTGTAAAAAGAAGTACAACAAAAAAAGAGCAAGTGAACTTGCTCTTTTTTAGTAGACATGTTATAATGTCTATAACCTTTTACAAGATTGATTATAACATATTTAATAATATTTGCAAGGCAAATAGGTAAAATAAATGACATTCTTGGTAAAAGGGGATGTCATTTTTTATATATTTAAAGGAAATAAAAAAAGATTCCAACAAAAGTTGGAAACTCTTTGGTGTGTTTTCTATGTAATTATGTCGATCGCCAAATTTTCATAAATTACTAGAACAATACGTTATATATCCAAAGAGTAGAAAACAATTACATATAGACTGTTTTTCTCTTGAATATCAGTGTTTATGAAGCTGTGTAAAGTTCGTCTTCATATAATGGAGCGGGTGATGGGAATCGAACCCACGTAGTCAGCTTGGAAGGCTGAAGTT
>OLOG01001314.1_pt1 | contig 15533 bp, 12 predicted proteins | sample 1672351 | NCBI WGS metagenome assembly OLOG01 (sample SAMEA3136674, study PRJEB25190) | human gut metagenome | biome: human gut; feature: human-associated habitat; material: faeces | place: Austria | collected 2013 | reverse complement strand
GCAGGGCCCGGCACCTTGCGCCCCATCGGGCCCAAGCGAACAGCAGGGCTGGCCCAGCCTGCCAATGCCTCGCCCTTCGGGAAAGGTGGCAGTGCGCAGCACTGACGGAGAGGGCTAGTCCCGCAGCCGCTGCCAATGAGAGCAGGGCCCGGCACCTTGCGCCCCATCGGGCCCAAGCGAACAGCAGGGCTGGCCCGGTCTGCCAATGCCTCGCCCTTCGGGAGAGGTGGCAGTGCGCAGCACTGACGGAGAGGGTCAGTCCCGCAGCCGCTTCACGTTTTCCGGGCCTTGCCCTCCCTTGAGTGGGGACGGAGCGGTTCTTCCAACCGCAGCGGCGGTTCATCCTCCGCCATCACCTGTTCTTCGGCCCGCTGCTGGGCCTCGTGGAGGAGGCGGGCGGCCTGTTCGCTGGCGCGGAACAGTTCAAAGTACAGCGCTTTATAATCCGGCGCGGCAAACACCCCCTTCCCTGTCTGGTTGGGGATAGTCTGCCCCGCGCTGAGGCAAAAAATCAAAAGAGGAATCAGATCTTATGAAAAAAGTCAATCTTTCGTGGGCGGGCGCCGTGCTGGTGTTCGCTCTGCTGCTGTGGTGCACGGCGGCAACACCCGGCACCATTGCCGACCCGTCTACCTACACCTGCGCCGTGTACAGCACGGCGCTCTCCCTGCTGCCGCCGGTGGTGGCCATCGTGCTGGCACTGAACACCAAGGAGGTCTACACCTCGCTGCTGGTGGGCATCGCGACGGGTGCGCTGCTCTTTGCCAACGGCAACCTGGAACTGGCCCTGAACACCCTGTTCTTCAACGAAGACGGCGGTATGGTCGCCAAGCTGTCCGACTCCAGCAATGTGGGCATTCTGGTCTTTCTGGTCATGCTGGGCATCCTGGTGGCCCTGATGAACAAGGCGGGCGGCAGCGCGGCCTTTGGCCGCTGGGCGTCCACCCACATCCACACCCGCGCGGGGGCGCAGTTCATGACCCTTGTTCTGGGTGTGCTCATCTTTGTGGACGACTACTTCAACTGCCTGACCGTAGGCTCCGTCATGCGGCCTGTGACCGACCGGCAGAAGGTCTCCCGCGCAAAGCTGGCCTACCTCATCGACGCCACGGCGGCCCCGGTCTGCATCATCGCGCCGGTGTCCAGCTGGGCGGCGGCCGTCACCTCCTCGGTGCCGGAAGGTTCGGGCATCAACGGCTTTACCATGTTCCTGCGCACCATTCCGTATAACTACTACGCCCTGCTGACCATCATCATGATCCTCTTCCTCATCTTCACGGGCACCGACTACGGCCCCATGAAGCTCAACGAGGACAACGCGCTGAAGGGCGACCTCTTCACCACCGAAGACCGCCCCTACGGCGACGATGTGGACGACGGCACCGCAGCCTGCGGCCATGTCATCGACCTGATTCTGCCGGTGCTGGTGCTTATTGCAGCCTGCATCTTCGGCCTCATCTACACCGGCGGCTTCTTTGAAGGCGTGGACTTCATCACCGCCTTCTCCGACTGCAATGCCTCGGCGGGCCTGGTGCTGGGCAGCAGCATCGCGCTGCTGTTCACCTTCGTGTTCTACCGGGTGCGCGGCGTGATGACCTTTCAGGACTTCGCGGCCTGCATCCCGGAGGGCTTCAAGGCCATGGTCAGCCCCATGCTCATCCTGACGCTGGCGTGGACCCTTTCCGGCATGACCAACCTGCTGGGTGCCAAGTATTACGTGGCCAACCTGCTCAACGGCTCGGCGGCTGCGCTGCAATATCTGCTGCCGACCATCATCTTTCTGGTGGCGGTGTTCCTGGCCTTTGCCACCGGCACGTCCTGGGGCACCTTCTCCATCCTCATCCCCATCGTCTGCCATGCGTTCCCGCAGGGGGAGATGCTGGTCATCTCCATTGCGGCCTGCCTGTCCGGCGCAGTGTGCGGCGACCACTGCTCCCCCATCTCGGACACCTCCATCATGGCGTCCGCCGGTGCTCATTGCAGCCATGTGAACCATGTGTCCACCCAGCTGCCCTATGCCATCACGGCGGCGGCCATCTCGGCGGTGTGCTATGTCGTCACCGGCCTGAGCCAGATGTTCCTGGGCGCCAGCGCCAGCCTGCTCACCTCGCTGGTGCTGCTGGCCGTGGCCATCGTGCTGGAGCTGGTGGTGCTGAACGTCATCCGGCTGCGAACGGCCAAAGCAGACTGACCCAACCAGCGTTTTTGGCCCTGTCAAGGGGGCAAAAATCGTCATTCGCGCAGTTTTCAGGGTGTTTCACGCGGCTTTGCTTTCCTTCCGGCTGTTTTTATGGTATGATGGACCCAGAAACGAACGACCGTGCGGCCTTTGGCAGAAGAGGAGGACGACCCCAATGAAAAAACGCATTCTCAGCCTGATCCTGGCACTGAGCATGGTGCTCTCCGTGCTCCCCCTGGGGGCCTTTGCAGAAGGCTCCAACCAAGAACTCGTCATGGAGGGCGGCTTCCCGGTCGGCTCCAACAACGGCACTGCCAACTGCGATGGCGACGGCTGGTGGTACAGGAACGGCATACTGTATCTGAATGCTGGAACGTATGATTTTAGCTACATCAATCCCAAAACCAAAGCAGGAGGGTCTACCAAGCAGCCTGTGCTATGTGAGATTGAGATTCAATCGTGTGTGACAATTACCGGCGGCACCTTCAATGCAACAGTGTACAACGGAAAATGGAACAGCCCCGGCGGAACAATCTCTAACGGCATCTTCAATGGAGATGTGGAAAACAGCGGCATCATCAATAACGGTACCTTCGCCGCTAATAAAGAAGTGACAAACTACGGCACCATCAATAACGGCATTTTTGCGGGCAACGTGAAAAACGGAGACACCATCGAGAAAGGCACCTTCGAGGGCAGTGTGATAAACTACGCAACAATCTCTGACGGCACCTTCAATGGAAAAGTGTCAAACCGCCAAGGAGGAAGCATCACTAACGGAACCTTTAACTACACGGTGGAAAACGTCGGCGGAGGGATCTCCAACGGCACCTTCACGCACAAGGTGGAAAACAACGACAACGGAACGATCTTTGGTGGCACCTTCGCGGGCGGTGTGGACAACAGCAACGACGGCCTCATACTCGGCGGCGTGTTCAACGGCGTCATAGAAGGAACGACGGGAGCTGGTGTCTACCACATCACCGTGGATGAGGCCTCCCCTGATGCCAAGATCGAGAAAGTCAACGATGTGCCTGCGGTTTGGGACCCCTACGTCGTAATCGACGGAGATGCGCTGCCGGAAGTGACCATCACCGCCAGCACTGACATCTACAGCCTGAACGGCAAGTCCCTCAGCACGAACCCCTACAGCAGCAGCCAAGACAACAGCGACAAGACGACCGTAAAATTCACCATGCCAAAAGAGGGCGTGACAATCGGCTGCGGCGGGCTCGTCATGGAGAACGGCTACCCGGTCGGCTCCAACGGCAACGGCTGGAGTTACGATAACAACACCCAGACACTGACTCTGACGGATGGAACGTATGATTTCAGTTACACCTATCCCCAAAACAGTAATGGAGCGGGGGCAGAGCCTGTGGCGTGCGCGGTTGAGACTCAATTGCGTGTGGAAATTACCGGCGGCACCTTTGAGGGAGAAGTGATAAACAACGACCTAGGAGTAATCTCTGGTGGAACCTTCCATGAAAAAGTGTCAAACTACAACGGAATGATCACCGGAGGAACCTTCAAGAGCAGTGTGACAAGCAAGGGCCACGGAAGAATCTTTGGCGGCGTGTTCAACAGCAAGACGACTCCAAAACCGGCAACAGATGCCTACTCCATTACTTTGGATGCGGCCTACCCCAATGCCAAGATCACGGAAGTCAACGGTGTGCCTGCGGAGTGGGACCCCTACGTCGTCGTGACCAGCCATACCACGACGAATGAAGTAATCATCACCGCCGACACCGAGATATTCAGCCTGAACGGCAAGCCCATCGGCACGGACTACAGCAGCAGCTACGGCAGCGACAAGACGACCGTGACCTTTACCATGCCGAACGAGAATGTGGTGCTGAGCGGAGCGATCACCTGCACCAACCTCGTGATGAAGGGCGGTTATCCGGAGGCTTCCAACGGCGGCACCACCCCCTGCAAGGGCAACGGCTGGACTTACAGTAAAAAAGACACGTCGAACCCGAAAGGCAAACTGACTCTGACGGATGGAACGTATGATTTCAGTTACACCTATCCCCAAAACAGTAATGGAGCGGGGGCAGAGCCTGTGGCGTGCGCGGTTGAGACTCAATTGCGTGTGGAAATTACCGGCGGCACCTTTGAGGGAGAAGTGATAAACAACGACCTAGGAGTAATCTCTGGTGGAACCTTCCATGAAAAAGTGTCAAACTCCAACGGAATGATCATCGGCGGAACCTTCAAGAGCAGTGTGACAAGCAAGGACTACGGAAGAATCTTTGGCGGCGTGTTCAACGGGAACGCAAACCTGACCGGGGTAACAGGTGGCTGCTCCATCACCGTGGCCTCCAATGCCAAGATCGAGAAAGTCAACGGTGTGTCTGCGGATTGGGCCCCCTACGTCGTCGTGACCAGCAATGCCACGCCCACGACGAAGGAAGTGACCATCACTGCCGACACTGACATCTACAGCCTGAACGGCAAGTCCATCGGCGATGGCAACTGCAAGAGCAGCTACGACGGCAGCGACTATAAGACCGTGAAATTCACCATGCCGGGCGAGCCCGTGGTGCTGAACGGAGCAATCACCTGCACCGACCTCGTCATGGAGAAGGGCTGGCCGAAGGATTCCAACGGCGGCAAAACCCCCTGCAAGGGCGACGGCTGGGAGTACATCCCCAATCACCCGACCTATGGCAACATGCTGCTTCTGACGGGCAGCAACCAGACCGGCGGGCTGTTCGATTTCAGCACCATCGGAGATGGTTCGGCGGTGGAGTGCAACGTCTTTGTGGGCAAGCCGACGGCCATCACGGGCGGCGAGTTCAACGGCAAAGTGTTCAACAACAGCGGCATTCTGGGCGGAACCTTCCACGGCGAGGTCGACAATATGGGACCGGGCCGCATCGTGAATGGCACGTTCAAGAACTCGGTCGAGAACAAGGGCATGATCGAAAACGGTGTGTTCCACGACGAAGTCAAGAACAACGGCACCATCAACGACGGTACGTTCAACGGCAAAGTTGAGAATAACGGCACCATCAACGGCGGTGCGTTCAACGGCGCTGTGACCGACAACGGCACGATCAGCGGGAACATCACCGGCAGCGGTACGCTGAACGGCGAGCCCATCACCAAGCCGGAACCGGAGCCGGAACCGGAGCCGGAACCCGAACCGACGCCGGAACCCGAACCGGAACCGAAACCCGAACCGAAACCGGAACCGGAACCCAAGCCGGAGCCTCAACCGGAACCTGAACCGGAACCCACCACCTACACCGTGACCGTCATCGGCGGCACGATCGACGGCAAGACGTCCGTTTCCGCCAAGGAAAACGACACCCTGACCGTGGTGCTGGACCAGAACGACATTCCGGACGGCATGACGTTTGACATGTGGAGCATTTCGTCGGACAAGCTCAGCGGCGATATCAACGTCGATTACCGGGCCGAGGCCATGACCTTCCAGATGCCTGCCGAAGATGTGACCATCCGGGCGCAGTACCGCTCGGCGGAGATCATCGAGGACGCAGCGCCCTCTCCGCTGGCAACGGCGGCGACCATCGCGGTGGGCGGCGCAGCCGCAGGCATCGTGGTGTGGCAGGGCGTGAGCCTGGGCGTAGACCTCTACCTCGCCAATGCGCTGCCCCAGGGTGTGCCGGTGCCGACCGACCGCCGTGCGCTGGCGCTGCTCCTGTGGGAGACCGCAGGCAAACCGGAGGTGGCTCTGCCCACCCTTTACGGCGATATCCCCACCGAAGAGATCGAGCTGCAAAAGGCCACCCGCTGGGCGGTCCAGAACGGCCTGATGGACGCGGCCGACAAGAAGGATGCGTCCTTCTTTGACCCGGACCATTATGTCACCAAGATGGACGTCTTCGGCGCATGGCTCCGGCTCAAAAAGCTCCTCGGCACCACCTGAACATCCCCGACGCAGTGAGCGTCCCCCTTAACGCAAAGGACCTCCCGGCCTGCATGGGCTGGGGGGCCCTTTGTTTCAAAACGGAAAAATTCCGTTGCTTCTGGGAAAAAACATGGTATACTAAAGGAAATTGAGCGATCGGAAGGAGCCGTACCATGCTGGAAAAAGCATTCAACGACGTTTACACAAAATTCAAGCTGCACTTCTATCAGAACGTGTTTCAGCGCTTTGCCACCCGCGAGGCGACCCTGACCACGGTGGAGTCCTTCTGCATGGAGGGCATCATGGCCATGGGCGAGCCCACCATTGCGGAGTTCTCCCGCATGATGCAGATCTCCACCCCCAATGCGGCCTATAAGATCGGCAGTCTGGTCAAAAAGGGCTATGTGGAAAAGATCCAGTCCACCGTGGACCGGCGCGAGTACCACCTGCGCCCCACCCAGAAGTATTTCGAGTATTACAACATCAGCTATTCCTACCTGCACACCGTGGTCGAGCGTGTGCGGGAGCGCTTCCCCGCCGAGGACGTGGACAAAATGGAACAGATGCTCACCATCATCAGCGAGGAGCTGATGCCGGAGCTGGATCTGAAATCAAAGACGGAGGACGAATAAGCGCCGTTTCACCCCGTTGGAGTAAAACGGCCGGGGCAATTGCAATCCGTGCGCCGGAATGATACAATAGGAGCCAGCGAGAACCGCCGCCGGACGTTTGTCCGGCAAGTGCAAGTGTAAGAAAGAAGGCTTTTATCATGAGCATGAATACAGTCCCTGAGCGTCTGGCTGCGCTGCGCGCCGCCATGGACGCCAATGGCGTGGACCTCTACCTCATCCCGGTGGGCGACCCGCACTCCAGCGAGTATCTGCCCGACCACTACACCTCCCTGACCTATTTCTCCGGCTTCCACGGCGAGAACTCGAACTTCGTCGTGACCAGAGACAAGAGCGCCCTGTGGGCCGACGGCCGCTATTTTGTGCAGGCCGAAAAGGAGATCGCGGGCACCGAGATCGAGCTGGAACGGATGGGCGAGCCGGGTGTGCCCACCGTGGAGCAGTACTGCGCCGATGCCCTGCCGGAAGGCGGTGTGCTGGGTCTGTGCGGCCTGACCGCTTCCTGCCAGCTGGTGCGCAGCGTACAGAAAGCGCTGGACGCCAAGCACGGCACCATCAAGACCCTGAATCTGGAAGATGAGCTGTGGACCGAGGGCCGCCCCGCTCTGCCGGAGACCCCGGCCTGGCTCCTGAGCAAGGAGTATGCGGGCTTTGCCCCCGCCGAGAAGCTGGAGCAGCTGCGGGCCAAGCTCAAGGAGCTGGGCTGCACGGCCCAGCTGGTGGGCAAGCTGGACAACCTGGCCTGGCTGCTGAACCTCCGCGCGATGGACATTCAGTGCACCCCCTACGCCATGGCCTACTGCTATGTGACCGGGGACCGTGCCGTCCTCTTCATCAACACCCGTCGTCTGGGCGCGGAGGCCGCTGCCGAGCTGAAGGAGAACGGCGTTGAGATCGCCGAATATGACGATATCCTCACCTTCCTGGCCGCAGAGACCGAGGCCCAGACCGTTCTGGCCGACCCGGCTTCCGTCAACTATGCGGTCTATGAGACCCTGCGCAACAACCCGGCCCTGACCGTCAAGGACGAGGCCGACCCCCTGCTGCCGATGAAGGGCGTCAAGAACGAGACCGAGCTGAACCACAACCGTGAGGCCCATCTGCGCGATGCCGTGGCCATGGTGCGGTTCCAGAAGGAGCTGGAAGAGCGTCTGGCCGCAGGCGAGGAGCTGACGGAGCTGACCGTGGACGAGATCCTCCACAAGTACCGCTCGGCACAGGACAAGTTCATCGTGGAGAGCTTCGGCACCATTGCAGCCTACGGCGGCAACGCGGCCATGATGCACTACCATGCCACCGAGGAAGACCACGCCAAGCTCGAAAAGAAGGGCTTTTTGCTGGTGGACAGCGGTGCGACCTACATGGACGGCACCACCGACATCACCCGCACCTACCCGCTGGGCGAGCTGACCGAGGACGAAAAGCGGTTCTACACCTGGACGCTGCAGTGCCACATCGACATTGCCAAGGCCGTCTGGCTGAACTACTGCGACGGCCACATGCTGGATACCATCGCCCGTGAGCCGCTGTGGCAGCACCTCATCAATTACCGCTGCGGCACCGGCCACAGCGTCAGCTTCGTGGGCAATGTCCACGAAGGCCCCCACGCTCTGAACGGCCGCAACACCACCGTGTTCCAGCCGGGCATGATCGTCACCGACGAGCCGGGCGTCTACGAGAGCGGCGTCGTCGGCATCCGCATCGAGAACGAGCTGGAGTGCTACCACAAGGCCGACAACCAGTACGGCACCTTCCTGGCCTTCCGCCCGCTGACCTTTGTGCCCATCGCCACCTCGCCCGTGGTGCCTGGCATCCTGACCAAGGACGAGATCGAGTGGCTGAACGCCTACCACCGCGAGGTCTTCACCAAGCTCGCTCCCCGCCTGACCGAGGAGGAGCGCGACTGGCTGGCCAAGAAGTGCGCCGCCATCGGAGCGTAAATAAGGATAAAAAGACCCTCTCAGTCTCGCTGGCGCTCGCCAGCTCCCCCGATGGGGGAGCTTTGATGCAGGTTCAACTCGACATCAAAACCTCGCCCTTTGGGAGAGGTGGCATTGCACAGCAATGACGGAGAGGGTTCTTTGTTATTCCTGTTCCGGTTTGTGCTCTTTCCAGTAGGCTTTTGCCTCATCAATAGCCTTTTTGAACGGGCCGGAGGGGTAGGTGCTCTCGGCGATGTCCACCAGGAATTTATACAGCTGGGGACGCACCTCCTCATACATGCCCAGTCGGGTGTAGAGGTCTTTGTAATAGCGGAACACCTGCAGCTTGTTCTGCACCACGGTGGATACGTGGACCTGCGTGTGGCAGATGCTCTGCGGGTTCTGGACGTAGTAATAACCGGCCTTGCCGATGGAAACGAAGGTCTCGGCGTACTGGATATACCGTAGGTTGAAGACGAGGTCTTCGGCCCAGTGCATCTCGCTGACGAACTGGATGTCGTTCCGGGTCAGGAGGTCGCGACGGTAGAGCTTGTTCCAGAGCACACTGTAAAAATAGGAGGCGGGCTTGTCCATCAGGCGGAGGGCGAAGGTGTCCTTGTCATAAACGCCTGCGGGCAGAAAGCCGTACTCCCGCATCTCCGGGGGCCGGGCGACGCTCATGACGCCCAGCTCGTCCTGGATCTTATCGAGTACCTGTTCGGGCTTGGAAGCGCCCGCCGGGATGACCATTTTGTAGGGTGCGATGACGAGGTCGGCGGTGTGCTCCTCGGCCGCGGCCACGAGAGCAGCTGTGAAGTCCGGGTCGAGGTAGTCGTCGCTGTCCACGAACTGCACATACTTGCCGCCGGCCAGCTTCAGGCCCAGGTTGCGGGTGTCCGCTACGCCGGAGTTTTCCTTGTCCACCAGCACGATGCGGGGGTCTTTGGCGCGGAACTCTTCGCAGACGGGCAGGCTCTGGTCCTTGGAACCGTCGTTCAGGATGATGATCTCGATGTTGGAATAGGTCTGTGCGCAGATGCTGCCCACGCAGCGGGCCAGATGGTTCTGGGCGTTGTACACGGGCAGGATGATGCTGACAAGGGGCTGATTCATGGCGGCGTCTCCTTTTCTGATTTTATAGTAACTATACTCCCGTGCGGCGCAAAATGCAAGCGCCCGGAAGGCCGGGCAGGAGGAAGGAATTGAAAAAATGATCTTTCACATTGCGGTCTGCAGCCCGGATGCGGTGCTGCGGGGGCGGGTGCAGCGGCACTGCCTTGAATATTATGCCCGCCGGGCCGACGCCTGCATCGTGGAACAGCTGGAGGACGCGGGGGCACTGCTCCGGAAAGAGGATGCAGGCAGCCGGTTTGAGCTGTATCTCATCGAGCTGACAGCGGCAAACCCGGCGGCAGGTCTGCAGGCGGCGGCACAGCTGCGGCAGCGCGGGGTGCGGGCACCGCTGGCCTTTCTGGCCCACACGCCCGCCTACGCCTACGAGGCGTTCCGGGTGGATGCGATGCAGTATTTGCAGATCCCCTTCCGGCCCGAACAGCTCACGGCCCTGCTGGACCGTGCCACCGAGCCGGAGTACGGCCCCGTTATCCCGGTGACGACGGCGACCGGCCTGCGGGCGCTCCCCTTTGCGGACATCGAGTATCTGGAATGCACCCACCATGTGGTGCATTTCCACCTTGCCAGCGGCGAGGATGTGGCCTCGCTCTCACTGCGGGTGCCCTTCTCCGAAGTGGCAAAACCGCTGCTGGCCGACCGGCGCTTTTTGCAGCCCCACCGCTCCTATGTGGTCAACCTGGCGGCGGCATCGCAGCTGTCCGTGGGGGAGCTGTGGATGCGCAGCGGTGCCCGCGTCCCCATCCCCCGCGGCCGCGAAGCCGCCGTAAGGGCAGCCTTCCGGAAGTTTTTGGAACGATAAGAGCTGGAAAATACAATAACTCGATTGATTTCAGGCGGATGCCGTGGTAAACTAAAAGCAGAAACCACAAAGAAGGAACGCATATGGCAAAATTTATACCATTCATCCTCAGGGCGGACAGCGGTCAGAAGATCGGCGTGAAGATCGCACGGATGAAATGTGCGGATGCAGCGCAGACCGAAGAAGAGCCTCTGTGGCAGACAAGCTGGATGTCGGAGTATATGCAGGACGATGCTTTTGAAAAGTATGCGTTGAAAACGAGAGACGGGGAGCTTGTGGCACTGGCCGCATATGAGATCCTGAAACAGGATGTGATGGTGCACATCACCTATATCGAAAGCCAACCGAAAAGCAACCCGACCATTGTGGGACACTCGAAAAAATATCAGGGAATCGGGCGTGTCTTGATCGCCTACGGAATCAAGCTGTCAATCGATCATGAGTGTGGCGGAACGGTCACGTTTGAAGCAAAAGTCCCGGAATTGGCAGAACATTATGTTCGGGATTATGGAGCCTGCCCGCTGCCGAGTTTTGGCGGAGCACCGCGCTATGAGCTTTCGGGCGAAGCAGCGATGAATGTATTTGTGACCTATTTGAAGTGAGGTGTTTGACCTATGACGGCTGAAGCGTATTTTCGGCGGGACCCGGAGCGGGACGCATTCTATCGGACCTTTTACGAAGTCTGCCGCCGATTCAATGTGACATGGTCAGCGGCTTCTCCGGAGGTGCGGGCATTTATCGAGGAAGCGACCAGAGTGGTGTATGAGCAGGAAAAGGCAAAACGCGACGGGGTGTCTCCTAGCACGGTAAGACCCTTTTTTGGAGATGCCGCGTGTTGAAGTCTTGAGAACAAAGTGAAAGAAAAGGCCATCCCGTTCTGATGTAGAAGGGGATGGCCTTTTTGCGGCTTGGAAGATTATAAAGCAGCTCACTTCAACTCCGCCCACCGGGTCAGGAACTGGTCGCTGACGCGGCGGAGGGCGGGTTCATCGGCGGCGCTGGCGGCGTCGGCGATGCCGATGACGTAAAATCCTGCGTCGTGGGCGGTGCGGGCCGCGTAGAGGGAATCCTCGCAGACGGCGCAGCGGTGCGGGTCGGTGCCGCCGAGGCGCTGTAAGGCCGCGAAAAAGACATCCGGGCGGCTCTTGTGCAGGGGGCCCTGAGCTTCGATGTAGAATTCGAAGCAGTCGTCCACACCCAGGCGGGTGAGCACCGTTTTGCACTGGTCGCTCCAGGTGTTGGAGCAGATGCACATCCGGGCACCCTCAGCCTTGAGGCGGGCCAGCAGCTCCCGCACACCGGGCTTGAGCTCCACGGTCTCGTACAGCTCGGCGATGACCGAGCGCATCACGCCGAAATAGTCCTCCGGCCGCAGGGGCAGCGCGTATTCGCGGATGAGGTACTGCGCCCCGTCCGCCATGCCCATGCTCAGGAGCGTGGAGCGCAGGTCGGCCCTTGGAGTGCGGCCGTAGCGGCGCAGCAGCGCCAGCGGGGCGTTCTCCCACACCGCAGTCATGCTGTCGGTCAGGGTGCCGTCCATATCAAAGATCCATTGGTTGCAGTTCATGCAGTCCTCCTCACAGTCATAATTTACTAAATTATACCACGCTTTTTGTTCCAAAAACAGGGAGAAATTTTCCCGAAAATATGGTATACTTTTTGCAGGTTTGAATCGGACGACAAGGAGGCGTATTGGATGGCGCAGAACGATACCCCCAGAAAGGCACTGGTGCTTGCCGGCGGCGGGGCCCGCGGCAGCTATCAGGTGGGCGTCTGGCGTGCCCTGACCGAACTCGGCTGGAACCCGCAGATCATCACCGGCACCAGTGTGGGCAGCCTGAACGGCGCGATGTTCGCGCTGGACCTGTACGAGACCGCACGGGATATGTGGACCAGCATCCGCAGCCAGGACGTGATGGAGCTGCCGGAGGAGACCCGGAATCTGACCGAGCTGCACCAGTTCCTGCGGGACGTGGTGCGCGCGGGCGGCATGGATGTCACCCCGCTGGAAGAGATCGTGGAGCGGGTGCTGGACGAGGACGCGCTGCGCGCCTCGCCCATCCGGTTCGGGCTCGTCACGGTGGAAAAGCGGGGCCTGAAGCCCCGTGAGCTGCCGCTGGAAGAGATCCCGAAAGGCAAGGTGAAAGATTACCTGCTGGCTTCGGCTGCCTGCTTCCCGGCGCTGCGGGCCAAACAGATTGACGGGGTGCAGTTTCTGGACGGCGGCTACCGGGACAACATGCCCACAGGGCTGGCCCAGAAAATGGGGGCCGAGGAGCTGGTCTGTGTCGATCTGGAAGGGGTGGGCATCACCCTGCCCAACCGCACCGGCCTGCCCACCACCATGGTGCGCAGCTATTGGGAGCTGGGCGATATCCTCCATTTTGACCCGGACACCGCCAGACGGAACATCGAGCTGGGTTATTACGACACCCTGCGGGCCTTCGGGCGGCTGCGCGGCTGTGCCTACGCGGTGGCAAAGAACGAGCAGACCGCACAGGACGCGGCCGCATTCCGGCAGCGGTTCGACGCCGTGCAGAAGGCGGTGAAGGCAAAGTACCCGGTGACACTGACGGCAGACCTGGCGCTCAAGCTGGCCAACATGCAGGACGCAGAGCTGGCCCCGCTGGAAGCGGCCGCCGAGGACGTGGGCGTGGACCCCACCCGGTATTACACCGTAGAGACGCTGGCAAAGGCCTTTCTGGAGACCTGCGACCGTACCCGCATCGAGGGGTTTGAACCGCTGTTCGAGGGCAGCGGAAACGCGGCGCAGGCCGCATGGGCAGCGCTGCTGCCCAATACATTCCTGCAGGCGCTGGTCTTCCGCACACTGACCACGCCTGCCCCGACGGAGGTGACGGAGGAATGAAAGTCTATCAGGGATATGCCGCCTCGTCCGGCCTGGTGCTGGGGCAGGTGAGCCGTGTGGAGCGCAGGACCGAGAGCTTCGGCACAGGGCCGTTCAACCCGGACCGGGAACAGCGGCTGCTGGACCGGGCCGTCAAGACGGCACAGGCCGAGCTGGACTCGATGGCTGAGCGCAGCGGCCCCACCGAACAGGCCATCTTCCTGTTCCAGAGTATGATGCTGGAGGACGAGGGCTTCATGAACGAAGTCCGGTTCCAGATCAAGGCGGGCGTCGGCGCAGCCGAAGCCGTAGACCGGGCCGGCCGCCGCTATGCCAACCAGCTGGCCCAGATGGAAGACAACGCCTATATGCAGCTGCGCAGCGTGGACATCCTGGATGCCGCCCGCCGCGTGGTGAACATCCTGACCAACCGCCCCCGCGTCTGGCTGGCGCTGGACCACCCCGTCATCCTGGCGGCAGAGGTGCTCATGCCGAGCGACCTGTTCAGTGTGCCCGCCGGAATGATCCTGGGCATCATCACGGCAGAAGGCAACAAGCAGAGCCATGCGGCCATCATTGCGCGGGCCATGCACATCCCCGGCATCGTGCAGGTGGGCAGCGATTTTCTGAACGACTGCGACGGCCGCACGGCCATCCTGGATGCCGACAACGGCGAGTGCATCCTCGACCCGGATGCCGTCACCCGCCAGCAGGCAATGTCCCGCATCTGCGAGAAGCAGTGGGAGAACGAGGAGATGAACCGCGTCTGCGCCTTGCCGTGCCGGACGAAGGACGGCCAGCCTTTTGAGCTGCTGGCCAACTGCTTCGGGCAGGAGGACATCGAAACGGCGCGGCAGTCCGGCGCGTCCGGCGTAGGTTTGCTGCGCAGCGGTTACATGATGCTGCCGGGCCGCCCGGTGGACGAGCAGGAGCAGTATGTGTTCTATCACTCCTGCCTGGCGGCGGCAAAGGGCGGGGTGGTCACGGTGCGCACCTTTGATTTTGGTGCAGACCGCACCATGGCCGACGCCCATCAGGGGCCGGAGTCCTCCAAGCTGGGCCTGCGGGGCATCCGCAGCAGCCTGCGCCGCCCCCATCAGTTCGAGACCCAGATCTGTGCGCTGTTCCGTGCGGCGGCAGACGGCCCGCTGCGGGTGATGTTCCCGATGGTGACCAATCTGGAAGACTGGGACGAAGCCATGAAGCTGGTGGAGCACTGCCGCCAGCACCTGCGGGAGCGGGGGGAGCGCTTCAACGAGAAGATGCCCTTCGGCGTCATGCTCAGTGTGCCGTCGGCCTGCCTGACGGCGGAAGAATTCGTGGCCCACGGGTGTGAGTTCTTCGTCATTGAGACGAACGATCTCATCCAGTACACCCATGCCGTGGACCGCGACCTCTCCATCGCCGAGCGCTACTACCGCCCGGCCAGCCACGCGATGAAAAAGCTCATCGCCATGGTCGTGGAGGCGGCAGACGCAGGCCAGATCCCCGTGACCATCTGCGGTCTGGCCGTCGGCAACCCGGCCAACACCGTGCAGTACCTGAAACTCGGCCTGCGCAGCTTCTCCGTGAGCCCGCAGAGCCTCATCAGCGTGAAGCGTGCGCTGCTGGAGGCGGACAGCCGGGATTGACAAAAATCTGATCCGTGTTCCATTGTACTTGCGGTGCCCTTTCGGCATACAAAACACCCCATGTGTTAGACAGTATACTGTCTAACACATGGGGTGAAGTTCGCCCTGCGGCGGAAAGCTCTTTTTCAGATCGTGATTCAGCCCTCGATGAGCTCGACGGTCTTCATCCGGACCGGGGTCTTGGGCTTATCGTTCCAGTCGGTGGCGACTGCAGCGATCTTGTCCACCACGTCCATACCGGCCACGACCTTGCCGAATGCGGCATACTGGCCGTCCAGATGGGGGGCATCCTGGTGCATGATGAAGAACTGGCTGCCGGCGCTGTTCGGGCTCATGCTGCGGGCCATGCTGATGACGCCGCGGGTGTGCTTGATCGGGTTGTTGACGCCATTGGCAGCAAACTCACCCTTGATGCTCCAGCCGGGGCCGCCGGTGCCGTTGCCCAGCGGGCAACCGCCCTGGATCATAAAGCCGGGGATGACGCGGTGGAAGGTCAGGCCGTTGTAAA
>OLOG01001305.1_pt1 | contig 15646 bp, 12 predicted proteins | sample 1672351 | NCBI WGS metagenome assembly OLOG01 (sample SAMEA3136674, study PRJEB25190) | human gut metagenome | biome: human gut; feature: human-associated habitat; material: faeces | place: Austria | collected 2013 | reverse complement strand
GACAACTATTGTTTCAATAGAATCTGTAATAATATCAAAATACTTTTTCATTGAACTTCTTAATGTACTGTAATTGATTGCTAACATATCTATCACTCCTTTTGTATATTAATTATAACGTACAATATATTGTACGTCAATTATTTATAATTTATACATATATTATTAACTTATATTTAAAAACAAAAAAAAGAGAAGTGTAAAAAACTATCATTTCTTTACGCTCCTTGTAAAACATCATCTAAATTTCTAATGGCTGCAACAGCATCCCAGAAAATATGATTATCACCAAATTCTTCAATAAAATGAACACGTTCAAATTGAGTTCGCACATTCTTTTGTAAACCACTAAGATAAAGAATTGTATTATGTTCTTTACATAATTGAACAACTTCTTTTATTTCATGGATACCTGAATCATCAATGGAAGGTACACCTCTCATAGATAAAACAATGGCTTGGCTATCGCCAACAATTTCTTCTATTTGTTTTTTCAATTGTCCTTGATTACCAAAGAATAAAGGACCTGCTAAATAAATAACACGTGTTCCTTTATGATGATGATTTAAATGATCAATACGATCAACCGCCACTTCAGACATATCAATACTTAACTGGGTATTATTTAAAACAAATAAGACCATCGCTAATAATACTCCTACAATAATCGCAACTGTTAAATCAAATACTACAGTAGCTACCATTGTAAGTAAGAATTGACAAATTGGTGTCTTAACACGATGAGTAAACATTTCTTTGATTTCATCCCATTCATTCATACGCCATGCAGTTACAACTAATACACCAGCTAACGCACATAAAGGAATTTTAGCCATAAATGGTCCTAAAATAAACATCGCTAATAATAAAGTAATCGCATGGAAAACACTCACTAAACGCGTTACCCCTCCAGCTTTAATCGCTACCGATGTTCTTGCTATGGCTGCTGTAGCTGGTACACCACCAAAAAAAGGAATAATCATATTTCCAACACCTTGAGCAAATAATTCTTGATCTGCATCTAAAGGTTCATTTTTCATCTTACCAGCACTGGCTCCACATAATAAGGATTCAATCATTCCTAATGTAGCAATTGAAAAAGCCGGCATGACAAACTGCGAAATATTTTTCCAATCTATAGCCATAATATTTAAACGTTGCTCTAAAAATAATGTTGATGGAATTTTTCCTACTGTTGCAATATCAAAATGAAAAATCAAATTAGCCACTAAGGCAAGAACAATCATCACTAATGAAGATGGACAATATTGAGCCCATTTTTTAGGATAAACAATCATTCCTATAACAACAAATAAACCAATCAATACAGCCGTCATATTAGGTGTAAAACGGCCATCGAAATAAGACGCTAATTTTTCTAAAGTTGAAGTACCACTAGAAGTCACTCCAAAGAAGTTATTAATTTGCTGTGTCAATATTAAGATTGCTATTCCACTTGTAAAACCAGTAATAACACTCGTAGGAATAAAAGATACGACTTTTCCAAACTTAAATAAAGAAGCAATAAGTAACATCACACCACTTAAAAAACTAGCAATAAAAACCCCTTGTAAACCATAAGCTTGTGACAAACCAATTAAAATGGCAGACATCGCTCCCGTCGGTCCACTAATTTGATAACTTGCTCCAGATAAAGTTCCAATTAAAAGTCCAGCAATAATGGCTGTCATTAATCCTGCCGCACCATCGGCACCACTACTTACTCCAAAAGCGAGCGCTAATGGTAAAGCCACAGCAGCAACTGTAAGTCCAGCCATAATATCTTTCATTAACTTTTGACCAGAATAATCCTTAAACTCTCTCTTTAATAATTGAATATAATTTTTTAACATAAGTCCCCCTCAAAAACTAACAAATCTATTATATTAAAAAATAAAATCAATGCAAGAAAAAAAGGTCCAAATGGACCTTATCTATATAAACAAATCAAAACGAATAAATTCTTTAAAATGTGTCAGAAGTGTAAAGGGAAGAATCAATTCGTTTCTCCTTGGAGATTACGTAAATCATTATAATTTTCTTCCCCCTAAAGTCAATAAAACTTATATAAATTCATTTATGTAAAGGGGTTACATTGTAAAAAAATTAAAAAATATTGATAAAATGGGCTATTTTTAGGATATATAAAATAAAAGTATGGTATTTATTTTATATAGAGATGAATAATTTTATCAATGAAATCCATTTTATTGATAAAAGACAGGTTCACTTTGATGTAAACCTGTCTTTTTTAAAGTCTATGTGTTTGTTTTAATAAATGATGCATTTGTTCAAGATGATCTTGATAATCATTTAAATCTTTTAATTTCCAACACCAGTTAGGTTTGCCAGAAGTACCTGGCAAATTTAATCTTGCTTCATTTCCATACCCCAACATATCCTGTACACTGCAAATAGCAATATCAGCCTCACAATCAAAAGTACGATGTAAGACTTTTTCAGGTGTCGTCATTTCTGGATATGACCATTGTTTCATAATAGCGTCAATCCGTTTACGATAGCCTTCATCTAGTTCACATTCATACCAACCTTTTAAAGGGGCATTATCATGCGTACCGGCATAAACAACACAATATTCTGGCATTTTAAAATGCTCTCTTTCTTCATTTTCACCAAATGAATATTCCATAACTCGCATTCCCATTAAATGATAATGATCACGCAAAGCATGAACTTCCGGTCGTAAATCACCTAAATCTTCAACAATTAAAGAAATATCAGGTAATTCTTTAAATAAAGTATCAAAGAAATCATAGCCTGGTGCTTCCACCCATTTTCCATTCCTAGCATTGATACTACCATAGGGAACTTGCCAATAAGTATCAAAAGCTCTAAAATGATCAATTCTTAAAATATCAAATAACTTTTGATTCCATTTTAATTTATCAATCCAATATTGATAATGAGATTCTGTTAGAAATGACCAATTATAAATAGGATGATTCCAAAGTTGACCGTCTTTAGAAAAATAATCCGGTGAGGCTCCAGAAACATAAAGTGGTAATAAATCTTTTCCTAACATAAAACATGTTTGATGACTATAAACATCGGCTGAATCATAGCCTACATAAAACGGCATATCTCCCATGATGAGTAGATCATGGTCATTAGCGTAATCTTTTAAAAGTTTGAATTGTTTCATAAAGATAAATTGAACAAAACGTAAATATTCTATTTCTTGTTCCATTCCTGCTAATTTTAGATCTTGCCATTCATTCCATTTTTTCCCTAAGTTTTTTTTATTTAAAGCCATAAATTCACAATAGTCATCTAGCCAAAAAGCTTCCTTTAAAAAAGCATCATATTCTTTTTGATAAAGAGGGATTTGTTTTTTAAACTCTTGAAATGCTTTAATCAAATAAGTATGTTTAAAAAGTCTTACTGAATCATAATCTATCATACTTGTTGACTTCAATGCTGGTACAGCCTCTAGTAAGTGCCACTTAGTAAGCAAATCTAAAGAAATATAAATTTCATCACCAGCGAATGATGAATAAGGGCTATAAGGTGAATCACCTTCACTAGAAGGATTTAAAGGCAATATTTGCCATATTTTAAATCCTGCTTTTTTTGATAAATCAATAAATTGATAAGCACATTCACCTAAATCGCCAATACCATGATTGCCAGGTAAACTACTGATAGCGAGTAGTATCCCAGCTTGTCTTTGATTATAATTTCCAGATGTCATCATTGTATTGTTTAATGACCCGATCGCTTGAAAAATATCCTGCTTTAGCGATATTGACTAACATTTTTTTAGACCAGCTATCTTGATCTAAATAGTCTTGTAACATGCGATCTTTAGTATGAATATAATCTTTTACATCTAATAACGTCATAAAATAATCCTTTTTTACTAAATTATCATATAAATTCTTCAGTGATTTTTTATCACCAATTTCTAGCATTGGTTGACTGATAATAAAATCAACTAATGGCTGAATCATCTCATCTTGATAATATTCTTGAGCATGATAATCCTCATTTTTATAATGAGCAATGACTTCTTCACTTTTTTTACCAAAAATATAAATAGCGTCATCACCCACTAAATCATGAATTTCAATATTAGCTCCATCATCAGTTCCTAAAGTCACTGCTCCATTGAGCATAAATTTCATATTTCCTGTTCCACTGGCTTCTTTAGACGCTAATGATATTTGCTCAGAGATATCAGCAGCCGGGAATAACTTTTCACCAAGAGTCACATTATAGTTTTCTACCATCACAACTGAAAGATAAGGGTTTACTTCAAGATCATCTTGGATAAGTTTTTGTAAACATAAAATTGTATGAATAATATCTTTAGCTAAGACATAAGCTGGAGCTGCTTTAGCGCCAAATATAATAGTAAGTGGCTTTTGAGGGCGATAACCATCTTTTATTTTTAAATACTGATAAATGATATATAAAACATTAAGTTGTTGTCTTTTATATTCATGTAATCTTTTTACTTGAATATCGAAGATACTATTTTCATTAATCACTAAGTTTTGTTTTTCTTTTAAATAGGTTACTAATTCCTGTTTTTTTAACTGTTTAATTGATCTTATTTGATTTAAAACATCTTGATTATTTTGATAATCAAGTAGTTTTTCTAAATACTTAGCATTATTTTTGTATTCTTCACCTATTAATTTATCTAAATAAGTTGATAATTCTCTATTACATCCTAATAACCATCTTCTAAAAGTAATACCATTCGTTTTATTACTAAAATGGGTTGGATATAATTGATAAAAATCTTTGAGTTCTTCTGTTTCTAATATATGCGTATGTAACGCAGCTACACCATTAATACTGTATCCAAAATGAATAGCAATAGCAGCCATGTGTACATTTCCTTTTGCATCAATAATAGCTGTTGTTTCTAAAGAACTTCTTTGATTAGCTATCGCATCTAAAGCTTCAATAATATAAACTAACTGTGGCACAATTTCTTCAAAATAAGATAAAGGCCATGTTTCTAATGCTTCTGCCAGGATCGTATGATTTGTATAAGCACAAGTTTGACTGACAATAGAAATAGCTTCTTTTAATATGATTCCCTCTTTATGTAACAAACGAATCAGTTCTAAAATAATCATTACTGGATGGGTATCATTAATTTGAATTGTCACGTATTCATTGAGTTTTCTTAAATCACAATGATTTTGTTTTAAAGTTTCAATGATATATTGTGCACTACTGCTAACCATAAAATATTGTTGGTAAACTCTTAATTTTTTACCATCTTCATCACTATCATCAGGATATAAAAATAAAGTAAGATTTTTATCTATTGCTGTTTTATCAAAATCAATACCCTCTTTAACTAAAGATTCATCTACGGTTTCTAAATCAAATAATCTTAAAGTATTCTTTTTTCCATGATAACCAAGTACATCTAATTCATACATTCTTGATTGAACTGTTTGGTTTTTAAATTGAATATCATAAGCATGTTGGCTGCGATTTAGCCAACTTTGATTTTGAATCCATGGATTAGGATATTCACATTGCTTATAATTTTCATATTTTTGTTCAAACAATCCAAAGTGATACAATAATCCCATTCCATCTCCAGGTAAATCTAATGTTGCGATAGAATCTAAAAAGCAGGCAGCTAAACGACCTAAACCACCATTTCCTAATGATGGTTCTAATTCGATTTCTTCAACCTCTGCTAAAGAAAAACCATTTTTTTCTAAAATCTTTCTTACTTGTTGATCAATTCCTAAATTAATCAAATGATTAGAAAGCATCTTTCCAATTAAAAATTCTGCAGAAACATAATATAATTTCTTTTTCCCTTCAATTTTTGGTTTATCATCAATTTGTTTTTTAACATAGTTTAACAAAATGACATAAACTTCTTGCAACGTACAATCAGCGAGTTTTTTTTGATAAGTTGTTGTTGCTAGGGACTCTAATTCTTGTTCTAGCATGTGACCCCTCCTTTATGGCTTCTTTTTATCATTTTACCATATTTTTTCTCTTTAAAAGAAAAAAGGTATACTTTTTAAATAAAGCATACCTTTTACATCCTATTTTTATGCATCTTTTAAGAAAGTTTTATACGCTTGATATGTTTCATAAACATCTACTTTACTTACAATTTCCATTGGCGAATGCATGTTTAATACAGCAATACCTGCATCAATCACTTGCATATTATAATTACCTAAAATATAGGCAATCGTTCCGCCACCACCTTGGTCTACTTTTCCTAATTCTGCAGTTTGATAATGAATATTTTGTTTATCTAAAATATGACGTAAACGCGCCATAAATTCTGGCATTGCATCATTACTTCCTGATTTACCTCTTGCCCCAGTATATTTATTAAAAACAATACCATTTCCTAAATAAGCAGCATTCTTTTTATCATTAACTGATAAATATAAAGGATCGACACCAGCCGAAACATCGCTTGATAACATCATTGAATTCTCTAATGTCATTCTTGTTTTAATAAAACTATCGATGGACATTTTATATAATAATTGACCAATCGTATTTTCAAAGAATAAAGATTGTGCGCCTGTCGCTCCCACACTACCTATTTCTTCTTTATCAACTAAAATAACGCAACTTGTATAACGACAAGTATCAATATCCAAAATAGCTTTTAAAGAAGTATAAGCACAAACACGATCATCATGACCATATCCTGCTACCATAGAACGATCAATACCATAATCTCTTGCTTTACCGGTTGGTACAATTTCTATTTCAGCACTTAAAAAATCTTCTTCTTCAATACCATATTTTTCTTTTAATAATTTTAAAATGGATGCTTTAACGGCATCTTTTTCTTCATTGTTTAATGGCATATTACCTAGCGTAATATCTAAATCTTCACCTTCAATTACTTTAGCTGCTTTTTTATCTAATTGGGTAGCTGATAAATGAATTAATAAATCACTAATTCCTACTACTGGATCATTTTCATCTTCACCAATAACAATATCTACCACTTCACCATCTTTTTTAACAACAACCCCATATAAAGATAAAGGAATAGTTACCCATTGATATTTTTTAATACCACCATAATAGTGCGTATCAGCTAATGCAAATCCTTCTGATTCATAAAGAGGATTTTGTTTTAAATCTAAACGTGGTGAATCAATATGTGCCCCTAATATACGTAATCCTTCCTCTAAAGGTCTTTCACCAATAACAAATAAAGCAATATTTTTTTCTTTATTCACTACATAAACTTTATCCCCTGTTTTTAATTGATCATATTCATCTAATGATTTAAAACCGGCTTGTTTCGCTAATGATAACGCTTCTTTTACACAAGCACGTTCTGTTTTTCCTTTTGTAATAAAATCTTTATAAAGTTCATTAAATGCGAAAACATCTTCAACACCATGATCTTGTTCTTGATATTTTTTCCAACTATTTTTTGCGTACATAAAAAGCCTCCTTTAAACTTTATATAAAGTATACACCTCCCTCTTATTTTCAACAAATTATATTATGCTTTTTTTATTTCTATTTGATAAATAGTATCAAATGGAATAAGTGTTTCATCTTTAAATAATAGATATTTTTGATCAAGATTAATCTTTTTAATATAATTTTCCTGATATAAATATTGTCCTCCTGCTTTTCTTTGATCTTTAATAAAATAACAAACTCCTACTAAAGGATTGGTTTTTAAATTTTCTTGTAGATATTGTAATTGATAATCTAATTGTGCTTTTTGATCTTCATCTAACTGCTTCTTTAAAGTAGTGTAACGACTTGCTTCTATAATTTCATCACTATGACCATCTAAAGCCGAAAAAGGAGCAAATTGGGCTGCTCTTGCTTTTCTAGACATCGGTTGATGATTTTTAGATAATGGACGTTTAATTGTATAAAGATCTTCTTTCATGCTTTATGTCCTCCTATTTGATTATTTCTATCTTTGGTTGTGGCACCCTCTTGTAAGTTCATTCCTTTTAATATGGCATTTTTGCCATATTTATTTTTTATAGTGATCATTGCTTGTTGAAGTTTTCTTTCTTCTTTTAATGATTGTTGCATTGTTTGATATTTTTGTTCTTGTAATGAAAGATCTTCAAATAAATGATATTGTACATAATGATGTAAATCTTCTTGATAATAGTCTAGATGACAAACCGTAATATTAATTCTTCTTATTAGTAATGAAGCATCTACAATCCGTTCAAATAAAGTCACGATTGCTTCCATCATCAATTTAGATGATGCTGTCATTTGTGGTAAATCAATTGTACCATGAGCATGTTTAGGTATCTTTCTACCATAAAAATCCTTTTTAACCTCTCCTGTATAATTTTGATTATCCTTATCGTAACCTATCGTTAACACTAATTTTTTACCTACAATATTCTTTTCTACCATTTTTAAAGCTAATAAATCCATCATCTCTTTAACAATCAGTTTTGCTTTTTCATAAGAATAAGGATGATGTAAAACTTGTCCTGAGCCAATACTTTTAGACATTGGCTGATAAGATTTAATATCCTGGATAGTACAAGGCTCATATCCCCAAGCATGATCAATAAGCAATTCTGCATTGACACCAAATAGTTGATAAAGCATATCTTCATTTTCTAATGAACAGCGTGCAATATCTTCCATTGTATAAATATTGATAGACGCTAACTTACTTGCATAGCCTCTTCCTACCCGCCAAAAATCCGTAAGTGGTTGATGTTTCCACAAATATTGACGATAAGTCAACTCATTTAAGTAGGCTATTCTTTCACCATCTGGACCTGGTAGAATATGCTTAGCCCGAATATCCATAGCCACCTTTGCTAGATAAAGATTTGTTCCTAAACCTGCGGTAGCTGTAATACCCGTTTCCTCATAAATATCTTGTATTATCCTTTTAACTAATTGATATCCATTACATTGATAAATAGATAAATAATGTGTAATATCTATGAAAACTTCATCTATCGAATAAACATGAATATCTTGGCTTGATACATATTTTAAATAAATTTGATATATTCTTTTACTGTATTCTATGTATTTTGCCATATGGGGAGGAGCGATGATATAATCCAATTCTAAACTAGGGTCTTTATTAAGTTTTTCAGCTCTAAAAGATTTCCCTGTAAACATATATCGTGGTGCTTTTTTTATTCTTTCTTGGTTTATCTTTTTAACTTGTTGAATGACTTCAAATAGCCTTGCCCTTGAAGAAATACCATAAGCTTTTAATGAAGGTGTTACAGCTAAACAAATCGTTTTTGCACTTCTACTGGCATCAGCGACAACTAAATGAGTCGTGAGCGGATCTAAATCATTTTCCCTACATTCGACAGAAGCAAAAAATGATTTTAAATCAATGGCTGCATAAATATGTTCTTTCATCATTTCCTCCTTTCTTTTTTATTATATACAAAAAAGTATACATAATCAATCTTATTATGTATACTTTGTTTATTTTTTATCTCATTTATTATAAAATAATATTATCAAAAAAAGAGGTAGACATATGGAATTACAAGATATATTAAGAGAATATAAAAGAAGATGTGGTTACAATAACAAAGAACTCGCCAATCTGTTTGGTGTAAGCCACAATACAGTTTGTCGTTGGTTAAGAGGAGAAATTAGGTCTATTCAAGATGAAACAGCTCAAAGAATAAGTCATATTTTAGGTTACGATATTCAAGCTATCTTGCAAGGACAAGCTATTGATTTAAAAAGACCGATATTAGGTCATGTTAAAGCAGGGTATGATATGTATCTGGAAGAGAATTATTTAGGAATGGAAGCATGTACTTTAGATGAATATGAAAAAGGGGATTTCTTTTTAAAGGTTTCTGGTGATTCAATGCTCCCTTCTGGTATTATTGATGGTTCTTTAATTTATGTTAAAGCAACAACAAATGTAAACAATGGGGATATCATTGTTGCTTTAATAGATCAAGAAGTCACCGTTAAAATATATAAAAAAGAGCAGGATAAAATTTCTTTGGTCGCAAGCAACCATCAATATCCTACTCGTACTTTTAATTTACAAGAAATTGACAAACATCAATTACATATTATTGGTAAAGTTCTCTTTTGTAAAAACATTTATTAAAACAACTGAAGTTGTTGAAATTGTTTTTGTTCATAATGCTTTAAATAAGCAAAAATTTGTTGATGATCATACATGATGTGATATTTTTTACAATACTTAATAAAATAATCCATTAATTCTTGATTATGAGGACTACTTAAAATATAAGCCTCGCCATACGTTTTCATATACTTTTCCTTCATCTTAGGAAAATAACGATCTAATTGTTGATAAAAATATTCACGATTTCCTTTTCTTAAAGTCACTCCCATATCAAAACAAATAATCCCTTTAACATGTGCCTGTCGACAGTAATCTAGAATTCCTTTTAGATTTTCAAGATTATCATTAATAAAAGGTAAAATAGGCGTTAACCATACAACAGTTTCAATTCCCGCTTGATGCAATATTTTTAAAGTTTCAAATCTTTCTTTAGTAGAACAAACACGAGGTTCTAATATTTTACAAAGGTTTTCATCATAAGTCGTCAGTGTCATTTGAATCACGCATTTAGTTTGTTGATTAATTTGTTTTAATAGTTCTAAATCTCTTAAAACAAGATTTGACTTTGTAATTAAAGTAATACCATATTGATACTTTAATGCAAGCTGTAAAGCTTTTCTGGTATAAAATAATTGATTTTCTAATGGCATATAGGGATCACTCATAGCTCCCATCCCTATCATTGTCTTCTTCTTTTTCTTCATTAGAGTCAGTTCTAATAATTCCAAAGCATTTTCTTTAACTGCGATATCTTCAAATGAATGGTCCATTTGATAACATTCACTTCGAGAATCACAATATATGCAACCATGACTACAACCACGATATAAATTCATTCCTTGGTTAGCAGATAAAATTGTTTTACATTGAATATAGTGCATAAATTTCTCCTTTTTTGTATTATGACATGTCTTGTATTAAATGTATACTAACACTTGATTTATACTCTTTAACCATCTATAATATCTTTAAGTTACTTTAAGGAGGAAAAGGAAATGATTTATACTATTGGAGAAATGGCCAAACAACTGAATATTCCTGCATCAACTATTCGTTATTATGATAGCCAAGGATTACTTCCTTTTGTTGAGCGTTCTAAAAGTGGCGTCCGTTTATTTCAAGAAAAAGATTATGAATGGTTAAGAGTGATTGGATGTCTTAAAAAAACAGGTTTGTCTTTAGATGAAATTAAAGAATATATTGATTTGGCAATGCAAGGAGATCAAACCCTTGATCAAAGATTAGAAATGATGTTACATCAAAAAGAAGTTTTAAAACAAAAAATAAAAGAAATTAATAATGCTTTAGACGTAGTTGATTATAAATGCTGGTTTTATCAAACAGCTAAAGAAAAAGGATCATCTGAAGCTGTTAAAAATATGCCTGATGATCAATTATCAAAGAAACACAGTCAAACAAGAACTATGTTACAAAGAGTTAATGAAAATTAACTCTTTTTTATATTCATTTGCATAATAGCACTCATAAATTTGTGAGTATCTTGTATCTTTATAAATCTAGAAGTAAAATTTTTAAATAAATTGGAGTGTATATTATGGAAGAAAAAAATATATTAGAAACAATGCCTGTAAGTAAGTTATTTGTAAAAATGGCAATACCTGCCGTATTATCACAAATTATCAATATTTTATATAATTTAGTAGATAAAATGTTTATTGGTCATATCCCTCATTATGGTGTTCAAGCCTTAGCAGGATTAGGTGTGACAACCCCTGTTATTTTATTATTATCATCTTTTGCATCATTAGTGAGTATGGGAGGCGCTCCTAAAGCTGCTATTTATTTAGGAAAAAATAATAAAAAGAAAGCAGAACAAATAATGGGAAGTTGTCTAGCAATGTTAATTGTCCTATCTATATTATTAACTTTAACTATGCTTTTATGGGGTAAAAATATTCTTTTAATATTTGGTGCCAGCAATCAAACCATTAAATATGCTATAGACTACATGAAAATTTATTGTTTAGGTACAGTCTTTGTTCAACTTGCTTTAGGATTAAATGCTTTTGTGACAACTCAAGGATATACACAAAAAAGCATGCTTTTTGTATCAATAGGTGCTATTATCAATATCATTTTGGATTTTTTATTTATTTATGTATTGCATTTAGGTATTAAAGGGGCTGCATTGGCTACCGTTATTTCTCAAGCTATTTCTTCACTATTAATCATTCATTTTCTTAGTTCAAAGAAAAGCCACATTCAATTAAAAAAAGTATATATTAAATTAGATTTTAAATTGATACTTCCCTGTTTATTACTTGGGACATCACCTGCATTAATGCAAATTACTGAAAATATGGTTGCTATCAGTTTCAATACTGTTTTACAACAATATGGAGGTGATATAGCTGTTTCCTCTATGAGTATCCTTAATTCTATTATGCAATTTGTTATGCTCCTTCTACCAGGACTTGTACAAGGTGCTCAGCCTATACTAAGTTACAATCTTGGTGCAAACCATATTGCAAGAGTCAAAAAGACTTTTTGTTATCTTCTTTTTTCATGTTTATTAGGAAGCAGTATCATATGGTGTTTTTGTATGTTCTTTACGCAGCCAGTTATTTCTATTTTTACAAATGATAATCAATTAATGACCTATTCTATTTTGCCTTTACGCTGTTATTTATGCTTATTATTCATTTATGGTATTCAAGTTGCCTGTCAGTATAGCTTTGTTGCTTTAGATCAAGCACCTATAGCTATTTTTCTAACTGTTCTTAGAAAAATCATCTTATTAATTCCCTTAATTTTTATACTTCCCCATATTGTATCACAGCCCACATTAGGCGTATTTATGGCAGAACCAATAGCTGATTTTATAGCAGTATGTACAACAGGAACATTATTTTATCGATATTATAAACATCTTAGCTCATAAAAAAAGACATCATTTGATGCCTCTTCTTATAAATGATATTCCATTGGATATGTTAAATATTCTATACGTTCTAAATCATTCACTGTTACAACTCCAGCAGGTGCCATTAAAACAGTAGGAATACGATTAACTATCGTAGCACATGTATGCTCTACTGTGGCTGGTTTTACAACATGGAATTCAGTATCTGGTTCTCCTGTAATTTTCCAATCACACATATCTCCATCATCTGGTCCATATACTTTACCAATACATTGTGTTTCAATAATTGGTCCTTGGAATGTTTCTGTTGTAACAACGGCAGCCATACCAATGCAGTTTCCCTTTGGAATCGTTTTTCCTAATGTAGATGAATATAAATCTGTTTCATGAAAATAAGGAACACATTTTTGAGTTTGTGATTTAATAGTCCATCCCATACGTGCTGCTAGAGCTTCATTAGAATTCCATACATAAGATGGTTCGATTTCTTCAGGGTGGGCAATACTGGCTTCAAATTCTTCAGGAGTTAATCCTACACCATGAGCTTTAGCTAAAGCAAGTCCATAGTCTTCAACATTATAACTTACTGCCCCTTCAATTTTATTAATTGTATGACATCCTCCAGCAACAAGTCCTACCATATTTACCCAGAAAATATCTTCCATACCACTACCAACAAATGTACATCCATTTTCTTTAGCGATAACATCTAATTTATTAGTTCTAACTGAATCAGTTGTCCAACTATATGTTGCTTCCTCACAGGTTGAAATAACACTAATTCCTCTTGATAAACACTTAACGTAATGATCAAAACAATCACTTACTAAGCTAAACAATGTTACAACCGCAATATCTGGATCTGTATTATCTAATACTTCATCTGCCTTATCACTAATACAAACACCAGTCTTTACACCTAATCCAGCAAAATCTCCAATATCTTTACCAATTAAATCTGGATTAGTATCAATGGCACCAACAATCATCGCTCCATTTTCATATAAATAACGAATAATGTATTTAGCCATCTTTCCACATCCATATTGTACTACTTTAATTTTTTCCATCACATGATTCCTCCTTTTATCTTCAAATTAATCATAAACCCTCATCCAAGATGAGAGTCAATTACTTATTAAAAGAAACTGGAACTTGTAATCTTAAAAACATAGATCGTTCATTATGATCAAAAATACTCAATTCACTTAGCACCTCGCATATATAATCCCCACATATATTAAAATTATTCTCTTGACAGTAATGAAGTAATTTTTTTGCATAATCTACTTCTTTATGAAAATCATCTAAATAAATACAAGCATACATTCCATTTTCAATAATCTTTATATCTTCTTTTTTGGGAAAATGGTCATCCACAAAAACAAAAATCTCATGAGAAACAAAATTTTGATGAATAAAGTCTTCTTTCTTCAAAAAAGTTCCAGCATTACAATAATAAATTTGAGGATAATGATGTTTTACCAAATCATTTTTTAATTGATTTAAAATAGATTCGTAAACGTCAATATCATACTCGTAAAAATTTAAATCTGTATTCATCGAATAAATTCTTCTTCGATCAATATATTCTAATGTCATTGTGCCTGATCGAGGTGATTTACGAAATCTTTCTAAACTGTAAATTGTACGTGTGATAGCATCTTTTGTCATTTCCAATTTATCTATTTCTTCTACTAATTGTTGCTTCTTTTTAATTAAGATTGCTTCAATTAAATTCACATCTTCTTTATCTAATAATTCTTTAATTTCTTTTAAATTCATTTGTAATTCTTTCATATACTGAATTAAATCTAATCTAGCATTTTGTTTGATATCGTAGTAACGATAATTTGTTGCCTCATTAACATATGCTGGTTTTAGTAAATCCATTTCATCATATAAACGTAGTGTAGAAATTGTTGTATGATTCATTTTAGCCATTTCGCCTATACTTAAATAGTTATTTTTCATTCAAATCACCTCTATTCTATTATAACAAACTCTCATGTTAAAAGAGAGTTATAGACAAAAAAACGACTCTTATGAGTCGCTTCTTTGTTTTAAACTATATTATTTAGTTTTCTTTTTTCTTCTTAACAAACTTGCAGCAATCATCACTGATGATAAACCAAGTGTTAATAAAGAAGCAAAGCTTGTTTGATCGCCTGTATTTGTACTTGTTTGTTTTTTAGAATCTTGAGATTCTTTTCCAGCTACCATTGTTTCTTTTCCTTGTGAATCATTTTTTCCTGAATTTGATTCACCAGGTTTTGATTCATTTGGTTTTTGTTCATCACCTTTAGAATCATCTTTACTTACAATAGCTTCTACAGCTTCACTTTCTTTTGATGTTGTATAGATTTCATCTCCTAAAACAACAACTTTATATGAATATGTTCCAGCATCTAATCCTGTTTCTTCATAACTGTTTGTATTGACTGTTGCTACTTCTTCATATTGTCCATCAGCATTTGCTTTTAGGATTTGATATTTTGAAGCATGTTCTACTTTATCCCATGTTAATTTAACAGTATTTTTTGTTACTGCTGCTTTTGGTGTTACTGCTTCTAATTGTTTTGTAACTTTATAAACATCACTTTCTACAGCTTCACTTGATCCATAGTTTCCTTTTCCTTTAGCGATAACTTTATATTGATGTGTTCCTGGTGTCATTGTTTCTTCAAAGCTTG
>OLOG01001304.1_pt1 | contig 15650 bp, 16 predicted proteins | sample 1672351 | NCBI WGS metagenome assembly OLOG01 (sample SAMEA3136674, study PRJEB25190) | human gut metagenome | biome: human gut; feature: human-associated habitat; material: faeces | place: Austria | collected 2013 | reverse complement strand
ATGGAACACTTGATAGAGCAGCAATGCTTGCTATCATGAACCCAGATGACAAAGCTGGTCTTGAGGCAGCACTTAGAATTAAGGATCAGAACGGTGCAAAGGTTACTGTTCTTACCATGGGACTTCCAAAGGCAGATGCTGTTCTTCGTGAGGCTATGGCTATGGGAGCTGACGATGCTATTCTTGTTACCGACAGAGTATTAGGTGGAGCTGATACATGGGCTACTTCCACAACAATCGCCGGTGCACTTCGTAACTTAGATTATGATCTGATTATCACAGGACGTCAGGCTATCGATGGTGATACCGCACAGGTAGGACCACAGATCGCTGAGCATCTTGGACTTCCGGTAATCTCTTATGCTGAGGATATCAAGGTTGAGGGAGATTCCGTAATCGTTAAGCGTCAGTATGAGGACAGATATCATGAAGTTAAGGCTAAAATGCCTTGCCTGATCACTGCTCTTTCTGAGTTAAACGAGCCAAGATATATGACTCCGGGTGGAATTTTCGATGCATGTGACAAAGAAGTTACCGTATGGGGCAGAGCAGACTTAAAGGATGTAGATGATTCTAACCTTGGTCTGAAAGGATCTCCAACAAAGATCGCTAAGGCATCTGATAAGGTACCGAAGGGTGCAGGAGAGAAAGTAAATCTGGATCCTGCAGAGTCCGTTGCATACTTAATCGGAAAATTCAAAGAGAAACATATTATCTAAGATTATAGAGAAAAGTGGTGAATAACATGGGTTTAGAAGAATATAAGGGCGTATATATCTACGCACAGCAGGTAGACAATGAACTTAGCTCTATCGCTTTTGAGTTAATCGGAAAGGCAAAGGAGCTTGCAAAAGATTTAGGAACAGACGTAACAGCAGTCCTTCTTGGATCAAACGTAAAGGGCTTAACAGATGAGTTAGGCGAGTATGGCGCAGACAAGGTTATCGTAGTGGACAACCCTGAACTTGAGACATACCGTACAGAGCCATATGCACAGGCTCTTGCAGCAGTCATCAATGAGTACAAGCCAGAGATTATGTTAGTTGGTGCAACAGCAATCGGTCGTGACCTTGGTCCTACCGTATCTGCAAGAGTTGCAACTGGACTTACCGCTGACTGTACAAAGCTTGAGATCGGTGATTTCCCAATCAACGCAGTTCCTGGTAAGGAAGACGAGCAGAAGCACAACCAGTTACTGATGACCCGTCCTGCATTCGGTGGAAACACAATCGCAACCATCGCCTGCCCGGACAACCGTCCTCAGATGGCTACCGTTCGTCCTGGTGTTATGCAGAAGCTTCCAAAAGAGGCTGGACGCAAGGCAGAAGTAATCGAGTTCAATCCTACACTTGAGAAGAACAACCGTTACGTTGAGATTCTTAACGTTGTTAAGGCAGTTGGAAATGTAGAGAACATCATGGATGCAAAGGTTCTTGTATCCGGTGGTCGTGGAGTTGGAAGCAAAGAGAACTTCAAGATGCTGCAGGATCTCGCTGATGTATTTGGCGGAATGGTAAGCTGTTCCCGTGCCGCTGTAGAAAACGGCTGGTTAGCACAGGATTATCAGGTAGGACAGACAGGTAAGACTGTTCGTCCACAGATCTACTTTGCAATCGGTATTTCCGGAGCAATCCAGCACGTAGCTGGTATGGAAGAGTCTGACCTGATCATCGCAATCAACAAGGATGAGGATGCTCCAATCTTCTCCGTAGCTGATTACGGTATCGTTGGAGATCTGAACAAGATCGTTCCAGCTCTGACAGAAGCTTTAAAGGCTGAAATGAAGAATAAATAATTTCATCTTACATAAAGATGTGAAAAGAAACCGCCGCGGATTTCCGCGGCGGTTTTTTTGTGTAAGGAAATACTTGACAAACAGGTTTAAATGACTTAGACTAAAAGTAGTCTAAGTAGTTTAGACCAAAAATTAATAGGTAAAGTAATAAATACGGTGAAAGAAATGAAAACTTATTTGACAAAAGCAGAATTAAAATTGATGGAAGTAATTTGGGAGAAGGGTCAAATTCCTTCAAATAAACTTGTTAAAGAATGTTTAGAGCGGTTTAATTGGAAAAAGTCAACAACCTATACTAATTTGAAAAAATTAGTTGATAAAAAAATGGTTTGTAATTCAGAGGCAGTTATTACTGTATTAAAATCAAGAGCAGATTATGAAAATGGTCAGAGAAAAGAAGTTATAAAGGAATATTTTTCAAATTCATTACCGCAATTTGTCCTTTCGTTTATCAAAGAAAGAAATCTGACAAGAGAGGATATTCAAGAATTGGAGAAAGTAATAGACGAATATAAGGAGGAACTACATGAATGATTTTTTTAAATTTTATAGTGGTTCTTTGAGTGGAACAATAATAGTTATTATACTATTTTTGTTTATAAGATTTTTATTGAGAAAACAGTCTAATCACATAAAAATCATGTTGTGGGTGATACTTTTGATACGTTTATTGTTTCCGGTATCTATATATACGGAATATGGCATTTTGTATTCGGAAACATTTGTTGAAAAGAATGAAAATCTTTCTGCACAGGAAATGAAAAGTGATGATTCTTTGCAAATATTTCCAAAAGATGAAAATACATCGAAACCATACATGGGAAAAAAGAAGAATATAAATATTCTTATGATATTGTGGTATATAGGTCTTTTGGTTTTTGCTGTATATTATATTATACAGAGGATTGCTGTTTGTAGAAGAACAAAGAATGCAAAGAAGATATCTTCACAGGATGAAATCTATGAGTGGAAAGAAAGCATGGCTTGTGTTATCGGCTTAGTTAAACCAAAAATATTTTTGCCATTTGATTTGAGTCCAGAGCAACGGCAGATAGTGTTACAGCATGAAAAGACCCATATAAAACGCAAAGATTATCTATTGATGATGTTGTATTATATAGCTCTTGCTTTAAATTGGTATAATCCCTTATGTTGGTTAATTTATTTTGGAGTAAATAAAGATATAGAAATGGCCTGTGATGAACAGACATTACAAAATACATCAATGGAGGAAAGAAAATTTTATGCCAGAACATTACTTCGGTTATGTGATAAAGGTAGATTAAAATATGTATCAGCTATGCGACCTTTTATTTGCGAAAGGAGTACATTGAAGATGCGGATTAAAAATATTGGGAAAGAATATAGCTGCCAAAAAACAATATATATAGTTGTTGCCAGTGGATTGTTATTAGTAGTATTATTTGGAAGTTTTCTTTATAAAAAAATTGGTTTGAATAATGTTGATTCGAAAGAACTTGCAAGGCTGGCAAGTTATAAATCATCTTTAAATTTTGATGATACAATGCCTAAAATTGGTTATGTCGGAAAGGGACAATTAGTTGTTTATGACAATATGGGGGTGTATGTTTATGATCTTTCCTCTTCAGACCTGACGGATTATGTTGATTTTGAAAAAAATCATTTTAAGGGATTACAGGGAGATGATGCAACATTTATTCATGTATCGAAGGATGGACGGTATATCCAGCTAAGTGATAATGAAAAACAGTTGCAGTATGATTTGAAAACAAAACAACAAAAGAATCAATTAGATAAAAAAGAAAGCTGGAATCCGAAAACAGAACCGATGTGGGTGGAGACCGCAGAATATTACAGCGTAAGCGATGTGTATTATATAGGTGAAGGCGAAACGTGTTTTCTTGCCATTAACAAAAATGTTACTCCAAATTATGGGGCATTGTTATGTGTAGTATCAAATGTGGGGGCAGAAAAAGAATATTCTTTATTTGATTGATGCATGAGTTGTTTTAAAGGCTGAGATGTGCAAATAATTTCATTTTATATAAGTGTGAAAAGAGACCGCCGCGGATTTCCGCGGCGGTTTTTACTATATTTGTAACGAGTCTTCTGTTTTACAGCCTAAGACACGCGCAAATTTTACGACATTAATGTCTAGATCGCGGGTATTGGCGGTAAAATCGAGGATATCGCTACAGCGATACTTTTTCAATGGACAAATGGAAGGAATCCGGATGTCTTTTATTTTTGTCTGAAAATATGTAACAATGGAACCAACAGGTTCGTTATAGTTAGCAGAGACAAAACAAAAGTGAGGAACGCGCGTGATTTTACTGATGATGGTGGACACACCCGAAGAAAAACGAAAATTTGTGATCCTGTACGAAAACTATCGTTATCTGATGTTGAAAGTGGCGGCGGATATTCTGCATGATTACCAGTTGGCAGAAGATGCCGTGCAGGAAGCATTTGTACGGGTGGCAAAACATATGGAAAACGTCGGACAGCCGGAGGAGACTGCCACGAAACGTTATCTGATTACGATTACAAAACATGCAGCCATTGATCTTTACCGCAGAAGAAACCGGTTACAAAGCAGGGAAATTTATATGGATGAACTTCCAGAAGAAACCGGGCAGCTTACTTATATGGCACCGGAGGAAGAACATGGAGTGTTAGATATTTTAAAAAATCTTCCACCAAAATACAGAGATATATTTCTGTTAAAATATTCCGCACATCTGGAAAACCGGGAGATTGCCAGAATATGCGGACTTCGGGAGGGGACGATCCGGCAGCGGATTGCCAGAGGAAAACGGCTAATTGAAAAAGAACTGGAAAAAATCAAGAAGGGAGATACCGAATGAAAGTAACGGACGAATGGCTTTATGAAAAAATGCCGATCGTTGATGCAGCAATGGTACGGCAACTGGAAGTGTGCACGCAAAAAGATTACGTTTTTTCAGATAAATTCAGAAAGCGTATGAAGCGGCTGATACAGAAAGAAAAGTATATGTATGCCGAAAAACAGTTGAAGAAAATCACACAGAAAATTGCGGCAGCAGCGGTTGTGATGCTTGTGGGAGTACTCACCGTCACGATGAGTGTGGAGGCTTACCGGGTACGGTTTTTTCATACGATAAAAATGGTGCTGGATGGTAACATCAGTATTTACTCTTATGAATCGGACGAAGAGAAGATTTCCGATGCTATTTTAAAACCGCAGTATATTCCAGACAACTATTGGCTGAACGAAGAAAAAATTACGGATACCACATCCGTTTTGGAATATGGAAATGACAAAAAGCATTTGATTTTCCAGCAAACAATTGTGACAAATGAGAAAATGATTTTTGACACAAATTATAATTCTGTGGAACAAATCAGAATAAACGGAATGACTGTTTTTTTATATCGGTATACGGATGAGACATTTTGGGCATATGGGGAATATGGAAACAGCGTATATGTGCTGGCTGGAGATACAATCCAAAAAGAAGAAATTGAAAAAATATATAAACACTGGATCTGGTAAAGGAGAGAGAAAATGATGAAAAAGAGATGGATTTTACTTATGATGTGTGCGTGCATTTCAGGACTTGGAGGATGTGGAAAACAGACAGTTACAGAAAAAGCTGAGGAGACAGAAACTGCAGACAGTATGAAGGAGGATACAACAGAACTCTGCGCTTATATAAAGGAAATCAATGGGAATACACTGGTCATCGATCCCGTGGAGTATATCAGTTCCGGGGACAGTGATCGACTGGCAAGTTACAAACACACGGATGACGATATGCCTGACGGATATTATATATACAATAAGGATGAAAAAACAGAGGATGTAACATTGACAGATCAGACGGAGTACTCCTTTTTGGATTGGACAAGAGAATTTGGGGGAACAGATGCCGATATTCGTGTAGTAACAAAAGATAAAATGATTTTTGAAAAATATATGGAAATTTATACGGATGCAAAACCTGGAATGCCGTTTTTCCTGAAAATGAAAGGAAATACGGTGATTCAGATTTTGGAAAAACCGATGGTATGATGTGACTTGACCATAAGAGGAGCAAGGTGTAAACTGATAAAGTTGATGTTTACTTTATTCGCAAAAGAAAAAAGAGAGAGACGGAAAACATAACATCCGCTTTCATCTGGAACAGGAGGAACCAATGCGAAACAATAAGACCGCGGAGCTGGTACTGACCGCTCTGTTTGCAGCAATCATTATCATTATGGCGTTTACACCGCTGGGCTACATCCCACTTGTGGTGATCAATGCGACCATCATCCACATCCCTGTTATTTTAGGAGCGTTATTCTGTGGACCGAAGAAGGGCGGATTTTTAGGATTTATCTTTGGTCTGACCAGCTTTATCAAGAATACGGTTATGCCGACATCCCTTTCGGCATTTGTATTTTCCCCGGTGCTGGCGGCCAGCATGGTAGGCACCAGCGGAATCGTAAAGAGTGCATTTATCTGTTTTGTACCGCGTATTCTTGTAGGAATCCTGCCATATTTTGTATATATCGGAGTAAAGAAAGCACTTTCTTCCCGGCACAAAATTCTCTGGGCAAGTGTGTTTAATATTCTGATCGGTGTGTTCCTGTTTCTTGGTGCACGTGCGTTTCTGCTTCATGTATTTGACAAGAAGCCATTGTCAGATATTGCATTGTATGCAGTAAGTGCACTGGTTGGATGGTTTGTTTTTATGGCACTGGAAGTGTATACGGTACTGAAATCCGGCGCAGTCTGTGCATTTGTCTATGCGGGTGTAACAGGCGCAATGGTCAATACGATACTGGTTATGGGCGGAATTTTTGTGTTATACAAAGATGCATATGCAAAAGCCCTGAGTGTCGATGCAGGAGCCGTGCTTGGAATCATCGGTGGTGTCATCAGCTTTAACGGAGTCATTGAAGCGATTGTGGCTGCAATCATTGTAGCAGCACTTGGCATGGTACTAAATAAATTAAAACCAATCCAGAAATAATGATTTTGAAAGGCAGCGGGAAGACGAATATCAATTTCGTGATATTCGTCTGAGGGCTGCCTTTTTTGTTGTATTCTCTGGAAAAAGCAATAGTGCATTCAACAGGGGTATGCTAAAATAAAAAAGGTATGAGTTTATTAAAGGAGGGGAAAAGTATGTTTTTTAATGTGATGGATGTAATTTTTCCGATTATGTTTATTGTTGTAGCAGGTTTTATTGTGGTTACAATCATAAAGGGAATTTCACAATGGAATGACAATAATCATGCACCGAGACTGACAGTAGAGGCAAAGGTTGTAGCCAAACGGACGAATATAACGCATTTCAATGATGGGACAGATACAACTATGGTACATACAAACACAACTTATTATGTTACGTTTGAGGTGGAGAGTGGAGATCGCATGGAAATGAATGTGCGCGGATCTGAATATGGAATGCTTGCAGAAGGGGATGTTGGAAAACTGACATTTCAGGGAACCCGATATCTGAATTTTGAACGTTGTTAACTTTGAAGACAGTTTCTTTACGATTCTGCCGCAAGTGTGATAAAATAGCAGAAGATATGATTTTTTCTGCAAAGGAGTAAGAGACAATGTTAAAAGGAAAATGTGTGGTACTCGGTGTGACCGGAAGTATCGCTGCCTATAAAATCGCCTATCTGGCAAGTGCGCTCGTCAAGCAGCATGCGGATGTGCATGTGATCATGACGGAAAATGCAACCAATTTTATTAATCCTATCACGTTTGAGACGCTCACAAGCAACAAGTGTCTGGTCGATACATTTGACCGGAATTTCCAGTTCAATGTCGAGCATGTGGCACTGGCAAAGCGTGCAGATATTTTTATGGTTGCACCGGCTTCTGCCAATGTGATCGGCAAGATGGCAAACGGAATCGCAGATGATATGCTGACAACAACGATTCTTGCGGCAAAATGCCCGAAGTATGTTTCCCCTGCCATGAATACAAATATGTTTGAAAATCCGATCGTGCAGGATAACATCAAAAAGCTCGGGGACTATGGGTTTCATATCATTGATCCGGCGAGCGGATATCTTGCCTGCGGCGATACCGGAGCCGGAAAGATGCCGGAGCCGGAAACACTGTTTTCTTATATTATGAAAGATCTTGCCTGCGAAAAGGACATGGTCGGAAAGAAAGTGATGGTCACAGCAGGACCGACACAGGAGAAGATTGATCCGGTGCGTTATATTACGAATCACTCTACCGGAAAAATGGGCTATGCAATTGCGGAAAACTGCATGCGCCGTGGCGCGGAAGTGACGCTGATCACGGGACCGGTGGCAATCACTCCGCCGCCGTTTGTAAAGGTCGTTCCGGTTGTATCTGCCGCGGATATGGCAGCAGCCGTAAAGGAGACAGCAGAGCAACAGGATATTATTATCAAAGCGGCAGCTGTGGCGGATTATCGTCCGGATCACCCGGTCGATGAGAAAGTCAAGAAAAAAGACGGGAATGCCACTCTTATGATGGAACGCACGGAAGATATCCTTTCGTATCTGGGCGCGCACAAAAAACCGGGACAGTTTCTGTGTGGATTTTCCATGGAGACGGAACATATGCTGGAGAATTCCCGTGCAAAACTTGCAAAAAAGAATGCAGATATGATTGTGGCGAATAACCTGAAGGTAGCCGGAGCCGGATTTGGTACAGATACCAATGTGGTGACGCTGATTACGGCAGATGACTGCAGGGAACTGGAAATAATGAGCAAAGCGGATGTCGCATCAGCGATTGTGAGTGAAATTTTAAAGAAAATGTGTTAGTATTAAAATATGACAGACTTAGAAGCCTATTATAATAAATTTAATGAAGAGAAGCGTCTGGACAGCCGACACGGCAGGGTGGAATTTGTGACAAGCATGCATTATATCCATCAGTGTCTGGATGAAATTGTGAAAGAACGTGCAAAAGAGGAAATCCATATCCTTGATATCGGGGCGGGAACCGGACGATACAGCGTACCGCTGGCACAGGAAGGGTTCGATGTGACGGCCGTGGAACTGGTAAAGCATAATCTGGGACGCCTGAAACAGAAGGGTGCAGGAGTGCATGCATATCAGGGAAATGCAATGAATCTGAAAAAATTTTCCGATGATTCCTTTGACGTAACCCTGTTGTTTGGGCCGATGTATCACCTGCATGAGGAAAAGGACAAGCTTGCTGCGCTGCGGGAGGCGGTGAGGGTGACCAGACCCGGAGGCAGGATTCTCGTGGCGTATATTATGAATGAATTTTCCGTTATCACGTATGCGTTTAAGGAAAAACATATTCTGGAGGCGCTTCAGGAGGGAATGCTCACAGAGGATTATCACTGTACTTCAAAAGCCAATCCTCTGTATTCCATGGTTCGTCTGGAAGATATTGAAGCATTGGACCGGCAGGTAGAGGTCAGGCGCCGGCAGATCATAGCGGCAGACGGTGCAGCAAATTATATGCGTCCGTTTTTAAATGCGCTGACGGAAGAAGAGTTTGATGCGTTTCTGCAGTATCATCTGGCAACCTGTGAACGGATGGATCTTATGGGTGCAAGCGGTCACACGGTGGATATTCTTGTGAAAGAGGAGTCTGAAAACGTATGAAAAAATGGATATTGCCAATCCTAATGGCAGGATTTTTGCTGACGGGATGTTCTTCTCCTGCAGCAACGTCATCGGCTTTGCCCTCTTCTACGGAAAAAATCACGGAGACACAGATGACGGAAGAACCGGGTACGCTGGAAGAAACGGAAACCGGGACTGCAACTGAAACGCAGCAGGAACCGGTGATACAGACGGTAAAAATTACGGCGACAGGTGACTGTACGCTTGGGGCAACACAGACGCATGGGTATGCAGGTTCCTTTCATGAATACTATGATAAATACGGGCAGGATTATTTTTTTAAAAATATCAGAAGTATTTTTGAGCAGGATGATTTTACACTGATCAATCTGGAATGTGTGTTGTCAAATGCGACCGAGCGTGTGGAAAAAACGTGGAACTTAAAAGGAAAACCGGAGTATGTTGGTATTATGACAGACAGTTCTGTGGAGGGGGCAAGTCTGGGAAATAATCATACGTTTGATTATGGGCAGCAGGGACTTGATGATACCAGAGAAGTGTTAAATAAAGCAGGGATTATCTTCGGATTCAATGATCATGTGGATACCTATACCACGAAGGATGGTATCAAAATCGGAATTGTCTCCGCAAGCCAGCTGTCCGCTGATGAAACACATGCCAATTATATCCGGGATGGGATTGCAGAACTTCGGGAAGAAGGAGCGGATCTGGTAATTGCCTGTTGCCACTGGGGGATAGAGGGGGATCATTATCCGAATGATTATCAGCAGAAGCTGGCACACCAGGTGATTGACTGGGGAGCAGATCTGCTGGTCGGTACACATCCTCATGTATTGCAGGGAATGGAATTATACAACGGAAAAATGATCTGCTACAGTCTTGGAAATTTCTGCTTTGGGGGGAACAGGAATCCAAAAGACAAAGATACGGCGATCTATGAACAGACCTTTACCTTTGTGGATGGGGTACTGCAGACAGATATATCAGCCGATATGATACCATGCAGCATTTCTTCCACATCAGAAAGAAATAATTTTCAGCCTGCCATAGCAAAAGGCGACAGAAAACAGACGATTATTGATCATATGAATGAGTATTCGGAAAAGTACAGTAAAATCGGATTTGACGCAAATGGCAGGGTAATCATCAGGGAAGAGTAGGGGGATACTATAATTTTATGTGGCAAGTAAATAATAATGATAAGAGGAATCAGCACATGAATGCAAGTTTTTGGAATTATCCGTCAAAACAGAAAAGCTGGCCGATAGACGAAGAAATGGAAAGTCTCGGGGAAGTCATTCATCCACTCGATAATATCGGTGGATTTGATGTACGTCCGGGATTTTATCAGATGAATGGTGCATATCAGACAGAGGAAGGGGTAAGTTTTACCGTAAGCTCCCATGGAGCTACGAGCTGTGTCCTGCTGTTATTCCGGCCGGCGGCACAGGAACCGTATGCAAGAATCCGCATTCCGGAAAGTTATAAAATTGGAAATACGTATTCTATCCTTGTTTTTGGCTTAAAAGCAGAGGATTTTGAGTATGCCTATCAGATGGACGGTCCTGCCGATCAGGCGAGAGGGTTACTGTTTAACAGAAAACATACGCTTCTTGATCCATATGCGAAAGCTGTTACCGGTCAGAAAAACTGGGGAGAAAAACCGGAAGGCGGAAAGGATTTTGTCTATAAAGCCCGTGTGGTGCAAAGTGATTTTGACTGGGGGCGGTATCGGAATCTGAATTACAAATTTGAAGATCTGGTGATCTATGAGATGCATGTCAGGGGATTTACCAAAGATGCGTCCTCCGGTGTAAAAGGTGGGGGAACATTTGAAGGTCTGCGACAGAAAATTCCGTATTTGAAAGATCTGGGAATCAATGCGGTAGAACTCATGCCGATTTTTGAATTTGATGAAATGGAAAGTGCCCGTGTGGTGGATGGCGTGCAGTTGTACAATTACTGGGGCTATAATACGGTTTCCTTTTTTGCCCCGAATACAAGTTATGCATTTCATCAGGAGCATAATCATGAGGGTGATGAATTAAAGCGTCTGATCCGCGAACTGAAAGAAAATGGAATTGAAGTCATTCTTGATGTGGTATTCAACCATACGGCAGAGGGAAATGAAGACGGTCCATGTTTTTGCTTTAAGGGGATTGATAACAATATTTATTATATGCTTACACCGGATGGATATTATTACAATTTCAGCGGCTGTGGCAATGTCTTAAACTGCAACCATCCGGTGGTACGGCGGTTTATTACAGACTGTCTGCGGCACTGGGCAGTAGAGTACCGGGTGGATGGATTCCGGTTTGATCTGGCATCGATTCTGGGAAGAGATCAGAATGGTGCACCGATGGAGAATCCGCCGATTCTGGAAGCCCTTGCATTTGACTCTATTCTGGGGGATATGAAGCTGATCGCAGAAGCCTGGGATGCGGGTGGCTTGTATCAGGTTGGAAGTTTTCCGTCCTGGAACCGCTGGGCCGAATGGAACGGAAGATACCGTGATGATATGAGAAGCTTTTTAAAGGGCGACAGTGGCGTCGCAGGGCGTGCAATTACACGTATCACCGGATCCTCCGACATGTATGATCCGGCAAGCCGCGGATATAGTGCATCCGTCAATTTTCTGACCTGTCATGATGGGTTCACGTTGTATGATCTGTATTCATATAATGAAAAGCATAATGAGAAAAACGGATGGAACAATACGGACGGGGATAACAACGGCCTGAGCTGGAACTGCGGGGTGGAAGGTGAGACGGACGATCCGGCGGTTATGGGCCTGCGGCGCAGGCTTGTAAAAAATGCATTTGCCGCGTTGTTATGCAGCCGTGGACCGGCTATGTTTTTTGCAGGGGATGAATTTTGTAATACGCAGTATGGAAATAACAACGCATACTGTCAGGATAATATTATTTCCTGGCTGGACTGGAACAGACTGGAAGAATTTCAGGAGATTCATGATTTTGCCCGTTTTATGATCCATTTCCGTGCAAAGCATCCGATTCTGCGAAGGGATACAAAGCCGGCAGTCTGCGGGTTACCTTCCGTAAGTATCCATAACGGAGAGCCGAACCGGAATTATACGGACTATAATACACATTTAATTGGAATCATGTATGCGGGAAGAAATGCCGATGATACGGATGATGATATGATCTTTTACGGAATGAATGCGTATTGGGAGCCTTTGGAGATGCGCCTGCCTTCGTTGCCGGAGTCTTATCATTGGAAACTTGTAGTAAATACTTTCTGTGAATACCAGGATGGGGCAGATTTTGAAGCCCAGACACAGGGAGATCAGACACGTGTGCGTGTTCCGGAACGTTCTACGGTAATTTTACTGGCAGAACATGATTTATAAAAAAGAGTTGGGCACCGCTCTGGAAACAGGGCGTGCTCAACTCTTTTTTCGGTGGTATCAGGTCTGGTTGTAATTTCACTGGTTCCGATGAGGTAATCTGCAGAAACATTCAGAATCTGCACGATGGCTGCAAGATCCGCAACGGTCGGAGAACGACGACCGGTACGGTATCCGCTGATCGTGGACGGCGAAACAAACATTGCATTTGCCAGCTGGATATTGGAAATATTTTGTTTATACATAATCAGACTCAGACGGTCACCAAAATCTTTGTATTTATTTTTATCATTCGTTTTCATACAAATGATTTTATAGAAAGTTGATATAAAAAACAGAGAAAACGCGTATTGCGTTTTAATTCTTAAATAAATGGAAAAAGATTTCCAAAGAGATAAGAAATTAAATCCATCCGCCGTCTAAGGTGAGAATCTGTCCATTCAGGTAACTGCTTGCTGTGGCAAGAGAATATGCCAGTGAAGCAACTTCTTCCGGGGATCCCATCCGGCCTGCAGGAATTTCTTCGATGAGTGCAGAGCGTTCTTCCTCGGAGAAACAACGGTTCATATCCGTATCGATTACCCCACAGGCGATGGCATTTACCTGGATATTGCTAGGGGCAAGTTCTTTGCCCAAAGCGCGTGTAAGGGAATTGATCCCGCCTTTGCATGCAGAATAGGCAACTTCGCAGGAAGCTCCGACATTTCCCCATACAGAAGAAATATTGATGATATGTCCGGATTTGGCATGAACCATGGAAGGGATGACCTGTCTGCAGGTGGAAAAGACGGATGTGAGGTTTGTCGCAACTATCCGGTTCCAGTCGGTAATATCCATGTCGGTGAGCAGACCGATATAAGAGATGCCGGCATTGTTGATTAGCACATCAATCTGGCCGAAGGTATCCAGTGTTTTTTGCACCATGTCACAGATAAAAGTATAGTCTCCTACATCACCACGGAAGCAAAGCACCTGTATGGAGTAGGTTGTTTCAAGTTTTGTGGCAAGTGCCTGCAGCGTTTCATAAGAGTTATGGCAGCAAAGAGCCAGATGATAGCCTTCAGCGGCAAATCGACATGCCAGGGCTGCACCGATTCCACGGGATGCACCTGTAATCAAAGCAGTATGTTTCATTGTTCTTCTCCATTCTTTTTTTGTATTGTACCATAAATTAAAAAAATTCACTAGACAAACACCGGAGAATGTGTTACTATAATTGGGCAGTTGAAACGGCGCGTGGCTCAGCTTGGTAGAGCGCTGCGTTCGGGACGCAGAGGTCGCAGGTTCAAATCCTGTCGCATCGACTTCTTACAAAAGGCCGGAAACACTGATAAAATCAAGGTTTCCGGTCTTTTTTATTTTTAAAAAACGAGGTGTCATATGAAATTTGTCTTTTTACATGGATTAGGACAGACTGCACATGACTGGCAGGCGGTCATTCACCAGTCTTCGCTCTTTGATGTAGACTGCCCGGAGCTTTTTTCTTTTGCAGAAAACGACTTTACTTATTCCGGTATTTTTTCTGGTCTGGAACGTTTCTATGCAAATGCATCGGAACCATTTGTACTCTGCGGACTTTCCCTTGGCGCACTTCTGACACTTGATTATACGATCCGGCATCCGGAACAAATATCGTCTCTTATCTTAGTTGGCGCGCAGTACAAGGTACCAACCAGACTGATCGATTTTCAGAATCTGATCTTCCGCTGTATGCCAGAGAACGCATTTACCGACATGGGACTTTCCAAACATGACACGATCAAACTGTCCCATTCCATGCGCATGCTTGATTTCAGCCCGAAGCTTTCCGAAATCCACTGTCCGGTGTCCGTCATCTGTGGAAAAAAGGATCGTGCAAACCTCAAAGCCGCGAAACAACTGCACGCACCCCTGCCGCAATCCCATCTGCATATCATCCCCGACGCCGGACACGAAGTCAATAAGGATGCGCCAAAAGCACTTGCCGCACTGATCGAGAACTGTATCTGAATGCATGCCATAACGTGTGTTTATTTTTATAATCCTATGTTTTCTTTCACAACCAGCAGACTCTCGCACACCGCGATCGTCATCTTTTCGATCTCCCCGGTCGGCTGCAGCATATCCGGTACCATGACCGGCATCATGCCACCCGCGTGTGCGGCACGAATACCGTTGTAGGAGTCCTCAATCACAATCGTTTTTTCCGGCTTCGCGCCGAGTGCTGCACATGCGGTCAGGAAGATTTCCGGGTGTGGCTTGCTGTGACTGACCATATCGCCGCAGACGACCTGATCGAAATAGTCACGAATGCCTGCGTCCTTTAGTTCTTTTAAGACGCTCGCCCGCGCTGTCGAAGTCGCCAGAGCGACCGGGATGTGTGCATTCTTTAAAGCTGCAAGCAGCTCCCGGCCTCCTTTTTTTACCGTCAGGCTCTGCTCATAATACGGACCAAAAAACAGCTCCCGCATTTCCTGCTTATATGCCGCATATGGGAAATCCTCCCCATAGGTATCCAGAAAAATACGCACCGTCGCCTCCTGATTCAGCCCGAGGCACTTTCGGCATGTATCCTCAATGTGAGGAATTCCATACTTTTTTGCCACCTCCTGCCAGCACGCCACAACGACCTTCTCCGTATCAAAGATCACACCATCCATATCAAATAATACTGCCGAAAACTCCGGAAACTGTTTTTCCATAATAATATATTTCTCATCTTTCTGTAATTTACACGGTAAATGAAACCCTCCGCTGCAAAGCTAATGATAGCCATTCTGATATCCATTGTCAATCGTTTATTCCTTTTTCAGTTTTTTAAAACTACTTGCGGTTTTCTCCTTAATTCTGCTAAAATAACACTTAGATACCTGACTATTTTCAAAAGTTTTTAAACAGGAGTTTCTTTTATGATTACACTGAACGATTACCTCT
>OLOG01001301.1_pt1 | contig 15677 bp, 13 predicted proteins | sample 1672351 | NCBI WGS metagenome assembly OLOG01 (sample SAMEA3136674, study PRJEB25190) | human gut metagenome | biome: human gut; feature: human-associated habitat; material: faeces | place: Austria | collected 2013 | reverse complement strand
AGCCTATTCTGCATCTAAATCAGGTGTCAATGGTCTTACAAAAGCTCTTGCAAAAGAACTCGCCCCAAGCAATATTCAAGTAAATGCCATTGCCTGCGGTGTAATTGACACAAAAATGAATGGTCAATTATCAGAAGAAGAACGCGAAAGCCTTTCTGAAGAAATCCCGGCAGGATATTTTGCTTCTCCCCTGGAAGCTGCAGAGTTTATCTTCCATACCGCTTCTGCTCCTTCCTACATGACAGGTCAGATCATCGGATTTGATGGTGGATTTCTTTAAATTGTTTGAATATTCTAATTTTTTACACTTTATTAACATTTTTACTATTGACTTTTACTTTATTCTGCTTATAATTAGACATAACTGTTCCCTATATGGGTATCGTTATAAATTTTTGAAGGAGGGTTCATTTCCATGCATTCTTACAAAGTACATTTTAGCAATGCAGAACAAGTGTTTGATTTTGTAACAAAAATTCGTAAATTTGATTTCGACATGGATTTAAAAGCAGGATGCCGAATTGTAGATGCCAAATCCATTGTCAGCGCTGCAGCAATCAGTGATGCTTCTGAACTTACACTTCAGATTCATGCAGATGATTGTTCCGAAGTTCTGGATTGTATTAGTCCATATCTTGCAGCATAATACATGTAGTTTTTCTACTCTCCCCCTATTTTATTAGGCACGCCAAAAGCCGACAAGACAAATGTCTGTCGGCTTTTGGGCATTTATTTTCGAATTATTTTCTTACTCAATCTCCAACTGTATCGGGCAATGATCTGAGCCATAAATCTCTGTCAGAATTTTTGCATCACGCAGCCGCTTTTTCAATTCCTCAGAAACGCAGAAATAGTCAATACGCCAACCGACATTTTTCTCTCTTGCATGAAAGCGATAAGACCACCAGGAATACGCCCCCTCAAGCTCGGGATAAAAATAACGAAACGTATCAATAAATCCTGCATCTATAACATTTTGGAATTTTCCGCGCTCTTCATCGGTGAATCCTGCATTCTTATGATTTGTTTTTGGATTCTTTAAGTCAATCTCTCTATGAGCCACATTCAGGTCACCACAGAAAACAACCGGTTTTTTCTCTTTCAGATCTTTTAGGTAAGAAAGAAATGCATCTTCCCATGTCATCCGATACTCCAATCTTGTGAGTTCCCGCTGTGCATTCGGCGTATACACCGTCACAAAATAGTATTCTTCAAATTCCAGCGTGATCACACGTCCTTCCTGATCATGTTCCGGCACACCGATACCATATCTGACTGACAACGGCTTGATTTTCGTAAAAATTGCTGTTCCGGAATAACCTTTGCGCTTAGCATAATTCCAATACTGATAATATCCCGGCAGTTCCAGAACGAGCTGTCCTTCCTGCATCTTGCTCTCCTGAATGCAGAAAATATCCGCATCCGCATTTTTAAAAAACTCCTCAAATCCCTTTTGTACACAAGCTCTGATTCCATTTACATTCCATGAAATAAACTTCATTTTGTTCTCCTATTTCAGTATTTTTTTTAATTCTGCCATAAATGTATTCACATCTTTAAATTCTCGATATACTGATGCAAACCGTACATATGCCACTGGATCCAAATCTTTTAGTTTATCCATAACAATCTCGCCGATCTCGCTGCTTTGAATCTCTTTCTCTTCACGGCTGAAAATCTCTGTTTCGATAGCATCAATCGTTTTCTGGATTTCAGAAGCTGATACCGGACGTTTGTAACAGGCGCGCAGAATCCCTCCCTCAATCTTTGAGCGATCATATTGTTCTCTATTATTATCTTTCTTAATAATAATCAGTGGAATGGTCTCCACTTTCTCATAAGTTGTAAACCGTTTTCCACATGCATCGCAAGAACGTCGTCTTCTGATGGAACTTCCGTCTTCTGCCGGCCGTGAATCAATTACTCTTGTATCCTGATTACCACAATATGGACACTTCATATGCTCTTCCTCTCTTTGTAATAACGATATTGAAACTAATTACAGTATATCTTCCCACTCTGCGTTTGTAAACGAAATTCTTACTTTTCCTTGCATTTTATCGGTATTTTCTAATGATTTTCAACACTCTTTGCAGCGTTTCAAAAAATTCTCCTCGCAAATTTCCACAAGAATAATATCCGGTCCTACTTTTTTTATACATTCAAACGGAATCACATACTCCGAATCACATCCAAACAGTCCACAAACTTTGCAGGGTCCCGGAACGATAATTGCCTGCACACATCCCTGGCACAGATCAAGAATAATATCCGCTACACATCCAAGTCTGCGGCAATTACAAAGATTTACTACTTCTTTTTCTCTCAATTCACAAAAACGCATCCGTGCACCTGCTTTCATCTTCTTATTACTAACAGTATGCACCGGATGCGTATTATGCTACTTTTTCAATATAAATTATCTATGGAGCCATGATCGTCTCCCGGTCAAATGCTTTAACGATCACTCCTGTCAGAACTACACCGCAAATCAATGTTGTTGTCAGTGTCAGCACATACTGCAATGCAGTCACTTCATGGGACAAAATATTTTTCAGTACAATCGCACTATTATAAAGTGGAATACAGAACGCTCCTGTTGATGGCTCCTGATTCGTAAACATTGACATCAATCCGATAACAAGAACAAGGATATATGCCGGCATCACATAAGTATTCGCCTCTTTTGTGGATTTGGCAAATACGGAGAATAATACGATCAGTGTGGCATACAAAAATGCGAGTGCAATCAATATCCCCGCCAACATGGCTCCCTGTCCAAATGTAATCGAAAGTTTCAATCCCTCTGTGCCCATGCCGGAGAGTGTCCCTGACATCAAAGGTATAGATATTACCATGACAACGACATAAATTAAAGAGGAAATTCCTGAAATGATCATAAGAGCAAATACTTTGCCAAGCACAATGTGACTTCTCTTAACCGGCGATACAAGAAGGCTTGCCATCGTTCCTCTTTCCTTTTCTCCCGCAATCATATCTGTTCCGATTCCCATAGCTCCTGCAAACAGTAAAATCGTAATAAAATATGGGAGCATCATACCGAGTTCTTTTCCGTTCGCTTTCTTTTCATCCTGAACAATCATATCCGGATTATCCGTATTTACCGTAAAGATCATAAGCTGTTCTAAGTCGCCGACTCGTCCTGCCAGCAATGTCTGACGATAAGACTCCAAAACAGTTCCTGTTACTTCCCGGAATGCACTCATGGAATATTCTTCTGACGGATTATAGTATACTTTAATCTGAGGAATCTCATCTCCTTTTTGATAGGAAGCAATACTTTCCTCAAAATTTTCCGGGAACTGTAGCCAGATGTCTGCCTGTCCGGATGTCAATTCATTCTTTACCACAGTTTCCGATTCCATCGCGCGCAGATCATATGTATATCCGCCTGTCTCCAAAAACTTCTGAAAACTTTCCGGAAATCGCTCCGCATAAATAACCGGAATATGATTGTCAATGTCTGCCATCATATTTTTCTGGAGATTTCCGATCAGCATCATAAGGCCTACCATCAAAAGCGCCGGAAGAAGAAATACTGAAAATAGCATCTTCTTATCTTTTACAACTCTGGCAATCTCTTTTCTAAAAATCTCACGAATTCCTTTCATAGCTAGTCCTCCCCTTTGATTCCTTTATAAATTTCAAAAAAGGCATCTTCCAAATCCCCAGTTCCGGTCTGCATCAGCAATTCTTCTACTGTTCCTTCTGCCGCTTTTTTTCCATCAATGATCATACCGATCCGATCGCACAATTTTTCTGCCTCAGACATAATATGCGTAGAAATAATTACAAGCTTGCCTTCTTCTTTTAATTTCTTCAAATAATCTGTCACACTTCTTGCCGTAACAATGTCAAGACCATTCGTCGGTTCATCAAAAATAACAATCTCCGGATCATGGACAAGACTAACAGCAATAGCTGCTTTTTGTTTCATACCGGTTGACAGTTCTTTGATCTGCTTATGAGCAAATTCTTTAATTCCAAAGTAAGAAAACAGCTCTTCTTTTCGCTTTTTCAACTGATTCTCCGGAACTTCATGAAGCCGTCCAAAAAAGTCGAACATATAATCTGTGGAAAACTGCGGATCAAGCTTAATATCACTTGTAAGAAATCCAATCTGTCTGCGCACTTCTTCGCTTTCCTTTTGTACTTCGTGACCTCCAACATAAATTTCTCCTTCTGTTGGTTTAATAATCGTAGCAATACAGCGAAGCGTCGTCGTCTTCCCTGCACCATTTGGTCCCAGCAATCCATAAATCTCTCCCGGCTTTGCCGTCAGTTCCAAGTGATCCACCGCCACTTTCTTCGGGTTCTTTGTATGCAACTCCTGCATCTGGCGCTTATTCAGCTTATATACTTTTGTTAAGTTACGAATCTCAATCATATATCTTTCCTCCCGCTCCAGATAATCTGTAATTGTATCTCTGTATTATTTATTTAATACAATAATATTATTTGTTTCTTTTGTCAATATGTTTATGGATTTTTAAAAAAATCTTCCGCGTTGACAGAAAAACCTCCCCATGCAATAATACATTTATCTGAATCGAAATTTTTGCTCAAGAAAGGAAACAAAATTACTATGATAAAAGAAACCGTATTACTATTTAATTTTCAAGACCGCACTCAGCTTCGCAAGCTGGAAATGCTGCTGCTGCCGATGAAGATCCGTCTGAAAAAAGTAGCAAAAGAAGACTATTTAAAACCACTTGGCAGCTTCGTAAACAGCCCTGATGTCACTTTCTCTGATACATGTTATGACGGAGAAGAACTTCCTGCACCAATGATTGTCTTTGTGAATCTTCCCGGTAGCCGTCTCGATACGATACTTGCTGGAATGCGCCGAAATAAAATCGGACCAATTCCTCACAAGGCAATCCTCACACAGACAAATCAGCATTGGAATGTTTTACAGTGTTTCAAAGAAATTGACGCCGAACACAAAGCTATGACAGAATCATCATCTCTCTCTTAAGCAAAAAGGAAGTCTGACACATCTCTCTCCGATGTGCCGGGCTTCCTCTTTTGTCGCAATTTTGTTCTGCCAGACATCAAATATCTATCAGCTTTCTGCCGTCATCTCTGCCTGCCGGAACAGTTTAAAACTGACTTTCATACAATTTTTTATAAAATCCATTTTTTTGAAGTAATTCTTCGTGACTTCCCTGTTCGATAATATTTCCCTCTTTCATCACAAGAATTGTATCAGCCTCTTTAATTGTCGAAAGCCGATGCGCTACAATAAAACTTGTGCGCCCCTTCATCATTCGTTGAAAAGCTTCCTGAATCTTAATTTCTGTTCGCGTATCAATCGAAGAAGTTGCCTCATCAAGAATCAGCATCGGCGGCAAATTCAGCATCACTCTTGCAATACAAAGCAGCTGTTTCTGTCCCTGTGAAAGATTGCCTCCTTCCTCCGTAATCTTCGTATCGTATCCATCCTGCATACGCTTGATAAAACTGTGTGCATGAGCTGCCTTCGCTGCCTCAATAATCTGTTCTCGTGAAGCCTCCGGATACCCATAGGCAATATTTTCTGCAATAGTCCCCGTCTTCAGCCATGTTTCCTGAAGTACCATACCATACTGAGCTCTCATACTATCTTTTTGTATATCGGCAATGTTATGGCCACTTAACATAATCTTCCCTGCATCAATCTCATAAAACCGCATCAACAGATTGATCAGCGTTGTCTTACCGCATCCTGTAGGACCAACAATAGCAATTTTCTCTCCCGGTTTCACCTCAAGGTTAAGCTCTTGAAGCAAAGGCACTTCCGGCTGATAAGAGAAGGATACGTCTTCCAGTTTTAAGCTTCCATCAACTTCTTTTAGCGCAGCTGCCCCAGGCGCATCCGGCTCTTCTGCCGGTTCTTCCATAAAGTCAAACACACGCTTCGCACAGGCAATGGCATTTTGCAGTTCTGTTACTACGCTGGAAATCTCATTAAATGGTTTTGTATACTGATTGGCATATGTCAAAAAACATGAAAGCTGTCCAACAGTAATAGCGCCTCCCATAGCCATAACTGCTCCCACAATTCCTACTCCTGCATATACAAGTCCATTTACAAACCTTGTGCTTGGATTCGTAATGGATGAAAAAAAGGTTGCTTTCAAACTGCAGCTTTGAAGTCTGACATTAATTTCATCAAACCGCTCCGTTGCTCGTCCGCCATACCCAAAAGCCTGCACGACCTTCTGGTTTCCTACCATTTCATCTACGAGCGCTGTCATTTCTGCTCTTGTCTCAGATTGTTTTTGGAACATCGTATAAGTTCGTTTTGCAATAAAGCTTGCCACAAATAAGGACAACGGTGTAATCAAAATAACTACAAGAGATATCTGTACGTTAATGGCCAGCATAAAACCAAGAGTCCCAAAGATTGTAACAAGACCTGTAAAAAGCTGTGTGAACCCCATTAAAAGTCCATCGGAAAACTGTTCCACATCCGTAATGATCCGGCTGATCGTCTCACCATATTGATGTGAATCCACATATTTTAACGGAAGCACCTGGAGTTTCGCAAAAGCCTCTGTTCTTACATCTTTCACCACACAGTAAGTAATCCTGTTATTGCACAGATTCATAAGCCACTGAGCCGCTCCGGTCATACAAATGATTACCGCAAGCTTTTTCAAAATATGAAAAATCGCTGCAAAATCAACCTTTCCCTCTGCCAAAATATAGTCTACAGCATCTCCTACCAGAATCGGAGCATATAGCGTCGTTCCGACAGTTATTACCGCAAATATTAAAGAACAAACTACAAACAATCGATAAGGACGGATTCGTTTTAATATTTTCTTTATTGTCTCCTCCTGTTTACGCACGATGTTCCACCTCCTCTTTCGAAAGCTGAGAATAACAGATTTCCTGATACACCTGACAGGATGCCAGAAGTTCTTGATGTGTTCCCTTTCCTGCGATTCTTCCATCATCCATAACAAGAATCTGATCTGCCTGCATAATAGAGGCTGCCCGCTGCGATACAATAAACACCGTCATTCCTTCGGTATCCTCTGCGATTGCCCTGCGAAGTTTCGCATCTGTAGCAAAATCAAGTGCAGATGCACTATCATCCAGAATTAAAATCTTCGGTTGTCTCACAAGCGCCCTCGCAATCGTCAGACGCTGTCTCTGTCCACCGGACAGATTCTTTCCGCCTTCACTGACCACGGTGTCCAATCCGTCTTTTTTCCCTTCAATAATTTCTCTGCCCTGGGCAGTTGTCAGCGCCTGCATCATCTCTTCTTCCGAAGCGTTTTCCTTTCCCATACGCAAATTATCCCGAATTGTGCCATGAAACAGAACAGCCTTTTGCGGAACAACTCCAATCCGTTTCCGCAAAGTTTCCAGAGAACTTTCTTTTACCAGCATTCCATTTACTTTTACACATCCGGCTGTCGCATCATAGAATCTCGGAATCAGATTCACAAGCGTAGACTTACCGGATCCTGTACCGCCAATGATTCCGATTACTTCCCCTTTCTTTGCAGAAAACGTAATATCACTGAGCGCCTCCTCCTTTGCTCCTGCATAGGTAAAGCTTACATGCTCCATTTCCACTGCCGGCGCCTCCTGTGTTTCGTTTCCGCATGTATCTTCCGCTTCACGCCCAGACGAATTTGCCTCCTTGCTTTCTGTCCGACCAGCTCCAATGCCGGAGCAGATACTCGGCTTTAACGCAAACACTTCGTTGACACGTCCTGCCGATGCCAGCGCTTTTGTAAAAGACACGATGAGATTCGCCAATGCTACAAGCGCAATCAGAATCTGTGTCATGTAATTGACAAGAGCAATCACTTCTCCCTGAGTAATACTTCCTCCAAACACTCTTTTTCCGCCAACCCAGACAATCGCAATTGTTGCAGCATTTACAATAATATACGTCATCGGATTGAGCGCTGCCGAAATCTTGCCAACAAGCATCTGCATTCGCATGAGCATGTCACTTTCTTTCTCAAACTGCTTCTGCTCTTCCTTCTGCGTGCGAAATGCCCGAATCACACGAATGCCCGCCAGATTTTCTCTTGTTGTCAGAAGCACCTGATCCAATCCTTTTTGTACGTTTCGATAAAGCGGAATTGTTATCAGCATAATACCATAAATAACAATCGCCAGAAGCGGCACCGCTACGACAAATACGAGTGCAGCCTGAAAATCAATCGTAAACGCCATTACCATAGCTCCCACTACAATAAACGGGGAGCGAAGGAGCAGACGCAGCACCAGATTTACTCCTGACTGTACCTGATTGATATCACTTGTCATGCGTGTTACAAGAGTAGAGCTTCCGGCCTGATCAATTTCTGTATAAGAAAGTGCTTCAATATGTGCAAACAGATCATGCCTAAGCTCTGTTCCAAATCCAATGGCTGCCTTTGCTGCAAAATATTGCGCAGTCAGCGAGCAAGTAAGCCCAAGCACACCAAGAAATACAAGAACGCCTCCCATTTTCAATATATATCCTATGTCCTGATTCTTAATCCCTACATCAATAATATCTGCCATGACAAGGGGAACGATTAATTCAAAACATGCCTCAAGCAACTTAAACAGCGGCCCGATAATACTCTCTTTTTTATACCTTTTTAAATACGGTAATAATCGAAACATATACTCTCTTCTTCCTTTCTCTGCTGCCAATTTAACCGGTGGCAGTTTCTTGTACATTATACGTCCTGAATTGACTTTACACAAGCGATTATGCTATACTTTTCCCAAATTACTATACGAAATCATACTTGGATAAAGGAGGATATTTATGTATATCGATAAGACATTATACACAACTGCCCCATCCGCTGAAGGACGTCTTGAAAAAGAAATGCGGGTATATGAACTATTAGAACAACTTCAGATTCCATATACCAGAATTGACCACGAGCACGCAGATACCATTGAAGACTGCGCTGCCATTGAAACATTACTTGGCGCACAGATCTGCAAGAATCTCTTTCTTCGCAACCGCCAGGCAACCAATTTTTATCTGCTCTTAATGCCGGGAGACAAACGTTTTCTTACAAAAGAGCTTTCCAAGCAGCTTGGTATTTCCCGCCTGTCTTTTGCAGAGCCGGAATATATGGAGCAATATCTTAACACAACGCCTGGTTCTGCAAGCATTCTCGGTCTTATGAACGATCCGGAACACCATGTTCAGCTAGTCATTGATGAAGATCTGCTGAAACAGGATGTGATCGGATGCCATCCTTGCATCAACACAAGCAGTCTCAATCTTAAAACAGTCGATATTTTAGAAAAATTCTTACCATACACCAGCCATTCTTATGCAGTTGTGACACTAACTGGTGAGGCATAACATTTACATGCAATTAAGGCAGATACCAATGCATTCGCATCTCGCATCTGCCTTTTCATTCGTTTCTATCTTGTTTTTTTAAATTCTTTTCTCTATTAATGCTACTTGCTCTCTGACTGAAAGTTCACATCAATCATAACGATCTCGCTATCTGTTCCAACCCTCATATTCGGTCCAAACAATCCAATTCCGGATGTAACAATATTATGCATCCCATCTTTATCCAAATAGCCGTACGGATTCTCCCACAGAAACGGCATGATAAGATTTCCCGGAAACATCTGTCCATTATGTGTATGACCGCATAGATCTATATCAACTCCAGCATCTGCCAGTTCTTGAAGCTCACTCGGCTCATGATCAATTACAATAAGCGGTTTAGACAGATTCAATCCCTCAATTAATTCTTTAGGGGTTTTTCGCTTTTCTATACCTCTGCCCGGCACTTTCGCGTCAGGTCTTCCACAAAGATAAAACGCTTCATCAATACAAACTGCTTCATCCCTCAACAGTATAATTCCTGCCTCTTCCAGAAACCTATCCATTCGTTCATCACTCATTTTCTTCCGGTCGCTGTCAAATGTAAATCCTGCCAGAATCTTCTCTTGAATATCATGGTTACCATAGCACGCATACACCCCATATGTGCTTTCGATACTCCGGAAAATTTGAATCAATTCTTTCGGATCATCAAGCGCTTCGTATTCATTGTCAAAAATATCTCCTGCAATACATACAAGATCCGGCTTCTGCGCGTTGATCTTCTTTGCCATCTCACGCATCTGCCATGTGCCAATACTGTATCCAAGATGAATGTCTGCTACAAGAGCAATCTTCAGTTCTTCTCTTCCGGCACACCTTTTTTCTACAGTTACCTCATAGGAGGTAGTCCGGATATGGCGCACATGAAGTACCCCATACACGGAAACAGATGCGATCAGAATCACGCAGCATGTTCCTGTAATTACAAAGGTTCTGCGGGAACGAAGTTTTTCTTGTGGAATCCAGCGTATTCGTTTCAGGAAAAAACGTCCCAAATCTACGATAACAATCACAAGAATCATGTAAAGAGAAACACCAAGCCAGTAATTCCCAAAACATTTGAAAAATCTCTGCGCCATAGAAGGTTTCAGGAAAAATCCAATTCCGAGAGACAATGCAGAAAATGTATATACGATTCCGATGAAAATTCTGATCCACTTTTTCTTAAAATGCCTGCTGCAGGCGCTCATATAGCGGATTCCCCATCGAAATACATACAGATTGACGAGTACATACAACGGAAACAGATATACCGCTATCATACGTTCGCTTCTTCCTCTTTTTCTTGCAGTGTATTCTCCCGGCGCTCTTTCTCCTGCTGTTCTTTTTCTTCAAGCATCTCTTCTTCTGTCAGACGCTTGATTCTTTCATCCAGGCCATGTGTCACAACATATTCATAAGTTGTCCGAGGTACAAGGTGACTCCACGGAAGGTTGCAAACAATCTTACTTCTGACCTCCGTTGCCGTAGTTCCCTTCTCCTCTTCCGGACGATTCCAGAGAACTTCTACTTTCACTCCGAGATCTTCCAATAGCTTCTTCTTTTCCTCTCCCCACTTATCACAGATACTCATGAAAAATGTGGCATCTTTCGGCGCATACTGTAAAATATATTCCGGACGGTTAATCGGGAACGGAATAATATCAAATTCCTCTCTCTTCACACCAAAATCAAGCAGCGCTGCCTGAATCATCTCCATTCGCTCATAATATGTGAGTGGATTTGCTGTTTTTTTAGAACGCTTTTTATCATTTTCACTTTCTTTAATATAAGAATCATCCGGATTGCTGATTCCCACATATAATTTTTTACATCTCATTTTCGCCGCAAGCAGATATTCCATGTGCTTTAAATGCAATATCTGAAAACGGCCATGAATTACTCCAACATCTACCATTGTTCTTATCCCCTTTTTATCTTTCCTATCTATCATAAAACAAAAAAACCGGTTTGACAACCATGCCAAACCAGTTTTCCCAATGCTTTTTCCTATAGTATTGCTCTACTTATTTACCTCTACAGTCTCTGTTTCAAAAATAAATTTCACTTCACCGGACATATCTTCCGATATTCCACTGAATGATTCATAGTTTTCTGAAAGATCTGCCAGACTCTTCAAACGATCGAATACATTTTCCAGATCTCCGGTAAGCGCATCCGAAATCTTCTCGATTCCTTCTTCGTTAAATTCTTTCATACCGTCTGCCAGCTTATCTGCTCCTTCTGACAATTCATCTATTCCTGAAAGAAGTTTAGAAGTACCGGATTTCAATGTATCAGTACCCTCTGCAAGTTGAGAAGTTCCATCTGTAAGGGCCAAAGCTCCTGTCAAAAGTGTTGGTGTTCCTTCTTTTAATTTATTCGCCCCAACAATCAAATCTTTTCCTGACATTTTCAGAAGACTGCTTCCGCTTAACAGCTGGCTGTCATTAGCCTGAAGTGTCTGGAATCCGCCAAGAAGCTGATTGACACCTTCTTCTGTCTTAGATGCCAATAAAATTGAATTGTCCGTCAATTTACCCACTGCCTCTGCCGCATTTCCTGTACCTGCTTTCAATGCATCCGCTCCCTCTGACAACTGTTCTAGGCCATTTACTAACTGTTTTGCCGGATCTCCCGCATTCTCTAGCATTTGTGACATAGCTTCCATTTTTGCCGCTGCCGCATCCATCTGTGCAGCCCCTTCTGTCAAGCCTTTTATCAGTTCACTGTCTTTTCCGAGTTTTTTTGCCCCCTCTGTCAGAGCTGTTCCACTGGCTTCAAGCTTTGCTGCACCGGCTGTAAGAGATGCCGATGCTCCCTGCAGCGCCTGTGCCACCTGGCCTCCCTCTGCAAACGGATTTGCGACAGATACTTCCGGAAGATCTACAGATACACTTCCCACTTCCACTGTAGCGGCAGAAGCGCTTACTTCATTTCGCACTGTTGCCGCTGCCGCTTCTGCTACAGCTTCGTCTGTGCCTGCAGCAAGAAGCTGACTTTTTACTTCTTCCGCTGCTTTTTCTGCACGTGCATTTACTTCATCTGTCTGCGCCTGCAGTTTTTCATTTGCTTCCTGCTCTGTTTTTGCAAGCGCTGCATTTACCTGATTCTGTGTATCTGTCTCTGCTGCCTGAAGTTTTGCATTAACTTCTGCCACAGATTGATTTATCGCACCAGAAGCGGTTGTCAACACCTTGCTAAGTTCTGTTAGCTGCTTGCCTGATGTATTCATTCCTGCTCCGGCTTCCTGCATCGCTTTCGCTCCGTTTTCAATTCCGGAAGCAGCTTGAGTAATTGCTTCCTTTGCAGTAGTTAATCCCTTTCCAAGTAACTTCATTTGTTTTGATAATGTTTTCAAATTTTCAGCACTCATCATTGGCGCAAGCTGTTTTGTTTCTTCATAAATCTTCTTTGCTCCAACAGCAAGCTGCTCTGCTCCAGCCTCCAGTCCTTTTTCTCCAAACGCCTGATTTTGAAAAGCAGTAATTCCTTCTGACAATTTTCTCACATTTTCTGATAATACCGGAAGTTTCTGATTCGCTCCCTGCTGAATTGTTCCAACACCTTCGACATATGCTGCAATTCCATCAGACAGTGTAGAAGCGCCCTCTGTATAAGCTGCTACTCCCTCCACTAGCTGTCCAGTTCCCGATGTATAAGTCTGTAGGCCTCCGTACAATGTTTTGGCGCCTGTATTTACCTGGCTGGCTCCCGCTGCCAGTGTATCGATTCCTGAAGCAAATTCAGATGATTTTTCTTTTAATGTCCGTACTCCGTCTGCCAGTGTAGAACTGCCGTCTACAAGCTTAAGTGAAGCATCTGTCAATTCATTTACTTTATCCGTTAGTTCATCCAGATTGTCCGCATCACTTAATCCAAGCTCTGCAAATGCATCTGCACTGCCCACCGTAAAAATAGAACCCATTTCAAATTCTGTTACATCTGCCGTAATTGTTAAACTCTCCGGAATTTCAAGCGTATCCTCATCTGTCAGATCAAGGCTTTCTGTCAATCCCGGAAGTACTGCTCCTGCCACAATCTGTCTGCTTGCATCAGAGATTACTTTTCCGTGGTCAATCTCAATATTTTTGAAATGCTCTGTCGGAAAAATGCCTCCTGTCAGCATCAAAAATGGTACGCACATTTCTGTCTGCGTTCCATTTACATCTACCATCTGGCGCGTCCGGTTTGTATAAGTAATCTTCATTTCCATATGGCCGCTCTTACCTGCCATCTCTTCCGGTGTCATTTCTCTTCCGTCCAATGTATAAGTAATCTTCATCGTTACCGGAAGTTCCTTTTGGCTTTCTCCCTGATAATAAATATCTTCTCCTGCTGCATCCCATACAAGAGCTTCTCCATTTTGTACAAATGTTTCTTCTCCTTTCACATTCTGGATATTGGAAAGAGAAGACTGATCTTCTATCTTTTCCTTTGCTTCTTCATTTTTCAGCCAATCAGAGACTGTAATTTTCTCTACGCTTCCATCTGCTCCTGTATTCACATAAACAGATTCATCTTTATACTGTCTATTTGCATTCGTTTCATCCTGATCTGCAGCCATTACACACATCCCACAACCTGATACAGAGACTGATGCTGCCGCAATCATAGCCATATGTTTTTTCCAATTCTGATTTCTATTCATAACAAGTTTCCTTCCTTTCCGTCTGCTGTTTCTTCTCTTTTTTTGGCAAAAAACCGATAGAAGTTCTAACGATCACCGGATCAAATACCATAAACATTGCCGGCAGTACAAAAATTACAACAATTGTACTGATAACTGCACCTCTGGAAAGCAGGGTACAGATAGAACCAATCATATCTACCTGTGAATACAGGCTGACACCATAAGTTGCAGCAAAGAAACTAATACCACTAATCATAATCGACTTCATCGAAGTTTTATGTGCAATACTGATTGCATCCATCTTACTTCTGCCACGATATCTTTCTTTCTGGTAACGGCTTGTCATCAGAATCGCATAGTCTACCGTAGCTCCCAGCTGAATCGTTCCAATTACGATACTTGCCACAAATGGAAGTTCCGTACCGGTATAGAACGGAATTGCCATATTCACAAAAATCGCAAACTCAATAACTGCTACAAGAATGACCGGAAGCGAAATGGATTTGAACACAAACATAATAATCAAAAAGATGGCTGCGATAGAAATTATATTAACGTTTCTCAAATCGATATCTGTAACATCAGCGAGATCTTTTGTCAGAGGCGCTTCCCCGATTACCATAGAGCCTCTGCTGTAAGATTTCACGATTTTATCAATATCATCAATTTGTTTATTAACTTCATCTGTCGCCGTCTTATATTTGGAACAGATAAATTCCATCTCGTACTCATCACTTTGCATCAGTTCTTTTATGTCAGACGGAATCATCGAAGATGGAACTCCTGGACCAATAATAGAATCAAGTCCTAACGCCCATTTTACTCCGTCTACTTTCTCAATCTGATTTAACATGCTTTCTTTCTCTTTACTGCTCATGCCATTTTTCACAAGCACCATGTGCACGTTATTCATTTTAAAATCTTCCTGTAGCTTCTTATTCGCCACATTACTCTCAAGAGATGCCGGAAGTGACTTATCAATGTTGTAATATACCTTTACATTATTATTTCCGTAAACTGCAGGCACGATCAGAATCAGGAAAATCACAAGCCAGAGTTTCTCGTGCTTTGTAATAAATGCAGAAATCCGATCCATATTCGGGATCAATGCTTTATGCTTTGTTTTTTCAATCAGTTTATCAAAGATCAATATCATAGACGGAAGGAGTGTAACACAGCAAAACACACCGATTACAACGCCCTTTGCCATGACAATACCAATATTCATTCCAAGCTTAAATGTCATAAAGCAAAGTGCTACAAAACCTGCGATCGTCGTAACAGAACTTCCAACAACAGATTTAAATGTATTTGCAATCGCATGCCCCATAGCCCGTTCTTTCTGTCCCGGAAAACGAAGCTTATTATCTTCATAACTGTTCAGAAGGAAGATAGAATAATCCATCGTCACACCAAGCTGAAGTACCGCTGTCAACGCCTGTGTAATATAAGAAATCTCCCCGAGAAAGAGATTGCTTCCCAGATTGTATAAAATCGCAGCTCCAATACTGATTAGAAATAATACCGGAACAACGAAAGATTCCATTGTAAGTCCCAGTACAATGAGACAAAGGACTGCTGCAATGACAACATACATTGGCATCTCTTTCAATGACAGATTTTTAATATCTGTAACAATTCCTGTCATACCGCTGATGAAGCACTGCTTATTCGCCA
>OLOG01001294.1_pt1 | contig 15783 bp, 13 predicted proteins | sample 1672351 | NCBI WGS metagenome assembly OLOG01 (sample SAMEA3136674, study PRJEB25190) | human gut metagenome | biome: human gut; feature: human-associated habitat; material: faeces | place: Austria | collected 2013 | reverse complement strand
CTGTGAGGTTCTTTTTTCGTCTATTGACATTATTTATGAATTACAGGAATGCTTTTTATTATATTAAATTAATCTTCTTTTTCAACCTTACGATTTTCTCTATTTGCAATCTCTTCTTTGATTCCAGCTAAGAAGTCATCTAACTTCATCTGTCCTTCATCACCTTTGAATCGGCTTCTTACAGATACAGCTTCGTTTTCTTCTTCTTTTCCACCAACAACTAACATGTATGGGATCTTCTGAAGCTGTGCTTCACGGATCTTGTATCCCATCTTTTCAGCTCTTGTATCGATGTCTGCACGGATTCCTGCAGCTTTTAATGTATCAAGTACTTTTGTAGCATAATCTAAATGCTTATCAGAGATAGGGATCACTTCAACCTGTACTGGAGCTAACCATGTAGGGAAAGCACCTGCAAAATGCTCGATTAAGATACCGATGAAACGTTCAATAGATCCAAATGCAACACGGTGGATCATGATTGGACGATGTTTCTCTCCATCAGCTCCTGTGTAGTGAAGATCGAATCGTAATGGAAGCTGGAAGTCAAGCTGGATTGTTCCACACTGCCATGTTCTTCCGATAGAATCCTCTAAGTGGAAGTCGATCTTAGGTCCGTAGAAAGCTCCGTCTCCTTCATTTACTACATAATCAAGTCCAAGATCATCTAGGGCTGCACGAAGTGATTCTGTTGCAAGTTCCCAATCTTCATCGCTTCCCATGCTGTCATCTGGACGTGTAGAAAGTTCTACATGGTATTTAAATCCAAATAAGTTATATACCTGATCGATCAGTCCAGCAACACCTTTGATCTCGTCTTTGATCTGATCTGGTGTCATAAAGATATGAGCATCATCCTGTGTAAAGCAGCGAACACGCATTAATCCGTGTAACTGACCTGATTTTTCATGACGATGTACTAATCCTAACTCACCCATTCTTAATGGAAGATCTCTATAAGAACGTGGTTCAGAATCATAAACAAGAACTCCACCTGGGCAGTTCATAGGTTTGATCGCGAAATCCTGTTCATCAATGACTGTTGTATACATATTTTCTTTGTAATGATCCCAATGTCCTGATGTTTCCCATAAGTGACGGCTTAACATGATAGGTGTTGAGATTTCAACATATCCAGCCTTCTGATGGATTTCACGCCAGTAATCTAACAATGTATTTTTAAGAACCATACCTTTTGGAAGGAAGAATGGGAATCCAGGTCCTTCTTCTCTCATCATAAACAGACCAAGTTCTTTTCCAAGTTTACGATGATCACGTTTTCTAGCCTCTTCCATCATTGTAAGGTATGCATCTAATTCTGCTTTCTTTGTAAATGCAGTACCATAGATTCTTGTAAGCATCTGATTATGCTCATCTCCACGCCAGTAAGCACCTGCAATACTTGTAAGTTTAAATGCTTTGACTGGTTTTGTAGTCATTAAGTGAGGTCCTGCACAAAGATCAACGAATTCTCCCTGCTGATAGAAGCTGATCACGGAATCTTCTGGAAGATCTTCGATCAGTTCCACTTTGTAAGGTTCGTTTCTTTCTTTCATAAATGCGATTGCTTCATCTCTAGGTTTTGTAAAGCTTGTGATCTCAAGATTTTCTTTGACGATCTTCTTCATTTCTTTCTCAATCTTTTCAAGGTCTTCCTGTGTAAATGGAGTATCTTTCTCCATATCATAGTAGAAACCATTATCGATAGAAGGTCCAATCGCAAGTTTTGTTTCTGGGTACAGACGTTTTACTGCCTGAGCTAAAATATGAGATGCTGTATGACGGAATGCATGTTTTCCTTCATCAGAATCAAATGTTAAGATATTTAATTCACAATCTTTGTCGATCACAGTTCTAAGGTCAACAACTTCTCCATCAACCTCACCTGCGCAGGCAACTCTTGCCAGTCCTTCACTGATATCTTTGGCAATATCAATGACAGACATGTTGTTTTCATACTCTTTTACAGATCCATCTTTTAATGTAATCTTCATCTTTCTTGTTCATCCTTTCTTGATATATAACGTTTTATTTATCCCATTAAAAATCTTATATAAATACAAATCTTACGAGCATATTTTATATAAAATTAGTCATAGAAATAAAAAATCCCATGGACTAATAAAAATCCATGGGACGAGTTATCGCGGTTCCACCCTGGTTATCTGTTTCATATTCTTCTAATAAAATAATAAATTCCAGAAACAGATCACTTAATCGACGATTAACGGTGTCAGCCGGGCTGGTTTGCAGCCACTCCGAGGTGGTCTTCCTTTGTTTGTCTGCTTAGGATACTTTCAGCAAATATATCCCTCTCTGGAAGCTTTCCACAAAGTACTCTTCTCATCAACGTTTTGTTCTTTTTGATTTCTTGTAAATTATAGCATTGTGGTCTTATAAAATCAATGGGAAAATAAAATTTCTTTTTGAAACATTTCTCTTTCCTTACTTTTAATATCTATCATTATAATTGATTCATCAACTGATATGCATCATTCACAACAGCTGCTGCCCATTCACCGCCAACGCAATAATGCTTATTCACGGCCTGCGCAGAAGTACCACAATAATAACTTCCACCTGGTGTCAGGTATTTCTCATGTAAAGTCTTAGCCGTTGTAAGAAGTCCTTCTTCTTTGGTTGCCTTATTAATTCCTTTGGCACTGTCAGAGGTTACACCATATCCAGTCAGATTATTATCTTCCCTTGCACGTCTGCTTGTTCCCCATGCACTTTCATGCGCTGCAATTCCCATTAAAAAGACTGCATTCACATGATATTTTTCTTCTGCTTTTACATAGGCTTTCGCATCCGCATAAAGAGCCGTTCCCTCTAACATATGTTTTGCATCATCTACCGTAATATGACTTAATAAACTTACATTATTCGGATTAAAATATCTTGTCTGTTTTTCTTTGGAAATCTGCTTTCTTAGTTGTTTGATCTGTTTATTAATTTTTTTGATCTTTTGTTCCATTGGTTTTATCGGAAGAATCTTTTTATTCTTCAAATACTGATTTAAATTACAATTGTCGTTCTTATCAAGTAAACTTTCAAAATCTGGATGGTTGATTCCAAATACATATTTACCCGCAATATTTCTTAGTTGTTTATCTCCAAATAAATCCGCGAGTTCATAAAGATCATCTCTCATAGTTTCATCTTTTTTTGATATTTTGATCGCAGGCGTAATTTCCTGTCCATATAATGCGACCTCTGCCTTAGAACTTGCTGTATATTTCTTATAAAATGCTTTGACAGCTTCGCTCTTTTTCGTTTCCAGTTGTATCTGGCTGGAAATTTTGGATCTTTTTTTCTCTAATTTCGTAATCTTTGCTTCTTTGGCTGAAATTCTGCTTTGAATCGCTGATGAGCTGGTTTTGCTTACCACCTGTGTCGGCATTGGAACGACTTTTTCCTGATCAGTTTTCTTAGATTTTGTATCTTTCTTCTTTGAGGATTTCTTTGTATCTTTTGTCTTCTTTGTAGATGTTTTTTCTTTTGTCGTCTGTGTTGTGTCCTGTGTGGTTATTTCTTGTTCTACCTGTGTTGTTTGTGTATCGTCCGCTGCATAAACTGGCATTACAGACATTGCCATAATTGAGCATACAAATGCTGCCATAATCTTACGTCTCATGATTGTTCCTCCTTATGTCGCTGCATTCTGCTTATGATACTTTCTATATTCTAATACTCAAATTTTCTCTGGTAATTTCTACCTTACTCCTTTTTATACAAAAATTCAAGCACGCTTTTGCGTACTTGACGTAAAGTTCCATATGATTACTTTTTCTTCCATAAAAAGCATCCTTTTTCATGAGAATAAATGACTCCAACAGCTTGAAGATAAGAATAAATGATCGTTGTTCCGACGAATTTCATTCCTCGTTTTTTTAAATCTTTTGATATCTTATCTGAAAGTTCCGATGATGTTTTGCCTGTTTCATAGATTACTTCATTCTCTGTAAACTGCCATAAATAATTTGAAAAACTTCCGTATTCCTCCTGAATCTTAAGAAAAATCTGTGCATTCGTAACTGCTGCTAATATTTTCCTCTGATTTCTTATGATTTTTTCATTTTCCTTTAACTGAGCCTGTTTATTTTCGTCATACGCACTTATCTTATATACATCAAAACCATCAAACGCTTCCCTGAATGCTTCTCTCTTATTTAACACACACTCCCAGGATAAACCTGCCTGAAAGGATTCTAAAATAAGCATTTCAAACAATTTACGGTCATCATAAACAGGGACTCCCCATTCTTTATCATGATAATCTATGTATAACTGATTCTTTGGATTTGCCCAGCAGCATCTGTCTTTTCCATCTTGATATTTCATAGAAATCTGTTCCTCCGCTAATTTATATTTTATTTAAAATCCACATTCACAACCGCAATCTCAGCTTTCGTTCCAACCCTCATATTCGGGCCAAATAAGCCGACTCCTGAGGTTACGATCTGGTGTGTATTCCCAACCTTGCGGTATCCATATGGATTCTTCCAGAATAAATGAATTGTTAAATTCCCTGGGAACATCTGGCCATCATGAGTATGTCCGCAAAGATCAAGATCGACCCCTGCTTTATTTAACGCTTCCTGCTGCCTTGGCTCATGATCCAAGACGATCACAGGTTTCTTAAGATCTATCCCTTGTACAAGTTCTTTTGGAGTCTTACGTCTATTGATTCCACGTCCGACTCTCTCGGCATCTGGTCTTCCATACAGATAGAAACTCTGATCAATACAGACAGATTCATCTCTTAATAACTTCATTCCAGCCTTTTTCACAAATTCATCCATTCTTGGGTCGCTAACTTTTTTCTCCCGGCCACTGCCAAACGTAAATCCTGCAAGAATCTTTTCATCAATATCATGATTTCCATAAACTGCATACACACCATATTTACTCTTTAACTGTCGAAAAATTTTGATCAACTGCTTCGGATCATCTAACGCATCGTATTCATTATCAAAAATATCGCCAGCGATCACGATCAGGTCTGGATTTTGTTTATTTACTTTTGTTACCATCTGTTTCATCTGAGAACATCCGATATTATAACCAAGATGAAGGTCTGCAAGTAAGACGATCTTTAACTTTTTATGATTTCCTGCTTTTTTATGTATCGTTACATGATAACTTGTTGTCCTGATATTTCTTGCATTGTATACTCCGTAAAAACTGGTTGATAGGATCAAGATCAAACAAATGCACCCAACAAGTCTGAAAACTTTTGGTGTCCAGAACTTTTCCTGATCTGCTTTTAAAAGATAGATCAGGATCAGGCGAATCAGATCCGCAATTATGACCGTAAGTGCCAAGTACATCAAAACACCCAGCCAGTAATTACTAATCAGTTTCATAACACGTCGCATTGTTCCTTGTGGAAGTAAAAATGCAATCAAGATACTAAAGGCAAAAAATGCATAGATCATGATTAAAACGGCTTTGATCCATTTCTTTTTAAAGTGAACATGACAAGTCTCCAGCCATTTTAAGATTCGAAATAAAAAATAGGCGTTTAGTAACAAATATAATGGTGCCAGATATATTGCTATCATTTTCTTTTGTACACCTCCTTTCCTGTCGTATTTTCTTCATGTGAATTTCTTATCTAATTCATCGGAATCTGGTAAACGGTTGCCTGATTCGTCAGTGGATCTCGATTCTGGTAATCAAACAACAGAATCGTTTCTTTCTTTCCAAAGTCTTCATCTACTGCATAATCAAATCGTTCCATATGGGAAAGTTTGCGCATATTTTTTTCACCAAAGTATGAAAGCTTTTCATCTTTTAATAGGATTTCCTCATTGATATAACGAAGTTCGTCCTTTTGTAATGTATAATCTCCTGCAAAATCCGGGCGTTTCTTTACATTTTCACGCAGATATAAATCATAAGTCAACAGCTCTTTATATAATGCAAGATTTTCTTCTTTTGTAATGTTTTTGGTAAATTCATATAAGATTTCAAATCTGGCAATCCGGCTGTGGCTGACTTTATCATATCCTTTTTCTTCATAAAATCTGGCAAGAGTATCATATAAAGCAAATGCGGTGTCAAATTCTTTCTCCAACAGACGAAGGGTATTTGAAAACTGGCTGCTGTTATAATAAACTTCGACCATTTCTTCCACTTTCTTTAATACCAGTACATCTTCATAAGGCAGCCATTTTGTATATAGGACTTCATAAGGAGGTGTATCTTTATAGACAAGCCCATAATTTTCTTTTTGCTTTTCCATATAAGAACCCTTTAACACCTTTAAAAATCCAAGCTGCAACTGTTCTGGGCGTACTTCATAGACATCCTGAAATGACTGTTTAAAGCTTTCCAGATCTTCATATGGAAGTCCTGCGATCAGATCTAAATGCTGGTGGATATTATGACCGGCATTGATCCTTGTTACGATATCTGCGACTTTCTTAAAATCCATTTTTCGGTGAATCTCTGTGATCGTATCAAGATTCGTTGACTGAACACCTATTTCTAACTGGATCAGTCCCGGACGCATATCTGAGATCAGCTCAATCTCATCATCTTTTAAGATATCTGCTGCCACTTCAAAATGGAAATTGGTAATGCCGTTATCATGTTCCTTTATATAACGCCAGATCTCCATTGCATGGTCATGGCGGCAGTTAAAGGTACGGTCTACAAATTTGACCTGTGGTACTTTATGATCTAAGAAAAACTGAAGTTCTTTTTTCACAAGGGAAAGATCTCTGAAACGAAGGCATTTATCAATCGAAGATAAACAATAACTGCATGAAAATGGACAGCCTCTGCTTGATTCGTAGTAAATGATCTTATGTTCAAAATCCTCAATATGCTCATATACAAATGGAACTTTGCTTAAATCCATGACCGGACGCCATGGTGTCTCTACGATCTCATCTTCATCCCTATATGTCAATCCTGGAATTTTGCGAAGATCCTCTCTTTTTCCATGATAATAATCGAGTACTTCAAGAAATGTAACTTCTCCTTCCCCTTTCATTACACCTGTTACCTGTGGAAGACGTCTTAACACTTCTCTTGCATCATAAGAAACTTCTGGACCACCAAGCCAGATTGGAACATCCGGCAGCAGTTTATGAATTTCCCTGATCACACGTTCTGTGTATTCAATATTCCAGATATAGCAGGAAAAACAAAGGATATCTGGATGTTTCTGGTACAGACTCATCAAGATATCATCGACTTGCTGATTGATCGTATATTCAGCGATTTCTACTTCCTCAATATATGATTTTGCGTATGCACGTAAGCAGTAAACTGCGAGGTTGGAATGAATATATTTCGCGTTTATAGCTGTTAGTATTGTATGTTTTTTTGTCATGTTATTTATCCCGTACTTTCTTTTTTATTTTATTTCATTCTGAATATCTTTTTGCTTTGTTTTACTCTGAAAATAGATAAACGAATCCGCCGCATCAAGAATATCGGAAAACTCCTCTCTTGGTGCGATCTCAATATATTTCTTTAATAATTCTTTTTCTTCTTTCTTATATCTTCCATAAAAAATATCAAACAGATTATGACCTCTCATGTAAGTTTTAATCTCTTCCATATGTTCTTTCATATCCTGTGGGGATGTAAAATCACGCCCCATGATCTGTGTTAAATGAATTCCGCTTTTAATCCTATGCAGATATTCTCTCCATTTATCATATAAAGTCTCATAAAAGGCATCTTCAGATTCTACGATTCCAAGCCGTGTCATGATCTGTGGATTTAAAAAATAATTTTCGAAGGAATAATATTTTAAGATCAATACATTCTTTCTCGTCACTTTTGGTAAATGATCAACATCGATAAGATTTCTTTCATCATAATACTTACAAAGCTGTCTGCCAAGCATATCTCGATCTTTCCCATCACTATCGCGAATCATCAAGAACCGATCTTTCATATAAAGCTGGTTCATATATTTTAAATTTGCATACGTCTTAATATTCGTACAACTGTTCGTTGTAAGGATCGCTACACGATTTAATCTGCCGTCTTCATCATAAATCTCAGAATAATAATGATTTAATAACAATGGCAAACGGTATTTATCTTGTTTTCCTTCTACGATAAAAACAAAATCAACATTCATAAGATCGGAAGCATTATATCCAAGATCGTCCAGTACCGAACTAATGTTCGTTTTCTTCTTTGCAACAGAATATGAATCTTCATCCAATATGATCTGACATAATTGTCTACTGCTAAAATTGGCTAATAAGTGTGGAGAATGTGTTGTAAAGATCACCTGATTCTTCTGTGCCAGACGATAAAGGATCTCACTGGCTGTCTTTTGCAGTTGTGGATGCAAAAACATCTCTGGTTCCTCTACCAGGATGATCGATGAAAGACTATTCTCATCCATTACATAAGCTTCCAGAAGCGAAAGCATATAAATACTTTTCATTCCACGCCCCAATCGTTCCACAGAAATTGAAATATCGCGTTCTTTGTTATAAGCCTCTGCATTAACTTGAAGAATCTGGTCAACATCGTAATTCATAGAGAAAATGATATCCTCAAATCCGCCGTTCTTATGGAAGCTTTCATTAATACGTTTCTCAAACTGGTCAATGTTCATCTCGTACAATTTATATTCAAATAACTTTGCAGCCTCAAATGCATTCAGCTCTTTTGGACTCTTCTGATCGATCAGACCGATACACTGAAAACAATGAGTACATGGTTTCACAGGATCAAACATACAACAGTTTGTGCGCATGATCTTAAGCAGACTGTCTTCCTGTAGCATAAAAAGATCATCCTGAATCTGTTTTAAATTACGGTTCGTTCCAATAAAATAAATTGTTGGAAAAATCTCTCGGATATATTTATTATGTTTCTTTATTCCATCATAAAATCTTTGTTTTCCTTCTTTATTTGCAATAAAAGTAAACGTAATTTCTTCGTTTTTGTAAGATGGAAGTTTCGATTCAAAATCTTTTTTCCAAAGATCATATTTCTTATACTGGCTTACCATACCATTTTTATGAAAAATATGAAGATCTTCTTCTGTAATGGATAATATAAATCCAATCTCTATATTTTGCATTGTCTCATTAAAATCATCCAATGAGATTTCATAAGATCCTTCGACTGCACGCAAGGCATGAAGAATTGATGACTTTCCTGTATTATTCTTTCCAACAAGAATCAGAGCATTCTGGATATCTGATATTTCCATATGCCGGATTGATTTAAAATTTTTGATCGATAAATATTTAATCTCCATAAGATGCTCCTTTCTTTTTTATCTTTATTATCTCACGAATCATCTTGGAAATCTATATTCTGTTATAAATAACATTCCGGTCTTCTGGTTGAAAAATATGGCTTGCTTTCCCTTAATTTCTCTGCCTGACTAAGATCAATCTCACATTCAATAAGCTGCTGCCTGTCATCTGCTTTAAAGATGACATCTCCATCTGGACCAACAAGTAGTGATTCTCCTGCAAAATCCATATGATCTTCTTTTCCAACACGGTTACACATCGCGATAAACACCTGATTTTGCATTGCCTGTACACGGATTTCCCATTCAAACATCTCCATTGGTTCATCTTTTGTATTTGCAGTTGGAATAATGATCAGGTCAGCTCCTTTTAAAGTTGTCGTTCGAATACTTTCCGGAAGGTGTCTGTCATAACAGATCACAATTCCGATCTTGCCAAACGAAGTATCAAAAACCTGAAATCCTTCTTCGGATGGTGTGTAGTAATCCTGCTCATAAAAATTTTGTGCCTGTGCAATATGTACCATCTTAGAACGGCCTTCAAGTTCTCCTTTTGGATTGATCCATAAAGAAGTATCATAACGTTTTTGATTTTCTTCGAAGTAAACATTCGGAGATAAATAATACTGATGTTGTTTTGCTTTTTCTTTCAATAATTGTATCTCTTTACTATGACTTGTCATACAATATTTTGCAGCATCTCTTTTTTCGTACTTCGGAAAAAATGGGGACAGTTGGATTTCTGGGAAAAATAAAAGATCACTGTCTTTTGCTCGATCACAGTATTTTAGGGAAGTTTCTAAATTGTGGTTGATATCATCACTCATCTGCATCTGTGCCATTGCAATTTTCATCTTGATTATCTCCTGTCATTTATTTTTGTGGCTTTTATTATCTCATTTTTTGTATTTAAAATCCAGTCACGAACAGACATATATTTAGAAATGTTACAATCACTGCAATTGTAAAAAGTGTCATCTTCAATCGTTTAGAGTTTGCATATTTTCCCATCACTTTCTTTGAAGATGTCAGGTAAATCTGCGTAAAGATCGTAATTGGAAGCTGTATCGCTAAAAACATCTGGGAATAGATCAGTCCATCAAATGGGGATTTTATGAATAAAATGATCATAGCTGCAGGTATCATTGTAATAAGAACACCAAGTTTCGTATCTTTATGATGAATATCATATGGCTGACTAAAAATCCCAGAAAAAATCGTTCCACCAGCCATTCCTGCTGTAATACTTGAGGAGATTCCTGCCAGCAATAAGGCTAGCGCGAAAATAATTGATGCTGCATTTCCAAGGAGAGGTGTTAACATAGAACCTGCCAAATGAATATCATCGATGGAATGACCATTTCCCTGATACAGGGTAGATGCTGCCATTAAGATCATTGCACTGTTGATCGCCCATCCAATGATCATGGAAAACAAAGTGTCCTTAAATTCGTATTTTAACTGCTGCTCTATCACATTTTCATCTTTTAGATTCCATTCCCGACTCTGAATGATCTCTGAATGTAAAAACAGATTATGCGGCATCACGACTGCTCCTAGAACACTCATGACAACTGGAAGTGAACCTTTTGGGACTTCTGGCTTTACCCATCCGATCAGTGCCTGTTTCCATTCAATATCTGCAATACAGATTTCAAACAGAAAAGAAAATCCGATCAGTGATACAAACAAAATGATAAGTTTCTCTATTCTGCTATAAGCATTCGTAAACTGACAGATCAGTACGATTCCTAAAATGATAAATGTACCAATCTTTACTGGAATATGGAACAACATTTCTAATGCCATTGCGCCACCTAAAAGTTCCGCTATTGCGGTTGCGATCGATGCTGCGACTGCGGTTAATAAAATGATGTTCTTAAGCCCTTTATTGACATACAGACTTGTTGCTTCTGATAAACATTTTCCTGTGACGATTCCTAGATGGGCAGCATTGTGCTGTAAGATGATCAGCATGATCGTTGATAACGTGACCATCCATAATAACGTATATCCATAACCGGAACCTGCTGCAATATTACTTGCCCAGTTTCCTGGATCTATAAAACCTACGGTGACTAGTAAACCTGGTCCGACATATCTTAGGAAATTCATCGCTTCTTTTGTTGATGATTTAAAAAATTGCATCATACACGAAATGTTCCTTTCTTTTTATTTTTATTCTAGTTAGATTTAACTAACTATCATTATACATAGAAGGGGAAAGTTTGCAAGCTTTGTGAAAAATTGATAGAATAAGTCATATATTACTTTTCCTTTATGTGCTCATCAATAGCAGATAAAGGAAAAAAACAAATAAGAAACAGGTGAATTTATGAAATCATTACCATATTATGACGATCTGACTGCAAGACAGACGATCAAATTACGCGAACTTATTAAAACACTTCCACCTTTTGCGAAAGAATTTTTCCGTGCAATTGATTCTACCACACAAGTAAGAACTCGAATTGCTTATGCTTATGATCTGAGAGTGTTCTTTCATTTTCTGATCGATGAAAATCCTACTTACCGTAATTACTCTGTACTGGATTTTAAAGTGAGTGATCTTGATAAGATTGAATCCGTTGATCTGGAAGAATATATGGAATATTTGAAAGTATATATTTCGGAAGAACAACATAAGCATATGCAGAATACTGAACAAGGTGTTTTTCGTAAGATGTCTGCACTTCGTTCTTTTTACGGATATTTTTATAAACGACAGCTGATTGAGAAAAATCCAACATTGCTTGTCGATATGCCAAAGATCCGTGAGAAGGAAATTATCCGTTTAGAAGCTGATGAAGTTGCTTCTTTGCTTGATTTTGTAGAACACGGTGGTGACCATTTAACTGGGCAGAAACGTGCTTATTATGAAAAGACAAAAGAACGTGATCTTGCGATCATTACACTTCTTCTTGGGACTGGAATCCGTGTATCTGAATTAGTGGGTCTAAACATTGATGATGTTGATTTCCGCAATAACGGTCTTCATCTGATCCGAAAAGGCCGAAAAGAAATGACCGTTTATTTTGGAAATGAAGTTGCAGATGCTTTAGAACAATATATTGAGGGCAGCAGAAAACTCATCATTCCAAAGGAAGGACATGAAGATGCTTTATTTTATTCTATGCAAAGACGAAGAATTGGTGTGCAGGCGGTCCAGAATCTTGTGAAAAAATATGCGAAAGAAGTCACTCCACTAAAGAAGATCACGCCTCATAAACTGCGTAGTACTTATGGTACTGCTCTTTATCAGGAGACCGATGATATTTATCTTGTAGCGGAAGTCCTTGGACACTCTGATGTTAATACGACCCGAAAACATTATGCAGCTATGTCCGATACAAGGCGGCGTCAGGCAGCAGGGAAAGTTGTATTGAGAGAATCCGTTTCTCATGATTCTGAGGATTCAAATTCATAAATTTTTAATAAGAAAAAGCAGAGAAATCCAAAATGGACTCTTTCTTAACTTTGGGTATAACGGTTAAAATGCAAGCTGGTATTATTTCAATACCAGCCCCTTGTTTTATAATAGTGCAGAAAGAGAAAAATCTCGATCCCTTGGAAGAAAAGCCAGTTTACATTTTTTCTCCAGATTGACTAATCCACTTCTTCCGTATACAATACGTTTGAGGACTTTGAATTTGTTGTTATATCCTTTTTTTATCCGTGGCTTTGTCAATCTCCTCCAATAATCCTGTATTTTCCAGTCAAACTTACACTTTAACATTTACTCTCGGTATAAAAATGTTACACTCTATCATTGTGCAAATAAGGGATAATACATCAATTCCCCCTTATTATTTGATTCCTTTCGAGGATATTCTGTATATGAACAACTGCCTATTGTAAAATCATTTTCATTTAATTTGCATATTTTTTCTTCTCCACCATCATGATAAGATACTTGTTTTGCATTCTCTACATGAAACAACTCTAATGAATTATCCTTCCAAATATCTGAATTTGGATAATTTCTTATCTCCAACGTATTAGATATCAAGTCTAAGATATACAATTTCTTTTTCCTCACAGGATTCAAATAAATCTTTCCACCATTTTTATCTACGGCTATTTCACAGTAATTATCCCCTTGTGTATAATTGCACTCAATATATTCCAAATCTAACGACTGTACAATTGTTCTGGAATTTTTGTCATAGACAAATAATCCATAAGTGCCACCAAAAATAATCTTTCCTGCATCAACATAATATAATATTGTACCATCCGCTCCTGTATTTTCATTTAGATTAACTGAAGCCGGTTTTATGTCCAATGTTACAAAACCTGTATTTATCTCTTCTTGATTTTTCATTTCCCCTGCTCCTCGTGTCTTAGGAACAGTAAAGAAACAAACTGATACTATCATTCCAAAAAGCATTGTAATAGTAAACAGCACAATTGATGGTTTTTTCCATTGTTTCATGCGAATCACCCTTTTTTTAATTCCAATTTTTCCAAATGCCAGTGGATATACACTGGCACGCCTTTTTACTGCACAACAGTTCAAAAGTGCCAGCAAATAATTTTTTCTTTCCCTCTTATCCATATTCAAAACAGCTTTTTCATCACAGGCATATTCAATATCCCGCCCCAGACAAACATAAGCGACCCAAACCAGCGGATGAAACCAATATATAGATAGAATAAAATAAGCCACTACTTTTAATATATGGTCTTTCCGTTTCAAATGAGCCCGTTCATGGGCTAAAACATAAACAAGTTGTTCCTCATCTATTCCATACGGAATATATATTTTGGGACAAAACACTCCAAAGATATATGGCGAAATCACAAACTCGCTCTCCCATATATTTTCCTTAAAGTATGTAGCAGTTTTTGTTCTATTTGACAAATAAAAACAACTTAAAACAAAGTAAAGAAGCATAGCAAACAGACCGCACACCCAAACTACCGAAAAAAAACGAAGTCTGGAACTATTCAGCATTACTTGTTTTTCTATGCTATCTGCCAAAGCATTGCTAGCATTTAGTTCCGCCTTATCCCCTCTTATCCTGTCTGTGTTGTTCGACTGGTAGATATGCTTTTCTGATTCTCTATTACGCTTTATAAAAGAATTACGTTCTATACGAATATATGCCATATCCTTTTCATCTTTCAAAGTATTTTTTTCAGAATCATTCAATGGCACTTCCATTTGAATTGGAACAAGGCTAATAGTGCTTTCTATGTTATAAGGGCATAAGAGCCTTATTCCTACCAAAAACCACATAAAGCATGCAATCCATTTTGGAGACTTCCAAAACACTATACGCAAGCACAAGATAGCCAATATCATCCAACTGGCATTCATGCCAATTGATAAAATTTTTAAAAAAACACTCTGCATATCTTCCTCCTGTGTTAAATAATCTGAGTACAGGTAAATTTATTCTATCTTTTAATCAATCTTTTTCAATCATCCTTCTTATGTCCTCAATTTCTTTCTCAGACAACTTTTCATGTCTTCCAAATGCAGAAATAAATGCTGGCAGAGAACCTTCAAATGTTTTCTCCACCATATTTACTATTTCTGCCTCCTGTATTTGTTCTTTTGAAACAATGGAAGAAACAATCGTATTTTCATTCTTTATTACTCCCCTCTCAGATAACCTTTTTATTACCGTATACGTTGTTGTACTTTTCCAACCTAATCTTTCTTTGCAAAGTTTTACCAAATTACCACTTTTTATGGGTTCATTTTCCCATAATATAAGGCAAAACTTATATTCACTTTCAAAAACTTTAGGTGTCTCCATCATACTATTCCTTTCTTTATGATATTATAGTTTCTATCAATGACTACTCTATACACTTTTCCAAGTATTCCAATAATTCCTTTGCATCCCCAAGTTTTTCATAAGTACATTCCCGATTGGGCAAAGGTATAAAATACTTTGCATCTTCTCCTTCCAGCGGATACAACCATGACTGATAGTTAATTGATACTTTTTTATAGTCATTACTCTTGCCTCCAGTATAAATCTTATAACACTGTTTGGCAAATTTTATTTCCAATGCCTTTCCTCTTTCCTGCAAAGTTGAAACTTTTTTCTTTAATTTATTCTTCCGCAAAACATGTTCTCCTGTATTGACATAACGCTGTTTTGCCATAAGAATAATTTGTTTTCCCTCCTCTGTATCCGGCGCTATTGTATGCTTTTTACCATCTTTGTAATATATAATATCCTTAACTTTTTCCTTAAAGTAATTTGCTTCTGCATATCCAACAGGTGCATCCTCTTTCTTGTTATGATTCTCTGTAGGTAAAGTGGTGGGAATTGCCGTTGTCGGAACAGCAGTAGAGACAATGGAAGATGGTTTCGTCGTAGAATCTGATGTTTTCTCATTTGAAAACGATGTTTTTTTACTTTCTTCCATATTATTATTTTGATGGTTACACCCTGAGATAAGCACGACCATTATTAGCATAAGATACACTATTTTCTTTGCTTTCATTATAAATAATCTCCTCTCTGTATATTTTTATTAAAATTGCACAAGAAAGCCTTGATTTATCAGCT
>OLOG01001287.1_pt1 | contig 15841 bp, 20 predicted proteins | sample 1672351 | NCBI WGS metagenome assembly OLOG01 (sample SAMEA3136674, study PRJEB25190) | human gut metagenome | biome: human gut; feature: human-associated habitat; material: faeces | place: Austria | collected 2013 | reverse complement strand
CTTTGAAGCTGGAGTTATAAGTGCAAATGACCTTGTAGAGACATTCTGGACTGCAGCGCAGAATATTTTTACAAATTTAGGACAGATCATCCCAAGATTAGGAAAAACGGGGATGGATGTTGTCAGCGCACTTGCCGGGAAAATCGGCGGCGCTGTTCCACAAGTAAAAGGTTTTACTGATAGTATTTCCAAATTAGCCAATGAGCTAAAGGGGATGAACAGTGATCAACTGTTAAATCTTGGAAAGATGGCAGTTGTAATTGCCGGATCAGCTCCGGCGTTGTCCATATTTGGAAAAGGAATTGAAAATGTAAAAACTGCAACTGATGGATTTAACGACATTGTTGATGGAGTTGTCACATCTATAGGAAAAGTACCTAAAGGGGCAAAGAGTGTCAGTACCACGTTTAAAAAGATAGGTGGTGAGTTCAAATATCTCGGCGAAAGTATTGCGCTTCCGTTCCAGGATCTTGGGGAGAAAATAGCTCCTCGTCTGAAAGATCTTGGCGGATTTATGGCTGAGTCCTGGGCGAATGGACCGGGAGGAAAAATCACCGGAGCTGTAACAAATACTGTTAAAAAGATCGGTGGAGCTTTTGGACAAATCGGTCCAAAACTGGCTGAAAAGTTCCCGGGGGTAGCAGAAAAGTTTGCAGAGCTTGGCACAAAGATGTCAGCCGTTTCAGCGAAGATTTCCAAAGTTCTGGGAAAAGTCGGAACAAAGATATCCGAATACGCCGGCTTTATCGGGGATGCGTTTACACCGATTTTATCAAGAGTAGCGTCCTTTGCGCCAACATTTTTCAAGTTGATCAATATTGGTGCAGGAGCAGCAATCATCGTTGCCGGTATGGGATTGATCTATAGTCAGTTTGGTACACAGATTGATCAGCTGTTATTGCTTGTGCAGACAAAAGGACCGGAAGTAATCACGAATTTCGCAAATGGAATTACTGCAGCATTACCTGGATTGGTTGCTCAGGGTGCAACGCTGATCATGGGAATCCTAAATGCAATTACGGTGAATCTGCCGGCATTGATTACTGCCGGAGTAAGCATTATATCCACATTGACGAGCAGTCTGGCAGCACAATTACCTCAATTGATACCATGTGCAGTACAGATGATACTGACATTGGTTACATCATTGATAAGCAATCTTCCACAATTAATTACTTCAGGACTTAACTTAATGAAAGGCCTCGCAAGTGGAATTGCAAATTCAATCCCATTGGTGGCAGCGAAGGCACCAGTGATTATTGGAAAGCTTGCATCGACTATCATAACGAATCTTCCAAAGATTCTGACCGCAGGAGTGCAGATCATAAGTAAACTCGCTGTTGGACTAGTGCAGGGAATACCGGCATTGATCGGAAAGATTCCAAGCATGGTAAGCCAGATTAAGAATGCATTTACCAGTGTGAACTGGGGCAGTGTTGGAATGAATATTATAAAGGGCATTGCCAGTGGATTAACCGGTGCAGCCGGTGCAATCGTAGAAGCGGCGAAAAGTGCAGCAAACAAAGCATTGGATGCGGCAAAGAGTGCTCTTGGAATCCATTCGCCATCCAGAGTATTCCGTGATCAGGTAGGTAAGATGATGGCTCTTGGTATGGGAATTGGATTTGAGAAGAACATTCCGATCAAGTCCATGAATGTAGGAGTACAGAGAGCAGTATCTGGATTACAGAAATCCGTAGATCTTGCATTATCGGCGAGAACTGCAGACAAGACAGTTGGAAGAGTAAAGAATTATCCGGGATTCGATGGAGGAAAAGATATCGATTATGACCGGTTAGAAAAAATCCAGATGCGAGCTGCAGAAAAAATGGCGAAACGTCCAATCTATCTGGGAACAAAGAGAATTGATGAGCCATTACCGAAAGGAGCGGTGCCGGCATTATGATAAAGGCATATTATAAGAACAGCAAGGGAGAGGTGCTCTGGTTGACCAGGGCACCTTTTCGCACAATAGATGCGGACTGGTTTGACAGTACATGGGAAGAGACAGAGGATGGTTATGAAAAGGTAATTACCTTGGACGTATTTGGGAAGAGAGAAGAGTTCACGCAGAACATGGAAACGCTGTATAGAATTATCTCTGTGGATGCTGAAACAGGGAATTACGGGCGTTTGTATGTGAATGATACGTTCTTGCCGTGTCAGATTTATAAGACCAAGAAAACGGGATGGAAAGGATATGTGTATACGGAGGTAGAGCTTACATTTCTTGCTCCGGAATTGTCTTGGATCACGGTCTTGGAAAAAAGATTTTTCCCGCAAAAAGAAATAACTGCAGATAGCGGCTTGGATTTTGCTTGTGATTTTCCATTTGATTTTATGAACGAGAAAAGAGGGACTGCAGAATTTGAAGTTGATCATATTATTCCGTCCGATTTCGAAATGATCATATATGGACCATGCGTAAATCCTAAAGTATTGATGAATGGTTATCCATACGAAGTCCTTACTACGTTAGAGAAGAATGAATATTTGATTATAAACAGCTCGGAGCAGACGATCATGAAATATCTTTCCAATGGAACAACGGCGAATTTGTTTGATGTCCGTGGATATGATTATTCTGTATTTAAGAAAATCCCATCCGGATTGATATCAGTAAATTGGAGCGGAGACTTCGGAATAGATTTATATGTGTTTCTGAAGCGGAAGGAGGCAGCATGGTAATTCTGGCGACAAGGAGCAGAGAAATAGGAACGAATCCACTGTTAGATGCGAATTGCACCTTTGATGCTAACAAAGATAGGGAATTTTCCATCAAGATTGCCCGGTGTAACTGGACGGGAGATATGACATTTGGAAATCTTGTGTACGTGCCAGATACGGAATTTGGCGGAATTATCGAAGATGTGTTGACCGATACAACTCTGGATTATGTAGAGCTGAAAGGCTATACATGGCGTGGACGCATGGCAATGAAAGTAATAGAGCCGCCGGCCAGAAGTGATTACAGGGTGGTGTCCGGGGAGTTAAATGCAATTCTTAAGAAACTGATAGAACCGGAATTTGGCGGATTGTATGTTGTGTCTGGTGCGGACACTGGCATTACGGTAAGTAATTATCAGTTTGACCGTTATTGTACATTGCTGGAAGGGATTACAAAGATGCTGAAATCTGTTGGATACAGGTTGAGTATTCGACATAAACGCGAACAAGGAATCCCGGGATATATTTTGATCGAAGCAGTACCGATTGCGGACTATTCTGATGAGATTGAGCTGTCTAAGGATTGTGGACTTAATTACACGATGGAAGATAAAAGAAATGGAGTAAATCACTTGATCGTGACCGGGAAAGGTGAACTGCAGGACCGAAATGTGTTTCATCTCTACGTCTGGCCGGATGGTTCTTTTAAGAAAACACAGTATTATACAGGTTTAGATGAAATTGTACAAGTGTATGAAAATACATCGACAGAGACAGATGAACTGGAAAGTCAGAGCGTAAAGAAATTACAGGATTTGTGCAGTAAAAAAACGTTTGGCATGGATATAGCAAAACTTGGAATTGATGTAGATATAGGTGATGTTGTAGGAGGGCGGGATTATCTTACCGGGATGTATTCGAGCAAACCAATAGAAAATATCATCTACAGTATTACCAATAGGATAGAATCCAAAGAATACGAATTGGAAGGAGAGAATGATAATGGAGATAGTTAGTGGAAGAACCGGGAGACCCCATGTTACAAGCCAACAGTTTCGGCAGATCATTGAAGGAATCGTTGGTGATGGGAGTTGTATATTGCCATCTGGAGAGAACCTGGAACCAGAGTTGGTGTCCAACAATTCGTTAAAAATCCGAAGTGGAATGATGTGCCATCATGGAAATGTGTCTTCTGTAAAAATCGGGACTTATGATGAAGTGGAACTTACAAATGGTTCACAGGGGATGAAGAGGATAGATCTGGTTGTTAACCGGTACACAAGAAATGAAGAGGATAATACAGAAAAGAATGAATGGATCGTGATTATGGGCACGCCGGCAGAGTCTAATCCGACAGTTCCGGAATATACAAAAGGAAATTTACAGGAAGGTGATCTTGTGGACGATTGTCCGGCATTTGAAGTTCATTTTGACGGAATTAATATTACGGAAGTAACGAAGATGCTGGAGATTACTCAGGCAAATAAGGATTTGTCCAAGTTACTGGACTATGATCCAACCGAGAAAACGTATTTCGAAAACGGGTGGACCATGAAATACCGGCATATTAGCCACAATCAGGTGTATGTAACCCTGCAAAACACAAATACTGGCGCAACAGAAGCTGTCCCTAATAACCTTATTATGGCCGGTGTCCCGCTTCAGATATTATTTGCTCAGTACATTCCGGTAAAAATGGTAGTCGGCAGCACCATAGTTGGTTACGGAAGTATCACGTTTTCCGGAAAAGGCGCATACCTGCAGTCTGTAGCTTACGGGAATTCCGTAAGCTGGGTTGGATACGGGGTGGTAACAGTTGAGTAGAAATGTTATCCATACACATATTCCAGCCTATAATTAACTCTCATTGGCCCCTCTCGATTTGCAGGATAAAAATACTGGAATATTCCACCCCTCCAGATTTCCGGGGCATAAAAATGCACTTCTTGTGCCACATCGTCTCCATTGTATGTTTTTATACTAAGCCGTGTTGTAGTATAGTCAGTTCCAAACAGTTCTTGTAGCTGCTCTATGGAAAATAGTGCTACATAACCTATGTTCATGGCTATATCGACGACCTTAGTGCCAGATACTACCTTAATCCGACCGCCATACATCGTATAGATCTGTTGCTCATCGGTGTTAAGCAACATTTGGAACCCCAATTTCTCAGTCAAATCCTTATTTTACATAAAGAAAGGAGAATTTTTATTATGAAAATTACATTTAATGATGCGTCAGAAATGACCATCCAGTCAGCAACCATCCGAGCAGATGGATCGCTGTTGATCAAAACCATCTCTACTACAGAGGACGAACTCCGGAATACATTCCAGGACGAATTCCGGACGAAACAGATGGTTGTGACAGAAAGAGAGGCAACAATCGCAACCTATGAGAACTACACCAATTTGAATGCGCTGGTGAAATATACCGGAGGAATTCTTGGTGTTGTTCTGTATAAGGAAAAAGAATCTCCAACAGAACGGATGGACAAACTGGCAGAAGCAAACAAGAAGCTTGCCGATGAAAGCTCAGAAATATCTGCAACCGTAGACAGTATCCTTACGGATTTCTTACCGGCACTGTTTGGAGATAAGGAGCCGGATAATTCGGGCGAAGAGGATACCAAAGAAACAGAATAGAGAGGAAAAGAAAGGATGAAGGAAATGACAACATTTATTGCAAGGATGATTATGAAAGAGGCTGATAAAAGCACAGCAGCAGGACAGAAGAAGTACAGAGCATATTTTGTAAAAACGCGCTTATACAAGAGATGGAAAGACAATGTTGATACCATCCTGAAAACAGATGGCTATGAGGATGTAATCGTAGACTAGGAGGTACGCGATGATTAAATTACTTGATATTAAACGCACGTACGGTGATGGCAATATGCGCCTGGAACTCTTGGCAGACAGTAAGGAAGATGTTCTTCCAACACAGCTCGCAGATGTTCCAGGAATAACCGGTGCGGGGAGCATTACGGCGGGAAGTATCTGTATAACACCGGCACTGGATATGTGCATTATGGCAAACGATGGAACATGGGGGCCGTGGGTGTAATGGATAAATTATTATTATACAAAGCTTTAAAAAACAAATCCGGGGCAGAGATATCTGCCTCCGGGAACCCGGTTACATTATCCGGTACGTTGGCGGACAATCCGCTGAAAGAGTGTAAGATCTACGGGTGGAGCAAGCAGGATGGAGATCCAACCCCTGAGAATCCGGTGGAGATAGAATCAGCCGGTATGAAATGGAGTACAGGGAAGAATCTCTTTTCAGGATTCGTATTCGGTGGAACAAGTTTGAGAGCTAAAAACGGTATAATAACAACAAAAGAAGGAGCATCATATATCCGCTCAGATCACATCCCGTGTGAAGTTGGAAAGCATTATGTATATAACATCCCGGAAGGGTGGAGATGTAGTCAGACAGTTTTTTGTAATTCTGACAAAAAATATATAGGAATACCAAAAGTTCCACAATCTTTTAATGTTCCCGAAGATACTGCATATTTTGCATTTCAGATAGCCAAGACGGATACCACCCCAATATACCAAGCTGACTTAGATGCCGTTAGTAAATTGGTACAAGTGGAACAGGCAGATGTATGTACGGAGTATGAACCATATACTGGTGGAGTGCCGAAACTCTACAGTGACCAGATAGGTGTTACGGCACATGGTAAGAACCTGTTTGATCTGGAATATGCCAAAAGCCTGAAAAATTGGAAATCGGGAACTGCTGGCTATTATTATATTCCGTATTATGTTGGGAATGGAAATGTGGTAACAGTAACATATGAATCTGAATTGCAGCAAGGACTTGAAGCATATATATGTCTAAATAAAACTGCTGGGCAGACGGATGGATCGTATGGATGGTTATATCATAATGGCTCGCAAAAACTTATTAACAATAAGATAGTATTGGTATCGAATGCAGATTATCTATATCTTAACGCAGCCGGTAAGATTATTGATGTATTAAAGAAAATGACAAATTTCCAAATCGAAGTATCACCATCCCCAACGACCTATGAACCCTACCACGAACCACAATCCCTTTCCATCCAGACGCCAACAGGTCTTCCAGCTATTCCAGTAGACACAGATGGAAACTACACCGATGCCAATGGTCAGCAGTGGATAGCGGACTATGTGGATTTGAAGCTAGGGAAGTTGTATAAAAAAGTAACGCGATTAAATCTGAAAGATGTTGATGTTACAAACATAGTACATGGTTTCCATTCAAACGGAAATGGTTATTTATCATTCAGCATTAAAAATGTAGATAAAGAGCAGATACCTATATCGAACCGATATAAAGGTTCGATATGGACTGTAAAAAGCGGATATGTGTACGCACCTAATAGTAATAGCATTGTTTTAGTTGATGATAGATTTACGGATAAGCAAACAGCAATTAAACTGGTTCAAGACACATATGTAATTTATGTATTAACATCACAAATCGAAACCGACCTCACACCAGAAGAAATCCAGGCATACAAGAACCTTGTAACCTATGCCGGAACAACTATCGTGGAGAATGATGTAGACTGTTATATGGAAGTCTCTGCCGGTGGTGGAGATGCATTAAGAGCCAAGAAGCTGGCGTTGATACTGGGAGAGTAGAGGTGATCATATGGAAATACGTGCAAGACCGAAAGGTCTTATTTTTATACCTATTTTCAAGAAGAAAGGAAAGCACATGGCAACAATTATCTCAGCCTGTATATCTGCAGGAGTAACTCTAGTAGTGTGTTTGATTCAGCAAGAGAAGACAAGATCTCTTATGGAGTATAAGCTGGACGAACTCACAAAAAGAGTTGATAAGCATAATAATACAATAGAACGTACTTACCACCTGGAAGAACAGATGGCACTACAGGAAGAAAAAATGAAGGTAGCAAATCATAGAATTTCAGATTTAGAAGAGAAGGTGAATTAAATGAAAGATTGGAAGAAGTGGGCAAAATGTGCTGGAATCAGAGCAATCAAAACTGTAGCACAGACTGCAATAGCAACCATCGGTACGGCAACAGCACTCGGACAGGTGGATGCAAAACTTGTGATTTCGGCATCCGCGCTGGCTGGAATCTTGTCACTGCTAATGAGCATTGCCGGATTACCGGAATGTAACACAGAGGGCGAGTAATCGTCCTCTTATTATTTATGTGCGACGTCGCACAGGAAGGGGATTAATATGGAAGATAAAAAAAGCATGGAAGTAGCAACTGATCAGAACGAAGGTTATGAATTCGACGAAGGTATCGAGCCGACACCGGAAGAAATAGAAGCAGCCAAGAAGCTGGCAGAACAGGAGGTGTAATCATGGGAGTATACAACGTACATGGCGGTCATAACAGAATTGTGCCAGGAGCAGGACACTATCTGGACGAAGTAACAGAAGACAGAAGAATCACAGCCGGAGTAATCACATTACTGCAGGCATCAGGACATACAGCTTACAACTGTACTGATGATATTGGAAAAACGGTAGGAGCCAATCTTGCGAATATTGTAGCCAAATGCAACACCCACTCTGCAGACTTAGATATCTCCATCCACCAGAATGCGGCTAGGGTAGATCCTGGAGACGGAAAGACAAAAGGTGTGGAAGTGTTCGTATACAGTACCAGCTCTAAGGCTTATGCTGCAGCTGGAAGAGTATGCGCAAAACTGGCAGCACTCGGATTTACGAACCGGGGTGTCAAGATCAGCACAGGTCTGTACGTCTTGAAGCATACTAAATCACCAGCAATGCTGATTGAAGTAGGATTTGTCGATGATAAGGATGATGCAGATCTGTACAATAAGGTTGGCGTGAATGCCATCTGTAAAGCGATCACAGAAGGTATTCTGGATAAATCTGTTGGGGCAGTGCCGGCATCAAAGCCAGCTACAACACCGACTCCTAAGCCAGCACCAAAACCTGCAGCTAAACCGGTATCATCCAATCCATACAAAAACGGAAGCACCTACACCCTTAAGGCAGATGCTCTTAGAGTACGTACCGGAGCCGGAACAAACTACAGGGCAAAAACATATAAAGAACTCTCTGCCAATGCTAAAAAGAATGCTTACGGCAACGGCAACCTAAAAAAAGGAACAAGAGTAACCTGTATGTCAACTAAGATGATCGGAAACGATATTTGGATGCAGATTCCATCAGGTTGGATTGCTGCACGATATGGGGGAAAGACTTATGTAGGATAATCAAAATCGTCTTGTACTAACTGGCTAACTCCAAAACCGGTCACAAGAGAAAGGTCGATCCCTTCCTTCTCAAAATAATTCTTTTCCATTGCAACATACATCGGTGCATAGAAGATAGAATGAGCGACTTCATTCAGTGTGACAGGAGTCAGATCCGTCTTTTTATCATTGATAGATTTTGAAGTTTTTGAAGTTTTGCCTGTCGCAGATTCCGGTTTATCAGCGGATGTGCATGCCAAAAGTGAAGTGACGGATAGTGTAAAAAGTAGAAGAAGAGCGGTGATACACTTTTTCATAAGATCCTCCCAGGGAAATATATTCTATGCTTTATAGTATATTCAGATGTGAAAGATCAGTGACAGGGGGTGGATGGATTACAAAATTTCTTGTTTTATTTTTAATGAATTAATGGTAAAATATTGAAGTATTAACGAAAATGAGAGGAAAAAAGAGTATGAAACAAAAAAATAGCTTTAGCGGGCAGATTGGATTTGTATTTGCAGCTGCCGGAAGCGCAGTCGGTGTAGGAAATCTCTGGCGCTTTCCATATCTGGCGGCAAAAGATGGAGGCGGATTGTTCCTGCTTATCTATCTGGTACTGGTGCTGACGGTCGGATTTGTGTTATTGACTACGGATATTGCAATTGGCCGCAAGACAGGCAAAAGTGCAATCTATGCTTATGAATCAATGCAGAAAAAATGGAAATTTCTTGGAGTGATCACATTCTTGGTTCCGGTATTGATCATGACCTATTACGCGGTTATCGGCGGATGGATTTTAAGATATATTGTTATTTATCTTACAAGCTCAGGGAAGCAGGCAGTAGCAGATGACTGCTTTACCGCATTCATTTCTTCACCATCGTCGGTGTGGTATGGATTGATCTTTATGCTGCTGACAGCATTGATCGTATATAACGGTGTAGAAGACGGAATCGAAAGGGTTTCGAAATTTATCATGCCGGTTCTGCTGATTATGGTAATCGGAATTGCAATTTTCTCACTTACATTGAAGACTACGCTGGATGATGGAACGGTACGTACCGGATTGCAGGGGCTTAAGGTGTATATGAAACCGGATCTGACAGGAATTACGGTTGGCCGCTTCCTGCAGATTACACTGGACGCAATGAGCCAGCTGTTCTTCTCTCTGAGTGTATCAATGGGAATTATGATTACATATGGCTCATATGTTAAGAAAGATGTAGATCTGAATAAGGCAGTATCGCAGATTGAGATTATGGATACCGGAGTTGCATTCCTTGCCGGTGTTATGATCATCCCAGCAGTATTCGTATTCTCCGGTTTGGACGGAATGTCAGCGGGACCGGGGCTGATGTTTGTATCATTACCAAAGGTATTCTACAGTATGGGAACGGTCGGACGTGTGATCGGAATTCTGTTCTTTGTACTGGCAGGATTTGCCGCATTGACATCCTGCATTTCGGTACTGGAATCAATCACTGCAAACTGTATGGAATTATTTCACACAGAGCGTAAGAAGACGACCAGAGTGTTATCGGTGATCTACCTTATCGCAACAGCAGTGATCGCACTTGGATACAGCATCTTCTATGTAGAAGTTGCACTTCCAAACGGAAGTACAGGACAGCTTCTGGATATCATGGACTATATCAGTAACAGCTTTATGATGCCGTTTATTTCGCTGTTATCAGCAATCTTGATCGGCTGGATCATGAAGCCGTCATGGATTGCGGAGGAAATGGAACTGAATGGCGAGAAATTCAAACGTAAAAAGTTATATAATGTGATGATGCGTTATATTATGCCGGTTATCATGGTGATTCTGTTCCTGCAGTCAACAGGTGTGTTGAATCTGATTATGAAATAATAATATTGGAAGTAAATGAAGCAAAAAGGAGATCAGAGAAATATGAGTACAAAAGCAGAACATGCAGCAGAATTACACCAAAGAGGATGCAACTGCGCCCAGGCAGTAGCCTGTACATTTTGCAAAGAATTCGGAATCAGTGAAGACGATATGTTTCGTATCGCAGAAGGTTTTGGTCTGGGTATGGGCGTGATGGAGATGTGTGGTGCATTGTCTGGAATGGCAATGATCATCGGCCTTGATAACAGTCAGGGAGGCACAGAAGAAGGATCCAGAACCAAAGGGGATACATATAAGAAGATCCGAAGCAAAGTAGAAAAATTCAAAGAGAAAAATGGTTCCTGCATCTGCCGGGAGTTAAAAGGTGTGGAGACAGGAAAAGTTCTCTGCAGTTGTCCACAGTGTATCGCAGATGCCGTAGCTTTGACAGAAGAATATCTGGCAGAGCAGGGAAAATAAAGTCTGGATAAAATAAAGCTCAGGGAAAATGAAATCCGGGAAAAGTCAATGCATAATGGAGAAAAGAAATGCGATTAAAAAATATATTAATTGTTGTAAAAGATATCGAACATTCCAAACAATTCTATCACGACCTGTTCGGACTGAATACAATTCTTGACAATGACGGCAATGTGATATTAACGGAAGGCCTGGTACTTCAGGACGAAAAGATATGGAAAGAAGTTCTGAATAAGGATATTATTCCGGAAAATCATGCCAGTGAGTTATATTTCGAAGAACCGGATGTCGAAGCATTTGCCAGAAAGCTTGAAAAGTTGTATCCTAATGTTAGGTATGTCAACCGGCTGATGACACACAGCTGGGGGCAGAAGGTGGTCCGTTTCTATGATCCGGATGGCAATCTGATCGAAGTAGGAACACCGATGTAAAGAAATAATCCTACCGAAGTATAAAAAATGTGATAAAATGGTTGCAGTCAGGGAACTGATTGCAGCCATTTTTTTGGTATCGCCATGTGTTCGTAAGGAACTGCCAGTGGCAGGTCATGTAGATACAAAAGTATGCAAGAGAAGTTGCTGGCGGTCGATTCTGAGGATTAACAGAGACAGAACATGAAAGGACAAGAATCATGAAGATAACATCAGTTGCAGTATTAGGTGCAGGTGCGGTAGGTTCCTATGTGATCTGGGGACTTGCGGACCGTGAAGATATAAAGCTTGGTGTGATCGCCGAAGGAGAGAGAAAGGAAAGACTGAGCCGTCAGGGCTGTGCGATCAACGGAAAGGTCTATCATCCGGAGGTGTGGACACCAGAGGAAGCAGAAAATGTGGATTTCCTGATCGTTTCTTTAAAATACGGTGCATTACCGGGAGCATTGGAAAGCATCCGAAAAATAGTTGGAAAAGATACTAGTGTAATGAGCCTGATGAATGGCGTGGACAGCGAAGAGATCATCGCAGAACAGATTGGAAAGTCACACATTCTTCCGGCTGTGATTAAAGTAGCGTCACACAGAGAAGCGGACGGATATCATTTCGATCCGGAGACAACACTCGGGATCATCTTCGGTGAATATGAAGCCCCATACGAAAGTGAAAGGGTAAAGGCGGTGAAAGAACTGTTTGCCGGTACGGGAATCCATTACCGCTCAACGGAATATGCAATAGAAGAAGTGTGGTGTAAATTTCGTCTGAATGTCTGCAATAATCTGCCACAGGCAATCTTGGGAGCAGGTGTTGGCTGTTACCGGGACAGTGAACATATGAAAGCAATTCAGAATGGTTTGAAAAAAGAACTGGAAGCAATTGCAGAAGCGAAAGGAATTGACATCAGTAAAGCGGACAGAATGTCCGGACGGGGAAGTGCGGTTCCGCCAAAGGCCCGTTATTCCACATTACAGGATCTGGATGCAGGACGTCATACGGAGATCGATATGTTTTCCGGAGCGCTGATGCGTATGGGAAAAGAACTGGGGATTCCAACACCATATAATGAATATACCTATCATATGATCAAAGCACTGGAAGAAAAGAATGACGGCAGATTTGCCTATACAGGAGAGGAAGAACCAACCTGGTCGAAATAAAAAGTTTGGGGAAGAGATATGTTAAAAAAAGAAGAAATGATTACACTTTTAAAGAATGACGTAGTTCCGGCACTTGGCTGCACGGAACCGGTATGTGTAGCACTGTGCGCAGCAAATGCAGGGAAAATGACGGAAAATAAGATCCGCTCGATAGAAGTGGAAGTAAATGCAGGAATCTATAAAAATGGAATGTCGGCAGGAATCCCAGGCTGTGATTATGTAGGACTTCCATATGCAGCAGCACTGGGAGTATATCTTAAGAATCCGGAAAAAGGGCTGGAACTTCTGGAAGATATCACACCGGAAATTCTGGAACAGATGAAAGAACTGTGCGGTATGGCTGCTGTATCCGTGAAGATTAAAGAGCAGGAGCAGGGATTGTATGTGAAATGTAAGATCAAGACAGAAGCAGATATGATCACATCGGTCATCAGAGGAACACATACGAATCTTGTATATCTGGAGAAAAATGGAAAGATTATATATGAAAAAAATCAGGAAAACGGACAGGCATCAGATAATGCTCTGATTGAGGCGTTGAAACAGATGACAATTGCACAGATCCGCCAGGTTGCAGATACAGCTTCAGAGGAAGAATTACATTTCCTGATGGATGGAGTGGAAATGAATGAAAGACTGGCAGCTTATTCCGAAGATAAGAAAGTCGGAGTAGGAATTGCAGATACGCTTCGGAGTGAAAAAGGTTCAGAGGTGTTGAAGAATGATCTGCTGACCAGAATTATGCTGAAAGTAAGTTCGGCAGCCGAGAGCCGTCTGGACGGCTGTCCGCTGCCGACGATGAGCAGTTCCGGTGCGGGAACAAAAGGTCTGGTAGTGATCCTGCCGGTCAGTGAAGCAGCAGACGCATTGGAAGTGTCAATGGAGAAAAAGGTGCGTGCGCTTGCAATTGCTCACCTGGTAAACCGTTATATCAATGCTTATATAGGAAAGCTGTCACCGATGTGCTCCTGTGTCATGGCATCATCAACGGCTGCATCCGTAGGAATTGCTTACCTGCTGGGAGGCAGTGACGAACAGCTTGGGTATGCGGTGCGAAATATGTCTGGGACGGTAACGGGAATGATCTGTGACGGCGGAAAGGTCGGCTGTGCAATGAAGGTTGCAACAGGATCATCAGCAGCCCTGCTTTGTGCGCTGACGGCCGTTCATGATGCGCCGCTTCGTGTGAGTGACGGTATCTGTGCAGAGACATCGGAAGACTGTATCCGTCATATGGCACAGATCGGTAATCAGGGGATGGCGCAGACGGATAAAGAAATCATTCATATTATGGAGCAGAAAAAGTGATGAAAAAAAAAGTGAAACAACAGCATATGTTTTCAAATAAAATGATCGCCGGTATTCTGATACCGGTCGTTCTGGAACAGTTATTGAATTCAATTATGGGAACGGCAGATACGATGATGGTAAGTAATATTGGATCTGCAGCTATCTCGGCAGTATCGCTGGTGGACTCTATCAATATTCTTGTGATACAGGCATTTTCGGCACTGGCAGCAGGAGGAGCAATTGTCTGTTCACAGTATATCGGACAACAGAATAAAAAGATGGCGAATGAATCTGCAAGACAGGTGTTATTCATCATCACGGCCATCTCGATCGCAGTCAGTGTGTTATGTCTGGGATTTAAGAAACCGCTTTTGCGCCTGATTTTTGGTTCAGTAGAAGCTGACGTTATGAGAGCCTCAGAGACATATTTCTTTTATACAGCTATTTCATTTCCGTTCATAGCGGCATATGATTCGGCGGCATCCATTTTTCGCGCGCAGGAGAATACGAAGGGTCCAATGCTCATTTCCATGATCTCGAATGTTCTGAATATTGTTGGAAATGCAATTATGATCTGGATTTTCCATATGGGAGTTGCGGGTGCGGCAATTTCTACACTGGTCTCCCGTATATTCTGTGCAGTGGTAGTATTGATTCAATTAAGAAAAGACCGGCAGCCAATCGTGGTAAGAGATTACCTGAAAATCCGTCCGGACTGGGCAATGATCCGGAGAATACTCGGAATCGGAATTCCGTCCGGTGTGGAAAACAGTATGTTCCAGCTTGGGAAACTGGCGATACAGTCTACCGTATCAACATTAGGTACAACAGCAATCGCAGCACAGGCAATGACAAATATTCTGGAGAATCTGAATGGAATGGCGGCAATCGGAATTGGTGTAGGGTTGATGACAATTGTAGGTCAGTGTATGGGAGCGGACAGAAAAGATGAGGCGGTCTATTACATAAAAAAATTAAGCGTGATTGCAGAAGTGGCAATCATTGTAAGCTGCCTGCTGGTATTTGCATTGACCGGACCTGTAACAGTTCTTGGCGGCATGGAGCCTGCAAGTGCAAAGATGTGTTTCCATATGGTAACCTGGATTACGCTTGTGAAGCCGATTGTATGGACGCTGGCATTTGTTCCGGCATACGGACTTCGTGCGGCGGGAGACGTAAAATTTTCTATGATCACGTCGTGTCTGGTCATGTGGCTGTGCCGATTTTGTCTGTGCGTGATACTGATCCGATTTCTGGGATTTGGACCGATGGGCGTCTGGATCGGTATGTTTGCCGACTGGACAGTGCGTGCAGTAATATTTACATGGAGATTCCATAGCAGAAGATGGTTAAGGTATAAGGTGATTTAACCATTATTATGAATCAATAGAGTATGAGATCAAAACAAATAATAATCAGGAAGATTAAAGGAGAAAGAAAATGAATGAATTATATGAATTGATTGAAAAAAAAATAAAGGCATCCGGATATCCGAGACCAATCTCGGGGGAAGATGTATATGATGATATCTGTGATCAGATCGATGGAAAAGAAAACGGGACGTATTTATTATTGTCAAAATTTGAAGAAGATGTGGTATTTGAGTATCATATTACGATTCGGGATGAGGATTTTAATCTGGGAGTTCTGACGATGAAGACACCGGAAGGTACATTTGAAGTAGACTTCGATGCATAGATTTACTTGGGATTTAATTCAGGAAGGCTGTGGATACCCGAACCGGAATAAAGCTTGAAA
>OLOG01001281.1_pt1 | contig 15924 bp, 18 predicted proteins | sample 1672351 | NCBI WGS metagenome assembly OLOG01 (sample SAMEA3136674, study PRJEB25190) | human gut metagenome | biome: human gut; feature: human-associated habitat; material: faeces | place: Austria | collected 2013 | reverse complement strand
ACTTTTCAGGCCGCAAGTGTGCGAGCAAAGCGAGTGCGCGCAGCGGACTGCATCCCTTCTCTGAAATGCTTGCATTTCAGAGAGAGCGTGTCGAGTTTCTCGACACGCTCAAAGGTAGTCCATTCCATGCGGAATGGACCACCTTTTGCTCTGTTAACTGAAAATACGGCGGATCGTGATAATGCTCTTGTAGGTGACACTGCTGTAAGTAATGCCATAGTTTTTGCCAAGCGCACTGATGATCTGGCCGTTGCCCACATAGATGCCGACATGGTGGTTATAGCATACGATGTCGCCGGGCTGGATGTCAGACAGGCTGACGGACTGGCCATAGCTGCGCTGCGCGCTGGAGGAGTGGGGCAGGGAATAGCCAAAATGGGCATAGACCTGCATTACGAAGCCGGAGCAGTCTACACCGCCGGTTAGGCTGGTGCCGCCCCACACATAGGGGTTACCGTAAAACTGCTGGGCATAGTCGGCCACCGCGCTTCCGGTGCCGCCGCTGACGGTACTGCCGCCCTCGTAGCTGGATGCGGATCCGGCGGAGGAACTGGTACGGTTGGATGCGGTGCTCTGCCGGGAAGAGGAAGAACCGGAACTGCTGTGGGAGATCACGGTGGCGGGACCGTCGGAAGCAGCGGTAAAGGAGACGTTGATGTAGCCCTCGGTGCCATCGTAGGTCACCTTATACCAGTCGCCGGCCTTGCCGCTGACCGCAACGACGATACCGTTGGCGATCTGCCCCAGACTGTCGGCTGAGGTGTCGGCGCTTTTGCGCAGGGTCAGCGAGGAAGCAGTGATCTGGGCGAAGCTGGGGTAGTCCTGGTAGCCGTCCGCAGTGGTGGCACTTACATAAGCGCCGCTCACATAGCCGATCTGACCATTATAGCTGACCTGATACCAGCTGCCATAGCTGCCGCATACCGTGAGCACGGTGCCCTCCGGGATTGCTGCCAGCTGGGCGAAGGCTGTGCCCGCGCCCGCCCGGAGAGTCAGAGAGGAGGCAGTGACCTGAATGTAGCCCGCAGTGACAGTTTCGCTGAAGCTTACATAGTCGGCGCTCACATAGCCGCTCTGGCCGTTGAATACGGCGCCGTACCAGCCGTCGCCGTTGTCGGCGGTGATCTGGAAGGTGGCACCGGCGGGAAGGCTGGTCAGCACACCGGCTTCCGTACTGGCCTCGCTGCGCAGACTCAGGGAGTCGGCGCTGACAGTGCCGTAGCCGATGCACTGAGAATCGTTCTCGGTGGAGAGGAGCTTCTTCTCCACATAGCCGGTCAGCGTGCCGTTGGTGACCTGATACCAGTTACCGATGCTGTCCATGATATCCAGCGTGGTGTTCGCCTGGAGCAGAGCAAGAATGTTGCTGTTGCTGTCCGCCTGCTCGCGCAGGATAACGGCGGCACGGGTGGTCACGCCGATAGCCATGGGGTTGACATAGAGATAGTCGCTAGAAATATAACCGGTGTAATTGCTGGTTCCGTCGGAGTAGCCCACCTGGATCCAGCCCTCCAGGCTGTCATCCAGAATGGTGACCACGCTGCCTGCGTCGATCTGGGTGAGCACAGAAGAATCCGTGCTGGCCTCGTTGCGCAGATTTACGCCGCCCTCGGTCAGGGTTGCGGTGCGGGTGACACCGGCGGAGTTGACCGCAGCGTTTCCTGCGGTGGTACCGATGGTGACCAGATCACGGCTGACGTAGCCGCTGAGCTGTTCGCCGTCAGAGTCGGTGTAGCTCACCTGGTACCAGGTGTCGTTGCTGGAATCCAGAATTTCAAGCGTGTCGCCCTGGTTCAGCACGCCGATCTCTTCCGAGTCGGTGCTGGGCTGGCTTCTCAGCCGGACGCTGTCTCCCGTCACACTGCCAGGCTGAGCGGCGCTGGCAGAGAAGGCGATGGCGCCAACCATCAAGGTAGCCGTAAGAGATACTCCGGCAACACGGGTGAGAATGCGGTGGATTCGGTTCATGTAAAACCTCCGTAGTAATACGCAGGTAAGGGAGAGCTCCGCTTATTTGGAGGTAAGTGCCCGCTTCAGCCAGACGTCGCCCAAGTCCATTGCGGCGTAAAGGCTGTTTTTTTCACTTTTGCGGACGACCCGGTCCCGGCTTTTCAGGTCGGGGTCGGTGAGCTGGAGCTGGACGGCGACCTTGGTGGCCACCTCCATATCCTTTACCTTTTCGGTGGATAGGATCTGAAGCATGATGATGTAGGAATCGGCCATGCTTCCGTAGTAAATCAGATTGTCCTTCCGGCGAAGGGGATGACCTTTGTAGGTCAGGGGAAGGGTTTTGGACTCAGCCATGAAAGTACCTCCTGAATTTGTAACCAATTGTAACAGATTGTTTCTAACTTGTCAACAGCACCGTCAAGGACGGGAAATGACGGGGCGTGCCGACACTTGTCAGGGCATGAAAAAGCCTGCCGCAGCAAGGAAAAACACGGCGAACGATTTCTCCCGGACAATCAAACAGGGCCGTCCTTTTGGGGACGACCCTGGTTTTGACTCAATTCGATCAGACGTCCAGATAGTAACGGACCAGTTCCTGCAACAGCTCGTCCCGATCCAACTTGCGGATCAGGGTGCGCGCATTGTTGAAATTGGTAATATAGGTGGGATCTTCCGAGAGGATATAACCGACGATCTGGTTGATCGGGTTGTAGCCCTTCTGCTGAAGGGAGTTATAGACCTGAGAAAGGATCTCACGAATGTCGAGGGTATCGTCTGCAGGGAGATCAAAACGACGGGTATAATCAGACATGGGTAACACCTCCTGCGTTGTCAGACAAAAACAACACCTATCACATATATACAATATTCTATAACATTTTTTTTTAATTGTAAAGAGTAAAACCGGGTTTCGTTGACATTCCGTCTCCAAAATTCAGTTGATTTGCAGTGGAAAGCGCAGATTTGAAGTTTGCTTTGCCTTACAATGTGCAAAAACCGGGCCGCCCATACACAGAGCGGCCCGGTCAGTTTATTGAAAAATCGTTTTTGTGTTGTATCAGGCGGACTGCCTTTCACAGAAAGCCGGTGCTTTTATGCGCTTCAGCGCAGTACAGCGCCCTTTTCCTGCTCCAGTGCGGCCAGAATGGCCTTCACATCCTCATCGGACTCGGCGTCGGTCAGGGTGTGATCCTCACTTCGGAGCTTCAGGGAGAAGGCCACGCTCTTCTTGCCGGCGGGAATGGGAGCACCGGTGTAGATATCGAACAGTGCGATCTCTTTCACCAGACCCTTGCCGCTCTTGGCAATGCAGGCCTCCAACTCGCCGACAGGCAGATCGGCATCGCAGACTACGGCGATGTCCCGGGCCACAGAGGGGTACTTGGGCAGGGGCTTGTAGGTGATCTCGGTGTGCTCCAGCGCCAGCAGGGCGGTGAAGTCCAGACGGGCCAGATACATCCGGTTGGTCACGTCGTAATTCTTGGCCACCAGCGGGTGGATTTCGCCCAGTGTGCCGATGACCTGACCGTTCGCGGTCACATCAGCACAGCGGCCGGGATGGAAGGCGGGACGCTCGGCATTGGCGATGTAGCTGACGCCGTCCACGCGGAAGGCCTTCAAAATGGCCTCCACAGCGCCCTTCAGGCGGAAGAAGTCCATACCGCCGCCGTAGGCGCCCAAAATCAGATCCTGACGCTCGTCGGCCATGGCGGTGCCTTCGCGCTTGCCGTAAATGCGGGCCAGCTCATAGAGCATCGCCTTGGGGTTGTGGTAGTGCTCGTTGCGGGCCAGCACCTCCAGCATGGAGGGGACGGCAGTGGTGCGCATGATGGAGGTGTCCTCGCCCAGCGGGTTCAGAATGCGGATGCTGTCGCGCTTGGGGGAGTCGACGGGCATACGCACCTTGTCGTAATAGCTGGGGGAGATGAAGGAATAGGTCATGATCTCGCTGTAACCCAGGCTGCGGCAGGGGGAGGTGGCCAGTACCTCGGCCTTCTGCTTGGTGTTCAGACCGCCGCGGGTGGTCTGGCCGCGCATCAGGGTGACAGGCAGGTTATTATAGCCAAAGAACCGGGCGACCTCCTCGGCGATGTCGGAGTAGTGCTCCACGTCGGAACGCCAGGAGGGGACGATGATGGTGTCGCCATCCATGGTGAAGCCCAGGCGCAGGAGGATCTCGATCATGGCCTCCTTGGAGATGTCGGTACCCAGCAGATTGTTGATCTTGTCGGGCTCCAGCAAAACGGTGGTGGGGTTCTTGTCAGCGGCGATCACGTCGATCACGCCATCCACGACCTCGCCTGCACCTAGCAGTTCCACCAGTTCGCAGGCGCGCTGTACGCCCAGATAGGTGTTCATGGGGTCAAGACCCTTCTCATAGCGGCCGGAGGCCTCGGTGCGCATACCCAGTGCAGTGGCGGTGCGGCGGACGGAGACGCCGTTGAAATTGGCGGATTCAAAGACCACGGCGGCGGTGTCGCCCACGATCTCGGAGTTGGCGCCGCCCATGACGCCGGCCACACAGACGGGTTTGTTCTCGTCGCAGATGCACAGCATGCTGGTGGTCAGCTTGCGCTCGTTGCCGTCTAGCGTCTGGATGGTCTCGCCCTCGCGGGCGGTGCGGATGATCAGCTTGCCGCCTTCCACGCAGCTGAAGTCAAAGGCGTGCATGGGCTGGCCATACTCCAGCATGACGTAGTTGGTGATGTCAACAATGTTGTTGATAGGACGCACACCGGAGGAGCGCAGACGCTCCCGCATCCACTTGGGGGAGGGGGCGATCTTGACGTTTTTCACCATGCGGGCGGTGTAGCGGGGGCAGAGTGCGGGATCTTCGATCTCCACATCCAGATCCTCCATGACGCTGCCGCCGCAGCCCTTCACCTCGGGGGTGTGTAGCGTCAGAGGCTGCTGGAAGGTTGCGGAAGCCTCACGGGCCAGACCGATCACGGACAGGCAGTCCGGGCGGTTGGGGGTGATCTCAAATTCCACCACATGGTCGTCCATGCCGATGATGGGCTTGATGTCGTCGCCGGGGGCGATGCCCTCTTCGTTCAGAATGAAAATGCCGTCGGGAATGCAGTTGGGAAACTCCATCTGCTCGGCGTGCAGGTCGGCCAGCGTGCAGATGGTGCTGTCGGCGGTGTTCAGCGCCACCATATCGCCCTCATGCAGGTTCTGCAGGTTGGTGGTCAGCGCGGCAGTGCCGTCGCCGGTGTTTGCGGTGACGGAGAAGGTGGAATAGCCGACGGTCTCCACGCCGGTGATCTGGGCGGCGATCACCTTGCCGAAGATCTTGTGGCCGGGCTGGATGTCGGCGGGGATGCTGGGGTGCTCCTTGTCGATGGGGTGATAGTCGCCCAGAATGGCGGCGGCCTCGATCACACCATAGGGGAAGTCGTGCTCATCCAGTCCAAGCTCAGACATACCGCACAGCATGCCGTTAGAGGCCTCGCCGCGCAGCTTGCCCTTGGTGATCTTGATGCTGCCGGGCAGAGTGGACTTGTGCTTGGCCACGGGCACCAGATCGCCCGCATGGACGTTCCAGGCGCCGGTGCAGATCTGCACGGTCTCATCGCCCACGTCGATCTGGCACACCCACATATGGTCGGAATTGGGGTGGCGCTTCATCTCCGTCACGCGGCCCACGACCACGTTGGAGATCTCGTGTCCCAGCTCCTCAAAGGTCTCCACCTTGGAGCCGGAAATGGTCATGGCCTCGGAGAAGGCCTTGTCGTCAATGTCGTTGACGCTGATATTGGGAACGAACTCGTTCAGCCAGTTACGGGAAAGAATCATTGTGTTTCAGCCTCCTTCGATCAGAACTGTTCCAGGAACCGGACGTCGTTTTCAAAGCAGAGCTTCAGGTTGTTGATGCCGTAGCGCATCATAGCCAGACGCTCCACGCCCATGCCGAAGGCCCAGCCGGAGTAGACATCGGTGTCGATGTTGCAGCCCTTGAGCACCTTGGGATGGATCATGCCGGCGCCCAGTACCTCGATCCAGCCCTCGCCCTTACAGACGGAGCAGCCCTTGCCGTGGCAGGCGAAGCACTGCACGTCCACCTCGCAGGAGGGCTCGGTGAAGGGGAAGTGGTGGGGACGGAACCGGGTGACGGACTCCTCACCGTACAGGCTCTTGATGACGGCGTTCAGGGTGCCCTTCAGATCGGCCATGGTGATGCCCTTGTCCACGACCATGCCCTCGATCTGGTGGAACATGGGGGAGTGGGTGGCGTCCGCCTCGTCCTTGCGGTACACACGGCCCGGAGCGATGATGCGGATGGGGGGCTCGTGAGTCTCCATGGTGCGCACCTGCATGGGGCTGGTCTGGCTGCGCAGCAGTACGGCGTCGTTTTTGGGATCCTCATCACCCTTGGTGATATAGAAGGTGTCCGTCCACTCACGGCCGGGGTGGCCCTCCTCGGTGTTCAGCTTGGTGAAGTTGTACTCGGCCAGCTCTACCTCGGGGCCTTCGGCCACGCTGAAGCCCATGCCGATAAAGATATCCTTCACCTCGTCCATGATGAGGGTGATGGGATGCTTGTGACCCAGCTCATGGGGTTCGCCGGGGATGGTGACGTCCACGGTTTCGGACTTCAGCTTCAGCTCCAGAGCCAGCTCCTCCAGGTGCTTGCTCTGCTGGGAGATGGCGTCGGTCAGGGCGGAGCGGACCTCGTTGGCCAGCTGACCCATCACGGGGCGCTCCTCGGCGGACAGGGAACCCATCTGCTTCAGCACGGCGGTGAGTTCGCCTTTCTTGCCCAGGTACTTGACCCGCAGGGCATCCAGCGCGGCGGCGGTGTCCACCTTCTGGATGGACGCGAGCGCATCGGCGCGGATCTGCGCCAGTTTTTCCTTCATTGTAAAAACTCCTTTACTGGTGTGAAAATTGACAAAATAAAAAGACCCTTCCTCCCACAATGGGGACGAAAGGCCAGCCTTCCGCGGTACCACCCGCATTCGGATCCCGGAAAGATCCGCACTTAGAGATGGGGTAACGGCCATCAGCCGGTCCGGCATTTCCTCCGAACTGCTCCCGGGCGAACCGATCCCGCTTCCTCCGCGCCCGCTTTCAGCCTGTGACAGGCTCTCTCTGATGGGGAAGGTGCAGGGATATTTTCCCGTTCTTCGCAAGATAACACACTATTTATATCACAACATTTTGCAGAGTGCAAGGGGGCGGCGAAAAAAACGGTAATATTTTGCCTGCAAAGTTCCCTTTTGCGCTATGGCGTGTTAAAATAATAAAGTTCATTCTGTGACTTTTCAGAAGGAGAGTGGAACAATGAGAATTGCGACAGCGCAGCAGATGCGCGATCTGGATCATATGACCATCCACGACCGGGGGGTGCCCTCGGACGTGCTGATGGAGCGGGCGGCACAGGGGATTTTAACGGCCTGCCTCAGCTGCGTAGATCTTCCGGAAGGAAAATGTGCGGCGGTGTTCTGCGGCGCAGGGAACAACGGCGGCGACGGCGTGGCCGTGGCCCGGCTGTTGCTGGAGGCCGGGCTGACTGTACGGGCCTTCCTTGTGGGACGACGTGAAAAAATGACTGACGACTGCCGGGAGATGGAGCGCCGCCTGAACCCGCTGGCCCGGAAGCTGGGCATTGAAAAGCTGCTGGAGAAGTACCCCTACGAGGTCTCCGGCGGCCAGAAACAGCGCGCCGCCGCGGCCCGGGCGCTCATCACGGACCCCCGGCTCATTCTGGCCGACGAGCCTACCGGCGCGCTGGACAGCAAGTCCACCGACGAGCTGTTGCGGCTCTTCGAGGCCGTCAACCGGGAGGGGCAGACCATCGTCATGGTCACCCACTCCGTCAAAGCGGCCAGCCATGCCGGCCGGGTGCTGTTCATCAAGGACGGCGAGGTGTTCCACCAGCTCTACCGGGGCAGCGCCACCGACGAGGAGCTCTATCAGAAGATCAGCGACACGCTGACCGTGCTGGCAACGGGCGGTGAGCAGGAATGAAAAGCCTCTACCTGCGTCTGGCGGCAAGCAACATCAAAAATAACCGCCGCTTTTACCTGCCCTTTCTGCTGACCGCCGTCATAACGGTGGCCTGCTTCTTCATCCTCTGCTCCGTCGGCCTGAGCCAGACCCTGCCCGGCGGCCAGACGGTCATTCTGGTCATGCGCTTCGGCGTGATCGTGGTGGCCATTTTCAGCGTTATCTTTCTCTACTACACCAACAGCTTCCTCATCAAGCGGCGCAAAAAGGAGCTGGGTCTTTACAACATTCTCGGCATGGAGAAGCGCCACATCGCCAAGGTCATGCTGTGGGAGACGCTGTTCAGCGCCCTCATCGCCATCGGCGGCGGCCTGATCGCGGGCATCCTGCTGGATCGGCTCATGTTCCTGCTGCTTTTAAACCTCATCCACTTCGACGTCGGCATGACCTATGCGCTCCAGCCCGCCGTCATTGCCATCACCGCGGCGCTCTTCGGCGGCATTTTCGTGCTCCTGCTGCTGTCCAATTTGGCGCAGGTCGTCATTGCCAAGCCCATCGAGCTGCTCCGGGGCGGCAATGTGGGCGAGAAGGAGCCAAAGACCCGCTGGCTGCTGGTGGTCATCGGCGTGCTCACGCTGGGCGTCGGCTACTATATCGCCCTGACCACCACCCAGATCGTAATGGCGGTGGGCGTGTTTTTCATCGCCGTCGTTCTGGTCATTATCGGCACCTACTGCCTGTTTCTGGCCGGGAGCATCGCCGTGCTGAAGCTGCTGAAAAAGCGCAAAAACTACTATTACAAGGCCAACCACTTCATCAGCGTGTCCGGTATGCTCTACCGCATGAAGCAGAACGCCGTGGGCCTTGCCAACATCTGCATTCTCTCCACCATGGTGCTGGTGACGGTGGCCTGCACCGTCAGCCTGTACGCCGGGCTGAACGGCATCATTGAGTCGAGCTACCCCCACGACATCACCGCCAGCTTCTTCGCCCCCACGGAGCAGTGCCGCGCCGAGATAGAGGACGTGATCGCCGAGACCGAGCAGGAGACCGGCATTTCCGTGGAAAACTACATCCTTTATTCCGCCCTGACCGGCAACTGGCTGATGGACGGCAGCGAGGTGGTCGCGCCGTCCGCCGGGGGAGAGCAGAACGTGGATCTCAACTACGGCTACTTCTGCATGATGACAGCGGCGGACTGGGAGGCGCTGACCGGCCGACACTACGAGCTCAGCGGCCATGAGGTGGCGCTGGGGGAAGTGTCCGGCGCTCTGCCCGACCGGTTCACCATCATGGGAGAGGAGTTCTCCGTCAAGGACCGCTTTACGGACGCGCCGGCGGACGGCCCGCTGTCCACCTATGTGTCCGACAATCTCTTCTATGTCATCGTGCCGGACAGCGATATGCTGATCCACCTCAGTCAGATCTACAACGATGATAACGCTTCGGACAGCCCGGACACCCTGCCCACCATGCGGCTCAGTCTGGACATCGGCGGCACAAAGGAGCAGAACAAGACCTTTACCGACGGCATTGTGTCCCGGCTCACCGCCCCGTCTGGGGCGTCCTCCTCCTTCGACAGTCTGAGCTACAACACAAAGTCCGGCAATCTGGAGATGATCTACTCCCTCTACGGCGGGTTCCTGTTCCTCGGTATCCTGCTGGGCATCCTGTTCCTGATGGCCACGGTGCTCATCATCTACTACAAGCAGATCATCGAGGGCTACGACGACCGGGTCCGGTTCGAGATCCTTCAGAAGGTGGGCATGGACAAAAAGCTCATTGCCGCCTCGGTGCGCAGCCAGATCCTGACCATGTTCCTACTTCCCCTCGGCGTGGCCGCCCTCCATCTGGCGGTGGCCTTCCCGCTGCTCACCCGGGTGCTCAAGGCCATGATGCTGAACAACACCCCGCTGTTTTTCACCTGTACCCTGGCCACCTTCGGAGCCTTTGCGGCGGTGTATCTTGTCGTTTACGCCTTCACCTCCCGGGTGTATTACCGCATCGTCAGCAGCCGGGAGAGCCGCTGATCCGCCCGTTCACCGAAAAAAAGCAATCGCGCCCATACAGGCGCGGTTGCTTTTTTCTGTCAGGCCGCTATAATAAAACTCATAAATCCACAGGAAATGAGCGATTTTATGTCCGAACGCACTTCTCCGCTGTCCAAAACGCCGCTGTTGTTCCTCTGCGCGCTGATCGCCTGCGCCCTCTGGGGCAGCGCCATCCCCTTTATCAAGCTGAGCTACGCCCAGTTCCGCATTGACACCGGGAATCCCGGCTCGCTGTTGCTCTTTGCCGGGGTGCGCTTCATGCTCGCGGGTACCATGGTGCTGGCCGTTTACAGCGCAAAGGAGCGCCGCGCCCCGCTTCCGGCGGCGCGGGACTGGCCCCGCATCGCCCTTATCAGCCTTTTCCAGACCGCAATGCAGTATTTCTGCTACTACCTCGCCCTGCGCTATACCTCCGGTGTGACCGCCTCCATTCTGGTGGGAACCAACACGTTTTTCTCCATCCTGATCGCCGCGCTGATCTTTCGCATGGAGCCGCTGACCGCCCGCAAGCTGGCGGGGTGCGCGGTGGGCTTTGCCGGTGTGGTGATCAGCCAGCTGGGCGGCGGGGCGCAGTTGGCCTTCTCTCTGCGGGGCGAGGGCATGATCCTGCTCAGCGCAGTGGCCGCCGCCTGCTCCGCCGTGCTCATACGGCGCTTCACCCCCGGCCGCTCCCCCATCCTGTTCAGCGGCTGGCAGTTCTTCCTCGGCGGCGCGGCGCTGACCGCCCTCGGCCTTGCCATGGGCGGCCGCTGGGGGACGGTTTCTCCCGCCTCGACGGCCATGCTGATCTATCTGGCGCTGGTGTCCGCCGTGGCCTATACGCTCTGGGCCGCCCTGCTCAAGCACAATCCGGTGTCCCGGGTCACGGTGTTCGGCTTTCTGACCCCGGTGTTCGGCGTGCTGTTCTCCGCCCTCTTTCTGCAAGAGAGCGGCTCGCTCGACCTGCGGGCGCTGGCGGCGCTGGTGCTGGTGTGCGCGGGCATCTATGTGGTCAACCGCGCACCGGAAAACAGTGAGTAAAAAGCGGATGTTCACGAATTTTTCAGGACATTTTTCCGTATTCGTGCTATGATAACAGAAGAAACCATTCAGAAGGAGGGGTCTCTATGAAAAAGACTGTGCGCACCATTGCCATCATCGCCGGAGTGATCTCCGGTCTGGCCGCCATCATCGCCCCTGTTGTTGTGCTGATCCGCCATCTGCATGGCCGGCACAGCGCCTGATTGAAGCGAACGAACGTAAGTAAGGAGGAGTTTCCCATGTCCACCCCCGCCATTCTGGTCACGCTGCGGGGCGAGAGCGATCGAAGGGTCGCCACGCTGACCATCTCCAATCCGGAAAATCTGAACGCGCTGACCACCGAGATGCAGCTTCAGTTTATCGACGCCATCACCACGCTGGAGGCTGACGACTCCGTCCGCGGCATCATCATCCGGGGGGCGGGCGAAAAAGCCTTCTCCGCCGGAGGCTCCATGGACTCCCTGTCCGAGATCCAGACCCCGGAGGACGGCGAGGCCATGTACCGCCGGGGCGTCAAGCTGCGGGACACCATCCTCAACATGAAAAAGCCCACCATCGCCGCCGTCAGCGGCTGGTGCATCGGCGGCGGGTTTGAGATCGCACTGTCCTGCGACCTGATCTATGCCTCCGATGACGCCCGCTTCGGCATGACCGAGGTGGACATCGGCCTGGTGCCCGGCTGGGGCGGCGCCATCCGGCTTCCCCGGCGCACCAATCTGATCCGCGCCAAGGAGATGCTGCTGCTGGGCACCCGGCTCCGGGCGGACGAGGCCATGCGGCAGGGCATCATCAACCGAGTATTTCCCAAGGGCGAACTGTTTGACGAGGTGGACAAGATCATGGATGTCATCGTCCGCAAGCCGCCGCTGGCCGTGCAGGGCATCAAGGAGATCATCAGTCTCGGCGCGCTGGACACCGGCTTTGAGGACGCCCGGGAGATCGAGCACCGGCTCAGCATCCGCCTGATGGGCAGCCACGACTTCCGCGAGGCCGTGGACGCCTTCCGCAATAAGCGGGAGCCGCATTTTATCGGAAAATAAAGCGAGCACCGGAGGAGTTTTGCCATGCAAAACTCCTCTGAGCCTTCTGTCCCCCGCGCCCGGGAGGAACGGAGGACAGCGCGGGCTTTGCCCCAATTTTAATCTGTTTTAAAAGACATGCGGGCGGCGGGCGTGGTAAACTAAACTATCGAATCGAGAGGGGGTGCGCCCATGGTCGTGACGGAGGAGAATGTCCGGCGACTGAGCCGGTATGCGGGTATCTCCGAGGAGGAGGCCCGGGCGGCGCTGGACGCCGCCGGGGGCGATGCGCTGGAGGCGCTGGCTCTGCTGGAGCGGCAGGGGCGCATCCGCCTGGACATCGCCGCGGGCCGCGCCCGGTCGGACCCCAATGCCCCGGATCCCCGCGCTGCTCACCCGTCCGCTCCGTCGGAACCGGAGCCGGAGCGGGAGGGCCGCGTTCGCCGTTGGCTGACGGAAAACCGGCTGGAGTGCCGGAGGGGGGCGCGGTGCTTTGAGGTGCCCATGGCGGCGCTGATCGCACTGACCCTGCTGGCCTTCTGGGCCGTGGCGGCGCTGCTGCTGGCCGGACTGTGCTTCGGCTGGCGTTACCGCTTCGCCGGGCCCGATCTGGGAAAGCCCCGGGTGAACGAGGTCATGGACAGCATCGACGGCGCCGCCGCGGACGCCCGGCGCTATGTGCGCGGCAAGTGGGATAAATATAAGAAGAAATGAGGGGACACAATGGCGGACAGAATACTGATCGTCGAGGACGAGGAAAAGCTCAATCGCATGATCGAGCTGGAGCTGAAATACGAGGGCTACGAGACCGGCAAGGCGCTGGACGGCCGCACCGGTCTGGATATGGCGCTGAGCGGCGGCTATGATCTGGTGCTGCTGGACATCATGCTGCCCGGGCTGAACGGGCTGGAGGTGCTGCGGCGCATCCGGAAGGAGAACGAGCGCCTGCCGGTCATCCTGCTCACCGCCCGGGACACCACCATGGACAAGGTGTCCGGCCTGGACTCCGGCGCAGACGACTATGTCACAAAGCCCTTCGCCATCGAGGAGCTGCTGGCCCGCATCCGCACCGCCCTGCGCAAGCACGCCAAGGCTGCGGCGGCTCCGGCGGAAGAGAACGCCTATACGGTGCAGGATGTCCGGCTGGAGAAGGACGCCCGGCGGGTGCTGGTCAACGGCACCGAGGTGAAGCTGACCCGGAAGGAGTTCGACCTGCTGGAGTGCCTGATGGAGCACCGGGGCAAGGTCATGGACCGCTCGTCCCTGCTGGAGCAGGTGTGGGGCTACGACTTTGCCGGCGAGACCAACTCGGTGGACGTGGTTGTCCGATTCCTGCGCAGCAAGATCGACGAGCCCTATGGGCTGACCCTCATTGAGACCGTCCGGGGCGTGGGCTATGTCATCCGCTGAGCTGCGGCTGTCCAAGCGCGCCTCGACCGCCGGAAGCTATATCGCCCGGAGCTTTTTCCGCACCCTGATGAGCTTTCTCGTCATCGACGCGGTGGTCATGCTGTGCTTCGACGGCGCACTGTGGCAGTGGCTGGTGCTCAGCGGTATCGAGGTCGTGCTGCTGATCGCCACGCTCTGGCGCAGCAGCAGCGCCGTGCAGACGGTGCTGGCGCCGCTGGAAACGCTGGCCGATGCAGCGGAGAGTCTGAAGGATTCCTCTCTGGATGCCAGCGAGCTGCGCAAGCTGGCCCGGAAGCTGGAGCGGGTGGACGCCCAGACCCTGACCCACCATGTGTCCGTCACCGGCGGCAAGGAGCTGTCCGCGCTGGGGGAGTCCATCAACGCCATGCTGGAGCGCATTGACCGGCGCTATCAGGCTCAGGTGCGCTTCACCTCCGACGCCAGCCATGAGCTGCGCACGCCCATCTCCGTCATTCAGGGCTACGCCGACCTGCTGGACCGCTGGGGCAAGGACGACCCCCAGATCCGGCAGGAGGCCATCGACGCCATCCGTCAGGAGGCCGCCGCCATGGGCGCGCTGGTGGAGCAGCTGCTGTTTCTGGTGCGGGGGGACAACGAGACGCAGAAGGTCACGATGGACGAGACCGATCTCACCGCCCTCGTCACCGCCGTGGCCCGGGAGACCGACATGGTGGACACCACCCATCAGGTGACCGGCGACGTGCAGACCGGCGTCACCGGCATCGCCGATGCGGCCATGGTCAAGGAGTGCCTGCGGGTGCTGTGCGACAACGCGCTGAAGTATACCCCGGAGGGGGGCAGCGTGGACATCAGCCTGAAGGCAGAGAACGGCTGGGCGAAGATCGCCGTCACCGACACCGGCATGGGGATCCCGGAGGAAGACCTGGCCCATATATTTGACCGGTTTTTCCGCTCGGAGCAGTCCCGTTCCCGTTCCACCGGCGGCACCGGACTGGGGCTGGCCATCGCGGCGTGGATCGCCGCCCGCCACGCCGGGCGCATCGACGTCACCAGCCGCGTGGGACTGGGCAGCCGCTTTACGCTGACCTTCCCCCTCACGCCCCCGGAGCCGGAGGATGGGGAGGAATGAGCCTCCGGGCGACGGATGGAGCGCATAGTATGACACCGGATTTGATTTCCCATTTTCTGAGTGAAAAAACCGACGGTTTCCGTTGAAACGAAGAAAACCCTGTGCTATAATGAAACAACAGTACGAATGAACAATCGGAGGTGAGCGGCATGAGTGGATTTGCGTTTTGGAGAAGTCAGGACTACGCCGAGGATGAGCGCTATGACGAGGAAGAGGAACAGCGCTATGAACCCGTGTCCCGTCAGGAGGAAATCGCCTACCGCACCCCAAAGGACAGCGGCGATGCACGCACCATTGCGGACGACGTGAAGAGCGGCACGACGGTCATCTTCCATGTGGATGCGCTGGACGCAGAGCTGACTTTGCGGGTGCTGGATTATCTGTCCGGCGTGGCCTATTGCACGGGCAGTGAGATCCGCCGCATCGCCGTGAGCACCTACCTCATCACTCCGCCCACTGTGCAGGTGATCCAGATGCGCTGCGATTGAGCGCGGCTTTTCCCCGCCAAATTGCATTAGATTACAAAAGAGCGCGAAAGCAAATGCTTTTTGTGCATTTGTGTTTTTATTCTTCGATCTGTTTGAGCAGGAGCCGCTTTTCATAGCCGCCCTTCTGGGCGCGCTTTTTGAGGCGAAGCTGCTCCAGCTCCTCCCACTTCCAGCCCCGGGCATCTGCGGCGGCGTGGATGAGCTCCAGCAGGGAGGCCAGGTCGTCTGCACTGCGGTGAGCCTGATAGGAGTCCATCTCCTCGTCCAGCTTCCGATCCAGCAGAGCCCGGTACTGGTCATCGTCCACGACCTCCACCGTGCAGCTCTTGCCGGAGCGCTCGATCTGCTCGGGCACCTTGTCCCGCACCAGCTTGTTGTAAAGAATAATACTCATGTCAACTCACCACCTGTGCGCCAAAGGGCATCAATGCCAGCCTGGCCATTTTAAAGCACTGGGTACCAACGGGAATGCCGACGATCGTGATGCACCACACCAGTCCCAGCACCCCGTAGCCCACGGCCATCTCCCAGCCGAAGAACAGCAGCCACAGCAGGTTGGCCAAAAAGGACACGCCGCCGCCTCGGTATACGATCTCCTTGCCGAAGGGGAAGAAGGCAAGGCTGGCAAACTTGAAGCACTGGGTACCCAGCGGGATGCCGATGATGGTGACGCAGAGGATGCACCCGGCCAGCGTCCACGCCAGTCCGCCGATCAGTCCGCCGAACAGGAACCAGAGAATGTTGCCAATGGTCTTCATAGAAGTTCAAACCTCGCTTATCAAACAAACTGCGCCCCGGATCGGGACGCTGCTGTTGCTTCTATGCATCTATTATAGCGCCTTTTCCGGCGGCAGCCAAGAGGGGGCGGCGCTTTTTAACCATCTTATAATGTGGGAAATCGGGTTTACCCGCCCGGATGCATT
>OLOG01001269.1_pt1 | contig 16068 bp, 13 predicted proteins | sample 1672351 | NCBI WGS metagenome assembly OLOG01 (sample SAMEA3136674, study PRJEB25190) | human gut metagenome | biome: human gut; feature: human-associated habitat; material: faeces | place: Austria | collected 2013 | reverse complement strand
GCAGCGCGAGCAGGAGGCTCGTCGCGCCGCCCAGCAGCGGCCCGCGCCCGCGGCGACTCCGGCCCAGCGCGCCGGCCAGCGCCGAACCCGCGTGGTGCCCCCGCTCTCTTCCCAGGAGAGCTACGACCTCACTCGCTCTTCCATGGAAAGCTACGAGCGCGCCCGTGCCTCCCGCGATGCCCTCTCCGAGGCTCGCCGGGGCCGTGCGCTCAACCGCGAGGTCATCGACGGCCGCGGCAGCATCGATTCGCGCACCTTCAACGAGAGCCACCAGATTTCCGCTTACTCGCGCGACGATCGCGACCGCCACGATCCGATGATCGACACGATGGACAATCGCACGTGGTATTCTCGGGCCGGGCAGGGGTTCGCCACGCCCGCCGAGGGGGCTCCCGGCGCTCCGGCGCCTGTGCGTCGCCCCCGTAGCTCTCGCGCCTCCGACGTGGGGTTTGCCGGCGTTATGAGCGGAAGTGCCAACTATGGCGGAGCGCAGGGCGGCTCCGGCGTGCCGCTGTTCGTCAAGGTGGCCGTTCCCCTGATCGTCGTTCTTCTTGTTGTAATCGTTTGCCTCTTAGTGTTCTAAAGGTTCTAGAAAAGGCTTTACATGTACACGAAACCGACCTGTCCGACTCCGCTGAAGATCCTTCTCATTGTTGTTATCGCGGTCGAGCTTGTGGCCATCGGGCTGTTGCTCGCCGGTCGCGCCGGCGCTTCCGCGGGAGGTGCGGCGGCCGGATCGTCGGCTGATTCGGCGGCGGCTGCGGCTGCGGCTCCCATTGCCAATGATGCCGCCTCTCAGGGTGCCGACGGGAATGCCGCGGCTTCCGACCCTGCCACCGCTCCCGAGCCCGTGACGCTGACCGTCACCTTCGCCGGCGACTGCACGCTCGGCACCGACATCAACTACGAGAACGAGCGGTCCTTCAACAGCCGCTGGCAGGCCGAGGAGGGCGACGCCACCTACTTCTTGCGCAACGTCGCCGACTTGTTCGGCTCCGACGACCTCACCGTGGTGAACATGGAGGGCGCGCTGACCGAGGGCGGCGAGCGGGCCGACAAGAAGTTCGCCTTCCGCGGCAAGCCGGAGTACGCCAAGATCCTCTCCAGCGCTTCGGTGGAGGCGGCCACGCTGGCCAACAACCACTCCCAAGACTACGGCCAGACGGGCTACGACGACACCATTGCCGCGCTGGACGCCGAGGGGGTGCAAAGCTTCGGCTACGACCGCATCGCGTATCTGGATGTGAAGGGCGTGAAGGTGGCGCTCATCGGGTCGTACTTCCCCGAGGACAGCGCCGAGAACACCAAGGAGATGACCGACAACATCGCCGCGGCCCGCGCCGAGGGCGCCCAGCTCGTGATCGTGTACGTGCACTGGGGCCAGGAGCATGAGTACGACATCACCGAGGGGCAGCAGACCGCCGGGCGCGCCGCTATTGATGCGGGGGCCGATTTGGTGGTGGGCTCGCATCCCCATGTGGTGCAGGGCTGGGAGGTGTATCAGGACCGCTACATCGTCTACAGCCTCGGCAACTTCTGCTTCGGCGGCAACACCAACCCCGACGACAAGGACTGCCTCATCTTCCAGCAGACCTTCACCGTGGCCGGCGATACGGTGGCCAAGAACGACGATGTGGACTTCATCGCCGCCTCGGTTTCCACGGAGACCGACCGCAACACCTACCAGCCGATACTGGCCGAAGGGGATGAGAAGGCCCGCATCGAAGCGAAGGTGCAGGAGGCCGCCGACCGCATCGCGGCTGCAGCCTAGATCCGGATGACGCAGGAGCCGGCGGTGAGGCCGCCGCCGAAGGCGGTCATGCAGGCGATGTCTCCCGGCTGCAGCTTGCCCTCGCAAAGCGCCTCGTTCAGGGCGATGAGGGCGCTCGCGCCGCTGACGTTGCCGACGTGGTCGATGATCACCTGGAAGCGCTCCATGGGCAGGTCCATTTTCTTGGCGGCGTAGCGGATGATGCGCTCGTTGGCCTGGTGCGGTGTGAACAAGGTGACGTCGTCGGTGGTCAGCCCGGCGCGGGTAAGCGCCTCCTCGGTGCAGCGCATCATGGCGGAGGTGGCGAACTTGAACACCGCCTGGCCGGCCATGCGCATATAGGGGTCGCTTTCCGCATCGGAGGCGGCAAGACGCGGGGTGGCGGTGGCAGAAGCACCGGCGGCGGTCGTGCCGTCGGCGGCGAAGGGCACCTTGCGGGAGGCGAAGGCGCTGTCGCACCAGAGGGTGCGGTCGACGTCGTCGGTGTTTTCCATGTACGAGGAGAGGATGCCGGGCGCATCGGCTCCGGCGGCTCCGGCAGCTCCGGCAGCTCCGATCTCCGCCTCGTCGCGCCATTCCAGCACCACGGCCCCGGCGCCGTCGCCGAACAGGATGCACGTGGCGCGCTCTTCCCAGTCGACGAGCTTGCTCAGGCGCTCGGCGGCCACCACGAGTACGCGGCGCACGTCGTTGCAGCGCAGAGGCGTCCCGGTGCGGGCGGCTTCCTGGCGCGCGAAGGCGGCGCCGGCCATGATGAGGTCAGCGGTGGAAAGCCCGTAGACGCAGCCGGAGCAGGCGCAGGACATGTCGTAGCACACGGCGTTTGTGGCACCGATGCGCTCGCGGATGCGGGCGGCCTCGGAGGGGAAGTGGGTGTCGGCGGTGAGCGTCGGGCAGATTATCATGTCCAGGCTGGCGGCGTCGATCGCTCCCGCCTCGCGCTGCCAACCGCCTTCCTCAAGCCCCAGCGCTCGCAGCGCGGCTTGGGCGCCCAGATCGGTGCAGGTCTCCTCGATGGCGACATGGCGGGTGTGAATGCCCGTGCGCGGGACGATCCACTCGTCGGTGGTGTCTACGATTTCCGAGAGCTCGTCGTTGGTGACGATGCGCGCGGGCAGCGCTCTGCCCGATCCGATGATGACGCTGCCCAAAGCCGTTCCTTTCCGTAAATGATGCCTCAACCTGCTCTATGATGCCCCATATCGCCAAGTTTTCTGCTCAACGATGAGATGTTTGGTGAAGATTTTAAACGCGCGGTCAGTTTTTGGGGCGAATTCCTTAAGATTTCTCAGATAGTTTATCTCAAGGCGCGTGTTGCCGCAGCGAAAGAGAGGACGAGCTGCTTTCATGAAGACCCGTATCACAGAGCTTTTGGGCATTGAATATCCCGTCGTGCAAGGGGCCATGGCCCGCATCGCCGACGGAGGGCTGGCCGGCGCCGTAAGCGAAGCCGGCGGTTTGGGCATCATCGCCTGCGGGGGCGCCCGGCCCGAATGGATCCGCGAGCAGGTGGCCCGCGCCCGCGCCCTTACGAGCAAGCCCATCGGCATCAATGTCATGCTCATGGATCCGCGCGCGAGCGAGGTGGCCGAGCTCGTGTGCGAGCTAGGCGTGGAAGTGGTGACCACCGGCGCCGGCAGTCCCGCCAACTATATGAAGATGTGGAAAGAGGCCGGCGTGAAGGTGGTGCCCGTGGTGGCTTCCTCGGCCCTGGCCGCCCGCATGGAGCGCCTCGGCGCCGACGCCGTGGTGGCCGAGGGCACGGAAGCCGGCGGACATATCGGCGAGCTGACCACTATGGCGCTCGTGCCGTCGGTTGCCGCGGCGGTTTCGATCCCCGTCATCGCCGCCGGCGGCATCGTGGATGGCCGGGGGATGCTCGCCGCCTTCGCGCTGGGCGCCGAGGGCGTGCAGTGCGGCACGCGCTTCCTCACCGTGGAGGAATGCGGCGTGCACGAGGCGTGGAAGGAGAAGGTGCTGAAAGCCAAGGACTCCGACACCATCGTCACCGGGCGCGGCACCGGGCATCCGGTGCGCGGCCTGAAGAACAAGTTCGCCCGCGAGTGCCGCAAGATCGAGATGGCCGCCACCTCCGGGGAAGAGCTGGAGGGCATGTACGCCGGCTCGCTCGCCCGGGCCGTGGCGGGAGACGTGGAAAACGGCTCGGTCATGGCGGGCCAGGTGGCTGCGCTGGTGACCGAGCGCGGCACGGCGGCCGGCGTCATTGCCGATATGGTGCGCGAGGCCGAGGAGCTGGCCGGTCGCTCTTTGGGCGAGCTGGCCGAGCTGAACAGCCGCCGCGAGCGCGTGTAAGGAGGCCGTCGTGCTTGATGAGACTCCCTTGGCGCCACTGGGACCGGCTGGTGTGGTGTTCATGGCCTCGGGCCAGGGCTCCCAGAAACCCGGCATGGGCGCCGATATGCTGGATATTCCCGAGGTGGTGGCCACCTTCGAATGCGCCTCGGAGGTGCTCGGCCGCGACGTGGCCGCCCTCGTGCGCGACGCGTCGCCCGAAGAGCTGAACGACACGCGCAACGCCCAGATCGCCATGGCGGCGCTGTCGGTCGGCATGGGGCGGGCGCTTGAGGCGCGCGGCATCGTGCCGGACGCGCTGCTCGGGTTCTCCCTCGGGCAGGTTTCCGCCATGGTGCTCGGCGGTATGCTCGCCGAGGAGGACGCCTTCGCTCTCATCGCTGAAAGGTCGCGCCTCATGGGGGAGGCGGCCGACGCGAATCCCGGCGTTATGAGCGCGCTTCTGAAGATCACGCTGCCCGAGGCCGAGGCACTGTGCGCTCAGTGCGCCGAGGACGAGGTGCTCGTGCCCGCGAACCTGAACGGCGGCGGCCAGATCGTCATCGCCGGCACGCCGGCGGCGGTGACCCGCGCCGAGGAGGCGTGGGCCGCGAGCAAGGGCCGCTTCTCGCGCTTGGCCACGTCCGGTGCCTTCCACAGCCCGCTCATGGCGCCGGCGCAGGCGCCTTTCGCCGACTACCTGGCGAAGGTGGAGTTCCGCGAGCCGGTGGTGCCGGTCATCGGCAACGTGCACGCCGCGCCGCTTGACGTCGCCGGCGCTCGCGAGGAGCTGGTGGCGCACTTGGTGTCGCCCGTGCAGTTCGAGGCCAGCGTGGCAAAGCTTCAGGCGGTCGGCGCGAAGATGTTCGCGGAAGTGGGCTTCGGCGGCGTGCTCGCCAATCTCGTGAAGCGCATCGACCGCAGCGCGCCCCGAGCTGCCATTCAGGATCGCCCCTCCTTCGACGCCTTCGTCGAGGAATTCGGAAAGGAATAGACGTGACCGAATCAGAAAACCGCCGCTGCGCCGTGGTGACCGGCTCCACCCGCGGCATCGGACGCGCCGTGGCCCGGGAGCTTGCGGCCGCCGGCATGAACGTGGTGGTGAACAGCTCTTCTGGGCGCAGCCTGGCCGCCGCCGAGGCGGTAGCCGCCGAAATCGCCGAAGAGTTCGGCGTGGAAACCCTGGCCGTGGCCGCCAACGTGGCCATAGAAGAGGAGGCCAACGCGCTTATCGCCGCTGCGGCCGAGGTCAACGGGCGGGTGGACGTGCTCGTGAACAACGCCGGCATCACCCGCGACGGCCTGGCCGCCCGCATGTCCGACGACGACTTCGACGCCGTCATCGACATCAACCTGAAGGGCACCTTCCATTGCTGCCGCGCCGCCGCGAAGCTGATGATGAAGCAGCGTTGGGGTCGCATCGTGAACATGTCCAGCGTGGTGGGCGTGTACGGCAACGCGGGCCAGGTGAACTACGCCGCCTCCAAGGCCGGCGTCATCGGGCTCACGAAGTCGCTCGCCCGGGAGCTTGCGCGCCGCAACATCACGGCCAACGCCGTGGCGCCGGGATTCATTGCCACCGATATGACCGATGCGCTCTCCGATGCCCAGCGCGAGGCTATCGTGAGCCGCATCGGCAGCGGGCGCTTGGGCGAGCCGGACGACATCGCGCATTTGGTGCGCTTCCTCGCCTCGGACGAGGCGTCCTATATTACCGGTCAGGTCATCTGCGTGGACGGAGGAATGTCTTTATGAGCGAGAACGAGAGCATCCAGACCCGGCGGCCCGACGGCACCCATCGCGTCGTCATCACCGGCGTGGGCGCGGTGACGCCGGCCGGTGTGGGCGCCGAGGCGCTGTGGGAGACGCTCATGGAGCGCGGCTGCTGCATCGCGCCCATCGAGCGCTTCGATACGAGCGAGTACGAGGTGCACATCGCCGGCGAGGTGCGCGACTTCGATGGCACCGAGCACGGCCTGACCAAGAAGGAGGCGCGCCGCTTCGAGCGCTTCGTGCAGTACGCCATCGTGGCGGCCGACGAGGCGCTGGCCCAGTCCGGCTTGGAAGTGACCGACGAGAACCGCGATCGCATCGCCGTGGTGTTCGGCACCGGCATCGGCGGCATCGACGAGCTGCAGAAGAGCTTCGCCACCTTGGAGGAGAAGGGCCCCAAGCGCGTGAACCCCCTGTTCATTCCCACGATGATCGGGAACATCGCCGCGGGCAACCTGGCCATTCGCTACGGCATGCGCGGCGAGTGCCTGAACGTGGTGACCGCCTGCGCCACCGGCGCCCATTGCATCGGCACGGCGCTGCGCGACATCCGCCACGGCTACATCGACGCGGCGCTCGTGGGCGGCACGGAGGAGTCCGTGAGCCCCATCTGCATCGCCGGCTTCACGAATTTGTCGGCCCTTACCCGCGCCGAGGATCCCAAAGAGGCCTCGCTGCCCTTCGACGCCCGCCGCGGCGGGTTCGTGGCCGGCGAGGGGGCCGGCGCGCTCGTCATCGAGTCGTTGGAAAGCGCGCTCGCCCGCGGCGCTGCGCCCATCGCCGAGATCACCGGCTTCGGCAGCACGGGCGACGCCTATCACATGACCGCGCCCGACCCGGAGGCCACCGCCATCACCGCCGCCATGGCCGCCGCTCTGGCCGAGGGCGGCTTCACCCCGGCCGATTTGGGGCACCTGAACGCCCACGGCACGGGCACGCCGGCCAACGACGCCACGGAGTCGAAGGCGCTCGCGAACCTGATGGGCGGTGTGGAAGCGGCCGCCTCCGTGCCCATCACGTCCATCAAGGGCACCACGGGCCACATGCTCGGCGCCGCCGGCGCGGTGGAGGCCATCGTGTGTGCCCTGTCCGTGGCCCGCGACGCGGTGCCCCCCACGGCCGGCTTCGCCGAGGCCGCCGAGGACTGCCCCGTGGCCGTGGTCACCGAGGCGGTCACCGACTATCCGCAGAAGGTGGCCCTGTCGACCTCGCTGGGCTTCGGCGGCCACAACGCCGCTTTGGCCTTCTCGCCGTATCGCGGCTAGGTCGCTCCGCGAGGGGCCTTCTCGGTGGGTTGATCCCCGTAGGGGCCGACCTTGGTCGGCCCTGGGATCGGAGCCCGATGGGGCTGACGTGAAGCGCCGACGTCCTCGCGAACGAGGGCCGACCAAGGTCGGCCCCTACGGAAGGCGAGATGAGGATCGAAAGATTGTTGCAAGGAGAAACGTATGACTGAGGAGAACGCGATGGCGCCGCTGCCCTGGGGGCGCGAGGTCATCGAGGGGATTCTGCCCCATCGCGATCCGTTCGTGTGGGTGAGCCGCATTGTGGCCATCGAGCCCGGCGCTTCCATCGAAGGCGAGCTGGACGTACCGGCTGATCTGGATATCTTCCGCGGGCACTTCCCCGACCATCCGGTGCTGCCCGGCGTCATCATCATGGAGGCGCTCGCCCAATGCGCTTCCATCGCGGTGCTGCAATCGCCCGAGCTGCGCGGCTGCATCGGCTTTCTCACCGGCATAGACGCGGCGAAGTTCCGCCGCCAGGTGGCCCCGGGCGACACCGTGACGCTGCGCGCGACCATCGTGAAGTCGTCGCGCCGCCTCGTGGTGGCCGAGGTGGAGGCGTCCGTGGACGGCGAGATCTGCGCCACGGCCACCCAGAAGTACGTGCTCGCACCCAAGGAGTAACTATGGCCAAAGCGGCTTCCAAGTACATCAGCTTCGACACGGCGGGGAACTTCGTCTCCGAGCTTGAGGACGGCTCTGCGGCCCCCGAGGCGACCGAGGACGGCTCGCTGAAATCGGCGATCTCCTACGCCCTGGACGCCATCGTGGAAGCGGCCGGCACCCTGCCGGACACGGCGGCGGCCCTGGTGGGTGTCCGTGCCGGCGCGTCCCATCGCGACCCGGAGGAGAAGGTGGCCGACGTCTCCGAGCACGTTCGATCCACCATCGGCGACGACTTCGCCGTCGATGCGGCGCGAACCGCCGAGAAGCCCCGGGCCCTCGTCATCGCCTCGGCCAAGAACGCCCGGGCCTTCGTGGTGCCCATGGAGCAGGCGGGCCTCGATGTGGTCTTCGCCACGGTGGACAACCGCTCGCTGGACGGCTTCGCCCGGCGCATGCTGCCCACCTACAACCTGGGCAGCACCACGGCCGACGTGGACGCCGACACGCTTTCCGCCAACATCTACACAGTGCTCTCGGCGGCCAAGGCCTGCGGTGCCTCGCTCATCTTCCTCGACAGCGCCAAGGCGTCGCTCGCGGAGGACGCCTATTTCCTGCGTCACGCCGCCAAGCGCGGCCTGCGCGTGTTCGCCCCGGCCACCGAGGGCACTCTGCGCACCGGTTGGGTGGAGCTTTTGCCCGCCGGCGTCGCGCCCGCGCTCGGTGCGGCGTCGCCCTCCGAGGCGCCCTGGGAAAACGAGCCGGCTCGGGTGGCGGACGACGACGAGGGCCCCACCCATTGGCGCCGCTGCCACAAGTGCAAGCTCTTCTTCGACAAGGAGGAGATCATCGAGCTCGGCGGCTATTGCCCGGCTTGCGGCACCCTGCAGCGCCTGCGCTCCGACGAGCGCCTGGCCGCCACGGTGGACGCCGGCTCGTTCGAGGAGTGGAACGCGGTCATGCCCGACTCCAACCCGCTGGACTTCCCGGGCTACCCGGAGAAGATCGCCGATCAGCGCGAGAAGAGTGGCCTTGAGGAAGCGGTGCGCACGGGACGCGCGACCATCGCGGGGCTGCCTTTGGCCGTAGGGGTCATGGAGTCCGGCTTCTTCATGGGCTCCATGGGACACGTGGTGGGCGAGAAGGTGGCCGCGATGATCGATCGCGCCATCGCCGAGCGGCTGCCCGTCGTCGTGTTCTGCGCCTCCGGCGGCGCCCGCATGCAGGAGGGCCTCATCTCGCTCATGCAGATGGCGAAAGTGTCCTGCGCCGTGGAGCGTTTGGGGGCGGCCCGTCTGCCCTTCATCACCGTGCTCACCGACCCCACGACCGGCGGCGTGACGGCGTCGTTCGCCATGCAGGGCGATATCGTCTTGGCCGAGCCCGGCGCGCTCATCGGGTTCGCCGGCCAGCGGGTCATCCGCGACACCATCAAGCAGGAGCTGCCCGAGGGCTTCCAGACGGCGGAGTTCGCGCTCGAGCACGGGCTTGTCGACGCCATCGTGGAGCGCTCCCAGATGCGCAGCGTGCTGGCCCAGCTTCTGGCCCTGCACGCCCCGGCCGACGACCCGGGGCGCATCGTCACCTACCACAGCGTCATGGACGCGCTGTCGGTGGGCGCGGACGCCTACGGCTCGGTGGACGTGGCGCCCGAGGCCCGAGCCGTTGGCGAGCGCATCCGCGACGAGGAGGCCGCGGGGCTGTGGCGCAGCCTGGCCGAGTCGGTGCCGGTGGTGGGCGAGCTCATCGGGCGCCCGGAAACCCCCGAGGAAGCCGAGGAGGCGTCCCGCCGCGAGCTGGAGCGCCATGCCCGGCGCGAGGCCCGCAAGTCCGGGGTGAGCTGCGAGGCCGCTTCGGGCAGCGCCTGGGAGTCCGTGCAGATCGCCCGCAACGTGCGCCGTCCCACGGCCCGACGCTACCTCGACGGCATCGTGGAGGGCTTCATCGAGCTGCACGGCGACCGCGCCTTCGCCGACGACGGGGCCATCCTCGCCGGCATCGGGTGGATCTCGGGGCATCCCGTGACGGTCATTGCCCAGGAGAAGGGCGTGAACTTGGCCGACCGCGTGGCCCGCAATTTCGGATGCCCCCAGCCCGAGGGCTACCGCAAGTCGCTGCGCCTCATGCGCGAGGCGGAGAAGTTCGGCCGGCCGATTCTCTGTTTGGTTGACACCCAGGGCGCCTTCTGCGGCACCGAGGCCGAGGAGCGCGGCCAGGGCAACGCCATCGCCGACAATCTGGTGGCCATGGCGGGCCTTACCGTTCCGGTGGTGAGCGTGCTTCTGGGCGAGGGCGGAAGCGGGGGCGCCTTGGCGCTGGCCGTGGGCAACCGCGTGGCCATGCAGGAGCATGCGGTGTACTCGGTGCTCTCGCCGGAGGGCTTCGCCTCCATCCTGTGGAAGGATCGCACCCGCGCGCCCGAGGCCGCCGAGGCCATGCGGATGGACGCCGCCTCGGTGCTGGAATGCGGCATCATCGATGCGGTCATTTCGGAAGGGGAGGGCCCGGCCCACGAGAACCCGGAAGAGGCCGTCGCTGCTGTGCGCGATTACGTGCGTGGCGCCTACAAGGAGCTGGCCGATCTTTCTCCCGACGAGCTGGTCCGCCAACGCCAGGAGCGCTTCGCGAAGTTCTAGCCACCTCTGCCGCGTCTTGCTCAGCCTGGGACAATCTCTGTGCCGTTCTGGGTGCAAAATTTCGAGTTGTTAGACATGGTCGGGGGCGGTTTGGGGAACCAGGGTGGAAAGACAGACCGAGAAGGGGCCGGAAGGCAGGAAAAGGACTCGTATTGAGTCCTTTTCTTTTGTCTTGCAGGGCGTAGAAGTCTAACAACTCGAAAATATGCCCCCAAATTGAGGGGCAAGTTGTCTCGGGCGATGAAAAAGCGGACCACCCGGTGGGCGGTCCGCTTGTTAATGAGCGCGCGTGTTCGCTGGCGCTGTTGGGCGCGCGGCCTTACAGCATCTTCGCGCGGAGCTCCTCGGGGGTCATGGGCGAGAGCAGCGCAGGCGCGATGTCGAAGATGGTGCGACAGCCCGTCTCGCCCGCGCAGGCCATGCGCCAGCAGGCGCGGGCGCAGGCGACGAGCACGCTGCCGGTGAACTCCGGGTTGGAATCGAGCTTCAGCGAGTACTCGATCACGTGGGTGTTCTCGCCGGCGGCACCCGTGGTGCCAGTGCGGATGACCGAGCCGCCGTGGGGAATGCCGGCGTGATCGCGGTCGAGCTCTTCCTGAGAAATGAAGGTGACCGTGGTGTCGTAGTCGGCGAAGTAGTTCGGCATCGTGACGATGGCCTCTTCGATGGCAGCCGTATCGGCACCCTCTTCGGCCACGACGAAGCACTCGCGGGTGTGCTTCTGACGCGTGGTCAGCTCCGGGTTGGCACCGGAGCGCACGGCCTCCAGCGCCTCGGGCACGGGCACCGTGTACTGGCGGGCGTCGGCCACGCCGGGGATGCGGCGGATGGCGTCGGAGTGCCCCTGGGAGACGCCGCGGCCCCAGAAGGTGTAGTCGGCGCCGTTGGGCATGATGGCGTTGGCGTAAACGCGCGAGACCGAGAACATGCCCGGATCCCAGCCCACCGAGATGACGGCCACGTGCCCCGTCTCGCGGGCCACCGCATCGACGGCGGCGAAGTGCGCCGGGATGTTGGCATGGGTGTCGAAGGAGTCGACCACGTTGTAGAGCGCAGCGGCTGCCGGGGTCTGCTCGGGCAGGTCGGTGGCGGAGCCGCCGGCGAGCATGAGCACGTCGATGTCGTCGGTATGGGCGGCCAGCTCCGTGGCGGGCCAGACGGCGACGTTCTCGCCGAGCGGATGCACGGTGGCCGGGTCGCGGCGGGTGAACACGCCCACCAGTTCCATATCGTCGTTGGCGGCGACGGCCAGTTCAATGCCGCGGCCGAGATTGCCATAGCCGAGAATGCCGATGCGGATGGGGTTCAATGGTGCCTCCTTGGGTGTTCGCTGAGTAGGAAAACGGCGCTTCGGGCTGACGCTCGCTTTGGTTTTGAAGCTAGCGGGACAGGCCGCGCCGCCGGGGTGTCGCATCATTATCGCGTACCGTCTTACGCGCGGGAACCTGTCCATGGCGAGCGTTACGAGGATTTAACGGAGAGGTACCTTGGCGCGGCGCGTGCGTCCGTTCGCCGACGGGGTGCTGCGGATTCGGACGGGCGGAGGCCCCGCGGCGCGTCGTCGCGGAAGGCGGCGTGGAAATTGCCCGCACGCCCGCCGGCCGCGCGGTGCGGGGCGGCACGGGCGCAACCGGCCGCTGGAGGCCCTCGGGCGCGCCCGGGATGCGCGGCGCGGCGGCTGCTCCTTCAATCTCCTCCCCCTGGGTGGGAATGCGCAGGGTGAACACGGTGACGCCGCGCTCGCTTGCCGCCTCGATGTCGCCGTGGTGCGCCACGACGATTTCCCTGGCAATGGCGAGCCCCAGCCCCGCACCGCCCTTCTTCGACGAGCGCGCCCCGTCTTCGCGGTAGAACTTCTCGAAGATGGTCTCCAGATGGGCGTCGGATATCTCGCGTCCGCGGTTGGCTACGGTGATGGTGGTCGTGCGGGCGTCCTGGCGCGCGGCGATGGCGATGACGGAGTTCGCGTCGGCGTAGGCCACAGCGTTGCGCAGCACGTTGCCCAGCGCCCGGGCGAGCTTGTCCGGGTCGATGAAGAACTGGCCGGCGCCGGCGGCGTCCACGGTGATGCGGATGTTGCGGGCGGCGGCCTCGGGGAAGAACGCCTCGGCCACCTGCTGGCAGAACAGGCGCACTCCCACAGTCTCCCGCTCGATGGGAATGGCTGACAGGTTGTAGCGGGTGATCTCGAAGAACTCGTTGATGAGGCTTTCGAGGCGCTCGGCCTTCGAATAGGCGATGTCGGCGTACTTGCGCAGGGTTTCACGGGGCAGATCGGTTGTCTCGCGCAGCAGGTCTAGGTAACCGAGCACCGAGGTGAGCGGCGTGCGGATGTCGTGGGCCAAGTAAGCCACCAGCTCGTTCTTGCGCTGCTCGGCGGCGTGGGCGGCGCGCTCGTCGGCCAGCGACTGCGAGCGGATAACCGCCAGCTCGTTGCGGGCGATGGACAGATCGGCCGGCAGCTCGATGGGGGCGTCCTTGTCGGCGAGCAAGCGGCCCACGGCCCCGGACAGCTCGTCGAAGTAGCGCAGCGACCGGTTCAGGGCCCGCAGGACGATGGCGAGCCAGCCGGCCACGAAGACGAGTAGGGCCAGCGGGAGCTTGAACGACTTGACGAACGTGTAGGTGGCGACGTCGCGCATGCGGTAGACGCCGTCCTCGCCGTACTGGACTTGCCAGACGGGGTGGTCGTCGGAGACGCCCAGCGCCCGCGCCTCTTCGGCGGAGGTCAGGTCAAGCCAGGCGCTGTAGGCCTGCTCCTGGGATTGGCGAAAGGCGCTTTGCAGAAGGTCGTTTAACGTTGGCTGATCGTAGCCCAGGACGGCGGCGCTGACGAGAATCCGCGTGGCCACGTCCACCGTGGTCTCCGGCGGCATGAACGTTTGGGCCTCGGGCAGGGAAAGCCCCAGCTCCTGCAGGGATGCTGATACGCGCAGCGCCGCCATGGCATGGGCGGCGCTCGCCTCGTCGGTGAAAATGCCCTCGGCCGTCAGAATGGTCTGATAGGGAAGGAGGGGAACGGCCCAGAGGGTCTTGTCGTCCGGGGCGCCGTCGGTCTCGGCATCGAGGGCGCCACGTCATCGATGAAGGCGCTCGTGTCGCCGATGGCCGCGGCGTTGGTGCCCGAGGCGACGGCCACATCCGCCCCGAGCTTCTCAGCCCGTTCCTTGGCGTAGGCCGCGGCCGCCTCGGCGTTCTCGGGCGAGTCGGCCATCATGCTTGCATACTCCGCCAGGGCGTCTTCCATCTCGTTCACTTCGCCTTGAACCTCGGCGATAGTGCCCGCATCGTTGGAGTAGCCGCTCTCGACGGCCTCGTTGACCCAGAGGTCGAAGAGGTTGGCATCGTCGAGCAGTCCCTGGTCGGTGAGGATCTGCTGGAACTGCTCGGAGGAATTCAGGGTGCGCCAGGACGAGGTTGAGTCGGCTACCCAGTTCGCGATCGAAGGCACCATGAAGGTCTCGATGGCCAGGCAGGCCAGGGCGAAGGCCCCGCTGAACAGCAGCAGGTTGCGAATGAGGCCGCCGAGCACGCGCCGGCGCAGGACGCGGGCCTGCTCGCTTTTAAGCGCCATGGCCGGTGTCGCCGGGCGCGCCGCGCAGCTTGTAGCCGACGCCCCAGGCGGTTTCGATGAACGTCGTGGAAGCGTCGATATCGGCGAGCTTCTTGCGCAGGCGGCGGATGTGCACCATGACCGTGTTGGCCGCCGCGTCGTCGAAGCGCTCGTGCCAGGCCCCTTCGAACAGATCGGCCGCCGAGACCGGTGAGCCGACCGACTGGGCCAGAATCGCCAGAATGGCGAACTTCTTGGGGGTGAGGTGCAAAGGCTCGCCGTGGAGCGTGGCTAGATGTGTGCGCAAGTCCACCTCGATGGCGCCGGCGGAAAGCAGGGTCGAGGAAGCCTGGGGCGCTGCTTGGCGTCGGCGTAGGCGCGCTTTCACGCGGGCCACCAATTCGCGGGGCCGGAAGGGCTTGGTGACGTAGTCCTCGGCGCCCAGGGTGAAGCCGACGACTTGGTCGGCCTCCTCGTCTTTCGCCGAGAGGAAGATGACGGGAATGTCCCGCATCTGGCGCATGCGAACGCAGAGTTCGAAGCCGTCGATGCCCGGCATCATGATATCCACGATGGCCAGGTCGAACGGCGTGCGGGCGAGCATGTCCAAGGCCGCCTGTCCGCTGTAGCAGGCCAGCGCGTCCATGCCCTCGGCCACGAGCAGGTTGACAACCAGATCGGCGATGGCCTGCTCGTCGTCCACCACCAGTATGTGCGCGCGTTTTTCCATAAGGGCTATTGTACGCGATTCGCCCCGGGTTTTGCCAACAGGCGTGCCATCCCGTGACAGCTTCAGGAAAAGTTAAGGTGCCCTGCCGGAAATGTCAGATTTCGCTATGGGACGCGTAAGCCGGCTCGTCGGTAAGGTGGAGGTGCAACGTAAGGAGAGATTTATGGACACTGCTGCCTACCGTTTCGACGAGGGAAACTTGTACGAAGGGGACGCGCCCTTAAGCTGCGCCGGAAGGGCGGGCGCTTCGGGCTCTTCGGGTGCTTCGAGGGTTGCCCCCAATCCCTACGGGCGGGACGCTTGGGCGCGGCCGCAGGGCGCGGGGAGTCGGTCGGCTCGTAGCGCAGGTTCGAAAACCGCCCAGGGTGCATCGCCGCAGCGGCGGCCGTCTCGCGGGTCGGCGCGGGCGTTCGCGGCTTCGGCTGCCGTGCCGGGCGTGGTGAGGGCCATGCTGGGCGGTCTGGCCCGCACGGGCCGCGCCGCGCGTGGCCGCCGCATTGGGCGACGGCGCTGGCATCTGTGGTCGGTGCTGAGCGTGGCGGCGCTCTCCATTTTCGTGCTGGTCGCTATCTTCCAAATGGCGAACCTGTACGTCGAAGGGCTGGGGCTTACGGGACCGGGCATCGCCTCGCCCACGGCGGATACCGCTCCGGCCGCCGCGGGCGCGGACGAGGCGGACGATCCTGCCAGCACCCCGCGTGACGAGTGGCGCGGCGGCCATCTGCCCTTCCTCTACCAGACCGATCCCCAGTACCGCGATGCGCCCTATGCCGGTACCACGGTGCGGGAGGCCGGCTGCGGGCCGACGAGCCTGGCCATGGTCTACATCGCGCTGACGGGGAAGACCGACAAGGATCCCGCCGCCATGGCCGCCTTCAGCGAGGCCGAAGGCTATGTGGAGGGGGGACTCACCGCCTGGCGCCTCATGACCGACGGCGCGGCCGAGCTGGGTCTTTCCTCCCATGAGGTGCCGGCGGACGCGGGGCGTCTTGCGGCGGAGCTCGCTGAGGGGCATCCCGTCATCTGCAGCGTGCGCCCCGGCGACTTCACGGACACGGGACACTTTCTCGTGGTGGCCGGCGTGGCCGACAACGGCGAGCTGGTCATCCACGACCCCAACAGCCCCGCCAACAGCGCCCGCACCTGGGACGTTCAGCGCGTGCTCGCCCAATGTGCCAACCTCTGGGCCTTCGAGCGGGTTTAACGGGGGCGGGACGGCGCGCTTCCAGGGTTTTCGCTTTTGGAGCAAAGCGCCCCCCTCTTTTTGGCAAGAATTTCGAGTTGTTAGACTTAGTCGAGCGAATGAGAGGGCGATCTCGCCATTTTGATGGCGGTTTTGCCTGAATTGCTGATTTGGAGCGGCTGGTTTGGGGGTGCGGACTCCAAGTTGGACACCCAGGTGTCCGGAAGGGAGTTCGAATGTA